>MDTD01037825.1_pt1 | contig 12034 bp, 10 predicted proteins | sample 811221 | NCBI WGS metagenome assembly MDTD01 (sample SAMN05326646, study PRJNA326480) | marine metagenome | isolation source: seawater | place: Pacific Ocean: South West | collected 2011 | reverse complement strand
CACTAGTGATGGTGTAATGTTGGTGTCAAATACAAGTGCGGCAGATACCGCAAAGTTAAATTGGAATAGCACCTATTACAATCATTCATCAGGAAATATGAATTTTAGATTAGGCTCTAGTTATTTGGGAACAGGTAATTCTAGCTGGCAATCTAGCTCATATGGTGGAATGTGGTTCGATGGGTTGACTATGTACTACAGCAACGTCTCAAGTAATTACAATATCTTTAAAATAAATTTTGAAGAAACAACCTTTCCCGCTCTTTTCAACGACAATCAATATTATGCGACTAGCGGAGCATTTTTTATGATAGCTGCTGAACCTGATGCGGCAACAATCGCAAGTCGAACATATACATTAGCACCCGCATTAACTGTGCGCGTAACAGGTATTAAAGAGGACAGGAGTTAAAGAATGGCGTTAATACAAAATAAACGTGAAGCGGCTGCCGCAACGACTACAACACCAACCCCACCTAAAACTGTTTCTGGTTTTAATGCCAGTGATAATTTTCAGTTAATGTATACTGTGCCAGAGGGCCGCAAATGGGTGGGAAGAGTAGGTAGCCGAAATGAAGGATCTCGGTTTGGCCCATACATAACCCCCGCAGGGGAAACGCCATCTTCTAGCGTAAACAACAACCTAAAAAGTATGCGAGTTATAAGCAATTCTTTTTCTTCAATGGGGGCGTCAAACTCTTATGGAAATCATAGTAGCTGGGAAATCACCTTGCTTGCTGGCGATATGATCCATTCTGATGCACATACTAGCAGTCATTACAGTCAATTTTTGGGGATAGAAAGCGATGCCTAATAGATTAAGAGGTCTTCAAGAATACGAATTAGTTCAAACTTTAAAGGACGATTTAACAAGTTCTAATGTTTTGCGAACTATAGTTGAAGAGGGTGAAACGCCTGTGAACACTTGGCGCTTGAATTTAGGGCCGACTAATCCGCTTACAATGATTGATTTCCAAAACTCAGAAGAGGTAGAAAATTTTTGTCTGCAATGTCCAGACAATTTTTGGTCACCTTATTTTGAAGACCCAGAGCCAGAAGAAGGCGGTGAGTAATGGTGATTTCCGTAGCAGATGCGTACCGTGTTGGCCCTAATGGTCAGGTTGACATGGATCTTTTCCAACAATTTGCTAATCAACAACAAGCTGCTTTAACTCCGCAAGGTGGAACTGGGCCGAGTGCTGGAAGCCCAAATCTTACAATGGGTCAGCAATACCTAGCTGCTAACCCGGATGTTTTTGCAGACGCTACAGCTCGCGCCCAAGCAGAGGGGATTGCTCCGGGTCAAGCATTTCAAAATCGAGTTGATCAAATAGCGCGAGAGCATTTTGATGCTTTCGGGATGCAGGAGGGCCGCTCTGGTTTTGGCTACACGCCACCCGCATCTGGCACGTTTGCGCCGTCGCCAAATGATAATATGCCTTTTACGCAAAATCCGTATTCTGGCTCAATGCCGGGCCCTGGCTTTCAAGGTAACGCTAATCAAAATTATACTGGCACTGGTATGCCAAATATGCAGGCAGTCAACCAGTCTTACGAAACAGCCCTGAATAATTTCGGTGGCTTATTGTCAAACTATGGCGACTTTTTTGGCGGGTTATTGTCAGGCGCTCAAAATGCAACGAGCGGTAATATGGGTCAAAATTACACTGGTTTTTATGGACCGGGTCAAACGCCTGTAGCCGGTGGGTTCGGATCATTTCCAGCCTACAATTTTGGCGGTTTTAATGCAGGCGGCTCTTGGGGCGGCAGCACAGGCGGTGCAACGTCTGGCGGCAATACTGGACATCGACAACTTTGGACAATGTAAATGCCAATAATCGAATTACCAATCAAGCCTGGGATCATCAAGGATAACAGCCGGCTGCAGTCAGAGTCACGCTGGATCGATGGCGACAAGATACGATTTCGCAGGGTTGGCGATCGGACTATGCCTGAGGTCATTGGAGGCTACGAGGATTTATTTGACGCACCAACATCTGGATATGTGCGCGGTAAGGCGCGAACGATCCACGTTTATGAGACTAATGAAAATGTGCGGCAGGTAGTGGTTGGCACATCATCAGATTTATATTGTTATACAGGAGCTCTACTTTGGCCGATTACACCGACAAGAAGCATTCAGACGCTGAGCAACGCGATAACAACTACAAGTGGTTCCGCGACTGTGTCGATAACCTCTGCAAGTCACGGAGCCACCAGTGGAGATTATGTTCTGTTAGACCAAGCAGCGCTCGTTGGCGACATCAATCTAGGCTCAAGTGGCTCATTTACCGACAAGATTACAGCGATCGCCCAGGCGAAGACATTAGTCATTGAAGACGCTGCGCATGGATTATCAACTGGAGATGCTGTTTCGATTTCTGGTGCTACCGGGTTCGCTGGCATCCCTGCATCCGAGATTAATAAAACGCTTACTGTTTATGTCATCGATGCAGATATGTTTATTGTCGCGGTTGATACGGCTGCAACAAATGACGCGACAGGCGGTGGTGCAGTTACATATGTTGGTCACCGCCAATACGAGGTGACAGTAGTTGATGCAAACACCTATACGGTTGAGGCTAAGAATAATGCAACAGCATCAGTGTCTGGGGCTGGCGGCTCTTTAAGAGAAGAGTTTTTGATTGAAGTTGGAAACGAAACATCTTTGTCGGCGTCGGGTTATTCAACAGGCGGTTATTCGCAAGGATATTATTCGGCTGCTAGCTCGTCGGTTGCGACGACTGCTCGGACATGGACGCTAAGTAACCTTGGCGAGATATTAATAGCGAACTATATTAACAGCCCACTGTACCGATGGGACAACAACCCTTCTATTAGAGCTGTATCAATTAGCGCAACGGTTACAGACGCACCAGTTAAAAATCTTACCCACATGGTAACGCCAGAAAGATTCCTAGTGGCACTTGGTACAAGCGATCAGCCCAGCGGAACATTTTCTCCGCTAACAGTTGCATTTGCAGATCAGGAAAAAGGTTTAACGACTGGTGATTGGACGCCAGACTCTACGAACAGTGCCGGTGATTTCATCCTTGGCGGTACATCCCGAATTGTAGCTGGCTGCGCGATGCCCGGGCTTAATCTAGTTTGGACGTTGAACGAATTGTTTAGCATTCAATTTGTGCCAAATTTATCGACAATATTTAGACCAACATTGATTGGTAGTGGGTGTGGTCTCGTCGGACAAAACGCATGGGCTCGAGCTGGTGATAGCGGATCAGTTTATTGGCTATCAACGTCAAAAGAATTTATGCTCTGGGCTGGTGGTACGCCAACCACAATCAGCTGCCCGGTAAAAGATTTTCTGTTCGACAATTTAGCGGATGGACAAGAGGCGTTAATCCACGCTGGCACGTTGGACAGCCAGAACGAGATCTATTGGTTCTATCCGACAACGAACGATGCCGGGGTGACAGAAAACACACGTTATATATGTCTTAACTATGCGCTGCTCACTTGGACAGTCGGCACTTTTGACATTACAGCATTTGTGGACCGAGGCTTGGAAGAGTTTCCCATCGCTGCATTCAGTGACGGCACAATGAAGCTTATGGAAAAAGGTAACACCGCAAACGGTTCTGCAATACCAAGCGTATTTCTAGAGTCAGGTTGGATTGATACCGCTGAGGGTACAACTCAAACTTTTGTCAAACGATACATCCCAGACTTTGCCCATTTATCTGGCGGTGTGAATGTTAAGATATTATCGAAAGACTATCCTCAGAGCTCGAACATAACGACAACCGATCTCGGTAACATTTCAACATCGACACTTAAGAAAGACTGCCGCATAACAGCCCGGCAGATCGCACTAAGATACGATTGGCAGAGCAACCCTACGGATGGCAGGCTTGGTCGTATTGAGCTCGATCTTGAAAAAACAAACAGGCTGCGATGACAAGAGCCTGGGAGAATGCCAAGCCTCTTATAGAGGCGGCTATAAAATATCAGGACACACACACTATAACAGACGTTGAAAGAGAGCTCGCCAATGACCGGGCTCAGTTATGGTGTGGTAACAAAAGCGCAATCGTCACGCAGATGGAAGACTACCCGGCAGGCAAAAAAGTCAGAGTTTGGCTGGCAGGTGGTGAGCTGAATGAGTTGCTTGAGATGCTGCCAGATATTGAGGCATGGGCAGCAGAGCAAAAATGTTTGTCAGTTGTCATTGCTGGTCGTCACGGCTGGGCAAGAGTTTTGAAAAATTACACGCAACCATATGCGTACTTAGAGAGGAAAATTGATCATGGGTAAAGGCGGTCCAAAGACAGCGGTAAGTACAAGTGATATCCCAACGAGGTATCAGGACTTTGTCGATAGTAACCTCGGCCTAGCATCCGTATTAGCCAACCGACCTTATCATCGATTTGAGGGTCCAACCTTGGCTGGATTTACCCCGGATCAGATTGCTGCGTTCAATCAGGTGCGCGGCATGGATGCAATGCGGATGCCGCAACAACAAGCAGGTAACGCTGCAACAGCTGCCGCCATAAACTCTATTACAAATCCATCAACTATGATGGCAAACTATCAGAATGCATTTACCGAAGATGTCATCGACAATTTAACTGGTGACCTGCGACGAGAGCGTGATGCGATGAACGCTACAGCCCGGCTGCAGTCTCCCTTTGGCGGCAGTAGATCTGCACTCGTTGAGGCAGAAAACAATCGTAACTATTTAGACCGATTGGCTAATGCAACCGGGCAACTGAGGATGCAAAACTTTCAAGATGCAGCGAGACTAGGTCAGTCTGGTACAGGGCAGCTGATGCAGGGTGCATCGCAATTGACCAACCAAGCAGCGGCTAACCAGCGCATGGGTCTTGAAGCAGCTGGCGCATTGTCAGGTATCGGACAGCAAATCCAAGGACTGCAACAAGCATCGATGGCTGATAGAGAAAAACGTTTCTTAGACGAGCTTAATTATCCATTGCAGGCATTGAACCTGAGACAGCAAGCAGTTGGCATGACGCCTATGGGCTCTGTTTCAAGGACTCCTATTACTGGGGGCGGCATGGATATAGGTGGATTGTTAGGTGGGGCTGGTAGCCTTATGAAAGGGTTTGCTGCGTTAGGTATGTGCTGGGTAGCACGCGAAGCATACGGAGTTGAAAATCCAAAGTGGCTAGAGTTTAGACATTATATGTTTACGAAAGCACCTAAATGGTTTTTCGACTTATACGCTAAATATGGCGAGCGTTTTGCTGAGTTCATAAGTAACAAACCAAAAGTAAAATCTGTAATTCGTTGGATGATGGATAAGGTAATCGACTAATGGCTGTACCACAATCACTTTTACAAAACCTCGTAGCAAACGCTCAGCTGCAACAACAAGAGTCGTTGCGAGCCCGGAAGATGCGCGAGCTGGCTCAGGCTGCGCCAAGGGGTCAGGCTGCTCGGATTGCTGCACCTAGACCAATTGTTCAGCAACCAAACAGAGGTATCGGTCAAGGGCTCAGCGCATTAGGTAAAGCACTTGGCGATATTGGTCAGATGAAAAAAGAACGTGCGGCTAAGGATGCTGTATCCGCATTATACGAACCACAAATGAGTGAATTAGATTTTGATGGCGTAAACCCATCTCCTCCACAAGTAACTTCAACAATGTTGCAACGTGTCCTTGCACAACATCCCGGCACAACAGTAGCCAAGCAAGGGATGGACATGGTCAACTTGTTGGCGAGACAGGAACAGAATCAGTTTATGAATGATTTTCGCGAACGACAATTGGGGCAAGCGGAAAAACTGAAAAGGATGCAACTTGAATATGAGGGCAAACAACGGTTTAAACCAGCTGGCCCTCTTGACTATAGAGAGCAAGGTATTGACCCAAGAGATTACCGACTTTCTATAAACGAGTTTGGCGAAACAAAACAAACTTACGCTCCATCATTTGAGCGCCGGGTTGCGTTAAGGAAAGAAAGCAGACCCCCTGCTCCACCTAGACCATATGAAACACAATTTGACAAGGATATGGGGGAAGTTGGAAGTAATTATATAGTAGAAACTAGAAAAGGCGGTAACGCCGCTAGAAAAACACTTTCTAACAATAGAAGAATAATAAACCTTCTAGATAAGGGTTTTACACCCGGAATGCTGGCTCAAACTAATATGACTATAGGCAAATTTGCCAACCTAATCGGTGCGCCAAAATCATTGTTAGATAAGCTCGGCATTATGGACATGAGCCAGATTGCTAAAGGCGAAACATTTGCGAATATTGCAGCTGGGTTTGTTTTCGATGCATTGCAGAACTTTACTGGTGCTATTTCAGAGGGTGAACGAGAATACGTCGAAAGAAATGTGCCAACATTAGCAATGACCCCGGGTGGCATAAGAGCAATTGTAAAAATAAAAAATGCTATCGCTAGAAGAGCTATGCTTAAAGAAAAAATGCTAGCTGATTGGCAACAGAAAAGATTTATAGAAGGAAAACAACCTTCGCCAGAAACAAGAAATGCAGCTGGTCAAACTTTTGATGATTTTTATAAGCAAGAGATAGACAGGATGGGCAATGTGATTAGCGACGACCTTAGAAAAGAAATAGATGCCGCATCTCAAGCAACTCCAACTGACATTAAATTTGAGCAAGTTACCATTGGAGAGGGTGAGAACCAAAAAACTTACCAAATTATTGGCGGCAGACCTTTTGAGGTGGGTGAAAACTGATGAAAGAAGTAACTGACCCAGAAACACTAAAAAAAATCCAAGCGGCTCGAACTGGCGGTGGTCAAACAAGGACGGCTGTAACAGACCCAAAGATAATTGCACAAATAGAAGCAAAGAGAAAAGGTAGTCTAGAGAGATTTACTGATAGCGGTCTATCGTCATTGGAACAAGGCGCAAGAGATCTTAGAGGTATGGTTGGCGATGCAGCTGAGTTCATTGAAAAATCGTTTACAGGGGAAGGAAGATTTGATCCTGCGATTGCTGAGTCAGGTGAGCTAGGCGACAATTTGGAAGGAACAACGCTTGGTCAGTCAGCAAGAATAGCTGGCGCATATGCTTTGACTCCAGATCCGTTTGCCATTGCAGATGTAGCAGAAAAAACATTGCCCGGTGCAAAAGTAAGCATCGATAAATTTAAGAACCCAGTCATTGAGTGGAATGGCAATAAATACTACATCAACCGACCCGGGGCGTCATCTTCAGATGCTGCGAAGTTTGTAGCTGACCTTGCTCAATTTTACCCTGCCGCCAAAATAGCATCTACGTTTGCAAGTTTGTTTGCGAGAGCAGGCATATCGATACCGTTATTTGCTGGAACGTCAGTTGCGCAAGATTTAGCAGCTGGACAACTTGGAAGCGAACAGGGTGTCGATATCGGTCGAGCAGGCATGGCAGGTCTTGGTGGTATGTTTGGCGAAGTACTTGCACCAGTCGTATTAAGGGGCTGGCGTGCTTTGTTTGGTAATCGAAGATTTTACCGTAATGGTAGGCTGACTCCTGAGGGTGAGGCTGCAGCTCGTCAGGCTAACTTGAACCCGGATGATTTAGGTGCAGCTGAGGCGCAAATTTTTGGAGCTAACTTACGTTATGCTTCAGATCGTTATAGCCAAGAAGCGCCAAGTGTTGCAGCTGGCATGACGCAATCTGGTGAATTCAACGTGCCATTATCAAGAGGTCAGAGAACACAAGACCCAGCTCAGTTGAGGCGCGAAAGCTTGGCGATGCAAGGTGCAAGCACTGACGATGCACAACGAGCAATGCTGGCAGCTGATGAAACGCAACAACAAAATTTAGCAAGGGCAGCTGACGATATAGCTAACGAATTAAATATTGAATCTAGGATGGGCGGCACAAGGGGTGCAGCTGAAGCATTACAGACAAGGGTGCAACAAGCGGCAGAGGCTGCAAGGAAAGAAGGAAGTGATGCTTTTGAACAAGTAAAAATAGCTGATCAACCTACGTTTCAAGGGCAGTCTGTCATCGATATGCGGAATCAAATGGTTAATAACTTCCGCGAAGAGTTTAGTTTTAGTTATGACCCTAAGTTACAACCAAGGGTCGCTAACTTAATTAATGCGTTAAAGAGGTTTTCGCCAAAAATTGTTGAGCGCAGAAAAACTCCGTTCTTCTTGCCAGAGCTCGAACGGTTTAGACGAATTATGAACAAGCAGATTGATGGCGCAACCGGGCAAGAACAGACTATGTTGATTTCGTTGAGAAACGATTTTGACAGCTGGATGGATAGCGCAATCGAAAAAGCTATGATTGAAGGTGATACAGAGGTTATCAACCAGCTCAAACGTGCTAGAGGTCTGTGGGCCAACTATCGCCAAAAGTTTGGCGTTACTGGCAGTGGTGATGCAGGTGGAAAATTCATACAAAAGTTGCTTGATCCTAGAACTACGCCTGAGGAAGTTGCAAAAGGATTATTCGGGCTGACGAGAATATACCCAAGCAACTCTTCTAGAGTTATAGCGAAGCTGCAAGAGGCACTTGGCGATCAAGGCATGGCAGAAGTTCGCGAGATGGGCTGGACCACGATTGTTGATAAGGCAGTTACTGACAGTGTGCAGGGCGGCAACAGAAGAATGAGTCCACAAAAGTTTGTTACAGCGTTTAAAAAGGCACTGAAAGAAAACTTTTCTGCACTTCAACTTCTGTATTCACCTGACGAGCTGGCAAAGATGCGCCGGTTCGCAGGTCTCGCAGAACGTGCAATACGACCTACAACTAACCCTTCTGGCACAACTGCAGGCATGAGCACAGCCATTAGGGATTTTGCAAAACAATATTTTACAGTGCTCGGTTTTACGCAAGGACTAGGTGCCGGGGTAGCAACAAGAGTTGGCTTAGACGCAGCCGAAAAAGTTGTTGGCGCTGGGCAGGCTAGACGAATGTTGAATCCAAGAGATCCTCGAGGCCGTCTCCCACTTGTTCCAGCTGCTCTTGGCGGTGGTGGAAGTAGTGCAGAGAGTAATCGGCCTGAGCCGCCAATAGCAAGGTAATGTAATGACACTAAGAGACGAATACGGATTAGCGCCAGTAGGTCTGCTCGGAACCCGGCCAGATATGATTAGCGTGAACCAACAACTGCTCGGCGTTAACGTACCCGGTCACGCTGCTCACACGGCTAGCTACATGATCCCCGGGACAGGGCTCCTTGATTCTTTAGGCTTTATGATGGCAGGCCCCGGTGTCAAGGGGAGATTTGGGCCGTCATTGTTAGATAGCATTCGAAATCAGGATTATGCTTATGCGCTGGGTCAAGGTCTAGGTACGCTTGGCGATGTTGCGCAAATGTTCCCGCCTTTAATCGCTGCAGGCACGATGATTAAAATGATGTCAAATCCTTTGCGTGCGACAAAGAACATATCCCGAGGTGTGACTGGCGGTGGTAAAACACCTGACACAAACAACATTTTAAAATCTGAGTCTTTTGTTGATAATCCAACAGCGCCCGGCCCTGTACAGCCGTCTGCAGTCGAGCCGCAACCCGGGTTCAGTGACATACAAATGGGCGACCCGGTAGGCGATCTTGTCTCTGGTCAAAAACCTATTCGGGGCCAAACGGATAAAGAGCTGGTTGCTATGCAGCGAGCAGAGTTATCACCGCAACAATTAGAAAAAATAAACGCATTAAAAACCACACACCCATCTGTTTATAAAGCCAGTCGATTTATGTTGCCGGGCGAGGTTACACAATTGATAGGGTCACAGAAAAACATTGAAGCGGCTGAACGGTTGCTAGATGTTTTACCGCCAGCCAAGGAAATGACAGCACTCGGCAAAATGGGCGGTGCTAAACGAGGATGGTATCGCGCATCTACTCAAGCGCTGGTTGATGTATTTGGCGACGATGCGCCAAGGTTTGCTGCTTTGTTAGCTGCAACGTCACCGCAAACGTCCGTAGAGTCTAATTTAATTAATTCGCTTAACATTTGGAAAAACTGGACCGCTGCCGGTAGACCAACTAGCAGGGAAAAAATTCTAGACGTTATGGGTGACAGCGTGCAGGGAGAAAAAGGACGCGACTCAATATTAGGTGCGTGGGAAAACAATACGGTTACCGCACTGTCTACTGCCAACCCGGGGGACATCAAATTATCTCTTGGTGATATAAATTTATCAGGGGCGAAGGTTGATAGTTTTATGGCTAATCTGTCAGACGATGTTTACCGTTTTACAAACGATGCTTGGATGGCAAATACGTTAGGCGTCGAACAAAGTTTATTCCAAGGCGGCGGCAAAGGACCACCTGCATATCATGTTGTCTCTGCGTATGGCAGACAAGTAGGTAACTCCATAGGGCTGACGCCGAGAGAGATGCAAGAGACAGCGTGGACCGCTGGTATGGCATTATTAGAGGGCGCTAAGAGTAGAGGCATCCCGGTTACTGAGATGGTAGACAAGCTCACACGTAAAGATATTTTGGCGACCCCGGATTTTGCAACGTTGTTTCAGCTGCCTGAGTACAGAGGCATTTTGTCAGATGCTGGTTATGGAGACAAGGTCAGCAAATTAAAAGAGTTTAATTTTCCACCTGATCAACCTTTAACAAAGGCTGAAAGAAACGCTGCATTGAAAGCAGCTCAGCGTCTACAGGAGCTGGCGCAAATAAGGAACGCTGACAGTACAGTTAAAACGCTTACGATGAAAGATTACGAGGCGGTCGTTAATAATATTTTCGAGGCGGTCCCAGGACAATCAACTGGAGTGTTGACTGGTATGGTTGATGCGCCAGAAAACATTAGGAAAAATTATTCCCAACAGGCATTTAAAGCGTTCACTGATCCGCGCGGCGTTGATATTCTGAATAAAAATCTGGGATTAAATACTGCAAGAACATTACGCGGAACCGGGATGTATGAAGACGGTTCTGGAATTACACAATTTAACCCATCAGCCAATGCGCCAACAATTTCGCCAGTAAGGGCGACTTCTCGAGGGTCAGATCACGTTGGCACGATTCCTTTTAATGAACTAACTAAATTGGACGCGGCGGCTGCATTACGAGGAGGTCTTTTAGCTCAAGAAGGAACGCCATACACAGCTATTCAACCGCTAACCAGAACAAACCCTAGTAGATCAGAAACCCCGGGTGAAATTATTATCCCGAGAGACAAGGCGGCTACTACAAAATCTATGGAAGAGGTGGCAAAATTGTTGCCTAGTGGAACGGTAGCCACAGACACAGGTAAAGGTGTTGGCCTTTTAAATTTCGATGGAGCCAAACAACTAGGGGGGATTCATGGAGAAACTAGGTCAAAAACCTATTATCCCGATGTTCCGCCTTTGCCCAGAGCAACACGCGACGAGGTGACTGGCCTCTTGCAAGCAGATCAGAAAAAGCCAAGAGAGACAGTTGGCGTCGAGAAGGTTGGCGGTAATTATATTGATATGACTGACGAATTCAAACAGGGCGTTGGCAGTCAAGCTGTTACCAAGAAAATGTTTAGTGAGCTTGATAAGTTGCCTGCTAAAGATTTAAACAAACTTGATAATGCTGAACTAAAATTAGCCGCCAAAGATTTACTGGAATTAAATGCGCGAACCGCTGCCAAAAATAATTTTCCAACAAGGGAAGATCATCAAAACCTTTTACGCATTATATCTGAAAAAGGGTTGAAGGGATTAAGGGCAGCGATTGGCACAAAAGAATTATTACCGGCTATTTTTGTACTTGGTCTTGGGGGTCAACTTTACCGGCAACATTCTGGATCGGATTCATAAGTCGCTCTCTAATATCTTTTTGAATAATAGATGGGGCTTTGTGCCAATGGCATAACTTAAAATCTGCCATTAAATCCTCGCCCGTGTCCGGGTCTGTAAACTTAACCTGCACCCAATACCAATATTCATCATTGTACTCTTTAGAGCTTTTTTCAAAATCTGTGATTTTAGGGGATGGATCGTACATTTTCTATACTCCTTCTTTAGTGCTTCTGGCGACATGCCACGGCGCACAAGCTAGGTTCAAATGCCGTCCTGTATATATAGCAATTGTGTAGAGGTTTCGCAAATGCAAAAAAACAACGCTATCGCTCTTCTGGTTCTTCTGGGCTTT
>MDTD01137224.1_pt1 | contig 12035 bp, 11 predicted proteins | sample 811221 | NCBI WGS metagenome assembly MDTD01 (sample SAMN05326646, study PRJNA326480) | marine metagenome | isolation source: seawater | place: Pacific Ocean: South West | collected 2011 | reverse complement strand
TTTTAGCTTAAACTAAAATAAAATCGGGTATTTGAACCATATTGTACACCTGGCAATTGCCGAAGTACTAAAAAGGAGAAGCAGATGAAATCAGACATAACTCCCTTCAATAGATTTCATCTCTCTCCGGTTAAATGGAGAGAATATGAGTAATATTTTAAAAGATACATTGAATAAACAACCATTAATTTGTGCAGAAGGTTATTTGTTTGAGATGGAGAGAAGAGGCTATTTAACTTCTGGAGAATTTGTACCAGAGGTTGCGTTAGAACACCCAGAGGTTTTGAAAAATTTGCATAAAGAATTTCAACATGCTGGCTCAAATGTAGTTCAGGCCTTTACATACAATGGTCATAGAGAAAAAATGAGAATCATAAACAAAGAGCATTTGCTTGAGCCATTAAATCGAGCTGCTTTAAGAATTGCTCGAAATTGTGCTGACAATCCACCAAAAGGTTTAGGCGTAAGCTTAATGGCAGGGAATATTTCTAATAGCAATATTTGGGAAGCAGATGATAAAAAAATTCAAGCTGAGGTAAAAAGTATGTTTGCTGAAATGGTTAAGTGGGCAAAAGAGGAAAAAGCCGATTTTATTATTGGTGAAACTTTTTATAACGCTGAGGAAGCGTTCGCGGCTCTTGATGCAATTAAAAAAGTTGGTTTACCCTCTGTAATTACAATTTCACCTATGAGTGAAAATAAAATGAAAGATGGGTATACTATTTTAGAGACTTGTAAAAAACTAGAAGAGCTTGGTGCTGATGTTGTTGGGCTTAATTGTTTTAGAGGTCCTGCAACAATGTTGCCTTACATAAGAGAAATTAGAAAAGAGCTTAAAGGTCATGTTGCAGCTCTTCCTGTTCCTTACAGAACTAATGAAAAACACCCAACATTTTTTAATCTTCCTGACAACAATGATTGTAGTTGTCCATCTCCTCATGGCAGGACATTTCCAACTGCTATGGATCCATTACAATGTAACAGATATGAGATTGGTAATTTTGCCAAGGAAGTTTACAATATAGGAGTGAACTATATAGGTGTTTGTTGTGGTGCAAGTCCGATGCATATCCGAGAAGTTTCTGAGGCAATTGGTTTAAAAGTACCTGCAAGCAGATATAGGGAAAATATGAGTAAACATTTCATGTATGGTAATGACAAGCGTATACCAAAACACATGAAAGCTTATGGAAATGTAGCTTAAGGGAAGCTATAATAATATGAAAAAACAAACGATAAATGAAACACTAAAGGGGGAAATAAATGGCAAATTTTAAACATCCGGAAACAATTGGCTTACATGGTAGCGACTACAGAGCAGATCCTACTACTACAGCCGTTGCAGTTCCAATATACCAAACTACTTCTTACCAATTTAAAAACGCAGAACATGCTGCAAATTTATTTGGTTTAAAAGAATTTGGTAATATTTATACACGTATCATGAACCCAACAGTTGATGTTCTTGAAAAAAGAGTTGCAGCACTTGAGGGCGGTGTAGCAGCATTAGCAGTTGGATCAGGTCAAGCAGCATCAGCAATGTGTATTCAAAATTTAGCACAAGCTGGAGATAACATTGTTGCATCAACTGACTTATATGGAGGTACAGTAAACTTATTTAAAAATACTTTAAGACAGCAAGGTATTGAAGTTAGATTTGCAGATCCTGCAGATCCCAAAAACTTTGAAAAAGCTACTGATGATAAAACAAGAGCTTACTACGGTGAGACTCTACCAAATCCTTATCTTCGAGTTTTTCCAATTAAAGAAGTTTCAGACATTGGAAGAAAAAGAGGTATACCTTTAATCATTGATAACACAGCTTCGCCAGTAATATGCAAACCTTTGGCTCATGGAGCTGCAATAGTAATGCACTCTTTAACAAAATATATTGGTGGTCACGGCACTTCAATTGGAGGAATAATTGTAGATGGCGGAAATTTTGATTGGATCAAAGATAGAAAAAGACAACCTCTATTAAATGAGCCAGATCAAAGCTATCATGGTGCAGTTTGGGCAGATGCTGTTCCGCAATTAACTGGAGCTAATATCCCATTTGTTATCAGAGCAAGAGTGGTTTTATTGAGAGACTTAGGTGCTCCTTTAAGTCCATTTAACGCTTTCCAAATTATTCAAGGTTTGGAGACTGTTGCATTAAGAATGAAACAACACTGTAGTAATGCAGAAAAAGTTGTGAACTTTTTAGACGGGCACAAAAAAGTTAAAAAAGTAATCTATCCAACTAATTATCAAGGTGAAATTAGAGATAGGGCTAAAAAATATATGCAAGGTGGATATGGATCTTTAATTGGCATGGACCTCGGAACCAAAGAAGCAGGGGCTAAGTTTATCGATAACTTAAAAATGCTTTACCATGTTGCAAACATTGGGGATGCTAGAAGTTTAGCAATTCACCCAGCTACGACAACGCATAGCCAGCTTAATGAGAAAGAAATGTTAGCCGCTGGTGTTACGCCAGGATATGTTAGATTATCAATTGGTATAGAGCATCCAGACGATATAGTTGCTGATATTAAACAAGCTTTAGCTGCATAAAATTATAGCCTCGCTTAATTATTAGCGGGGCAATAATTTACTCTGTATCTAAATTTTCTATATGAGAATTTTCCTTAATAGACTCTTTTAAATCTACTATTCTTTTTTTTACTACCGCACAAAATTCTGATGAAGTGTTTTCAAGAAAACTAACACAAACCTCTTTCTTTTTATCAGGGTTATGTTCCTCCATATAATTTAAAACATGCTCAACAGGACTTTTTCCTGTATGTTTTTTCACACCAAAACTCGCAACTGATGTTAAAGAAGATTGCACTACATTTCCGCTACCGAAAGCAGATCCTGCGGGCGCTAGCAAAGCCATTGACTCCGCGCAGCCATTTAAGATTATTATCATCCCTAATCCCGCTAATAATTTTCTAATTTTTCTCATACTAATCCCTATGCCTTATACACATTCTCAGTGTATAATAAACAAATCACTTACTCACATTGAGCTTATCAAAACAACCAGAAATTGTAAGACTTATTTTAGTTTAATTGTCTTTTTGGCTTATTATCCAAGCATGACAACAGGTTTTCAACCATTTGATTGTAAAATTTTGTGTAATTTTCAACAGTCACATATCCTATATGCGGCATTAAAAGTGCATTTGGCAAAAATCTAAGTTTGTGGTCTTGAGGAAGTGGCTCTAAATCATAAACGTCCAAGCCCACTCCGGCAATATTCTCTTTTTCTAAAGCTGAAATTAAATCTTTTTCATTTATTATTGGTCCTCTCGAAGTATTTATTAAAAAAGAAGACTTTTTCATTAAATTAAATTCTTTTTTTGTAATTAAGTTTTTGTAATTATCATTATTTAATACTACATGAATTGAAACTATGTCTGATGTTGATAATAAATCCTCTTTTGACATTGGTAAAACGCCTAACTCATTGGCATGAGTTAAATTTAAATTTTCACTCCATGCTGAAACATTCATGTCAAAGGCTTTGGCTACTTTAGCTACTTGACTACCTATCTTTCCTAAACCAATAATTCCAAGTCTTTTACCTTTTAATTCTGATCCCAATGAAGTTTGCCAATAACCTTGGAACATATTATCTATTTCATGTTTCATATTACGCATTAAGCCAATGATTAAACCCCATGTAAGCTCCGCAGTTGGATTTGAATTAATTTCAGTTCCACATACTATTATTTTTTTTCGTTTAGTAGCCTCTAAATCTATTGCTTTGTTTCTCATACCAGAGGTAATTATGTATTTAAGTTTTGGTAAATTTTCTATTAAAGATTTAGTTATTGGGGTGCGCTCTCTCATAATAAACAAAACCTCAAAATCTTTAAGAGATACTATTGCTTCGGACTCATTAATTATTGGTTGATTGAAAATGGTGAATTTTACTTTATCAGCTAAACTATCAATATTAATTATTTTTTCAAAAATATTCTGATAATCATCTAAAACTGCAACATTTAACATTTTATGAAAATCTTGATGAGCTGTATGGTTGTAAGTCTAAATTTGTTTTTTCATTAGAAATTATTCCAGAGACAATTTTTCCAGTTATCGCACCTAGTGTCCATCCTAAATGATGATGCCCAAAAGCGTAAATAATATTCTTATTTTTTTTTGATGGGCCTATGATAGGCAAAAAATCCGGAAGAGTTGGTCGAAATCCTAACCATTCATCATAATATTCCTTTAATTGTGGTAATAATTCTTTTGCACATTGATCGATATATCTAATTCTTTTTTTTGATAGTGGGTTATTTAATCCTCCTAACTCCACTGTACCAACCGCACGTAATCCTTGGTTCATTGGTGTTAATCCAAAACCTCTATCTAAAAAAATAACAGGTCTTTTTATTAAATGGTCCATATCTTTATAGTGAACATGATATCCTCTTTCGGTGTCTAGAGGGATTTTTTCACCTAATTGGTCTGTAAGTTTTTTTGAAAAAGCACCACATGCTAAAACTAATTTTTCAAATGTGTAATTTTTTTCCTCAGTTTTAATAAGTGTTGTATCAAGCGAGGTTTGTTGAATATTTTTTACCTCTTTCTTTATAAATTTACCTCCACTATTTAAAAATAATTTAAAAATTCTATTTAAAATTCCTTGAGGATCTCTAGCATGATATGCATAATCAAATATTACGCCTGAGTCAAAAACTGGATTTAAATTTGGTTCTAGATCGAGAATTTCTCTTTTAGAGAGCAATCTTTGTTTAACTCCGAGTTGATCTCTAACTTTAATTTCTAAATTTCTGCTTTTTAAATTTTTGTTAGTCCAAATATATATAATTCCCTTTTTTTCAACTAAATTACTAATGTCAATCTCATTAAAAATTTCATCATATGCGTCCAAAGATAAATTCAAAATTTGATGCATATATTTTGCAGTATGCATCATGGAATTTTTTGTTGAGGATCGAAAATATTTAAATATCCAAGGTAGCATTTTTGGAATGTAGTTCCATTTTAATGCAAGTGGTCCGAATGAACTCGTTAACATTCTGGGCACGTCATAAATAATGTCCGGTCTATTTAATTGAATAACTGCATATGGTGAAAAATGGCCTGCATTTCCATAAGAAGCCATTGTACCAGGTTCACTTTTGTCAAAAATTGTAACCGGTATACCTTTTTTTATTAGTTGAAGACCTGTGCAAACTCCTTGTATGCCTGCACCAATGATACCTACTGAACTACACTTATAAATACTCATAATTGCAAGTATTATAGTAGAAACTTCAGATAATTTATAGTGCGGTAGATTATATTAGAGCTTTTTCTTTTTCTTTGTTTAAAACTTGGTCAGGTTTACCGTTTTTCTTTACTTTTTTATCTTCCTTGTTTTTTGAAAATAAGAAATCACCTGTTATTTTTGCTTTAGTATTCTCAGATTTTTTAATGTATCCCTCAATGTCTGCACCATCTTCAGTTCTAAGATTAGTTGAAAATTCAATATCGCCTTTAACCACTCCTGTGCTTCCAATTATTACGTTGTCAGCTGAAATTTTCCCATCTAGATGCCCGTGTATCTCGATTTTGTCGGCTTCTACTGCGCCTGATATCGAGCCAGTTTCTTTTATAACTATTTCTTTTGAAAAAACTGGACCTTTTACTAATCCAGCTATATCAATAGCTCCCGAACTATTTACGGTTCCGTCGATGCTTACAGTTTCGCTTATTAGAGATCTCTCTGTATCTTTTAAACTATTTTTTTTATCACCAAACATAATTTTTTAATATTAAAATTAGATCATTGAAATGTCTTTTGTGCAAGTCTTAATTTTGTAATTTTTTGTTCATTTTGGTCTAAATCTCCGCCTTAATTAACCGGCGTGTCTTTATAAATTTTGCAAGACATTACTATTCCAAGTCCTAGCATAATTGCCATCATTGAAGAACCACCATAAGACATTATTGGTAGTGGGGCTCCTACTATTGGAAGTAAACCTAAAACCATGCCCATATTTACTGCTACATATACAAAAAAGGCAGTTGCAAAGCTGTAGCAGTATAATTTACCAAAAGAACTTCTAGTTACATTTCCAATTTTAACAATCCGATGAATAATTAAGCTATAAATTAAAAGTATTGTAGTTGATCCAAAAAAACCAAATTCTTCAGAAAATAATGTAAAAATAAAATCCGTATGTTTTTCTGGCAAATAATCAAGATAACTTTGTGATCCATTTAAGAATCCTTTGCCAAAAAGACCTCCTGATCCTATTGCAATTTTTGACTGAATTATTTGATAACCTGCTCCAAGCGGGTCTCTGTCTGGGTTAAAAAAAGTTAAAATTCTAGATTTTTGATAAGGTTTTAAAAAAGAGATCGCAATTGGTATTAATGAAATGAATATTATTGCAGCATATGTAAAAAATTTGACTCTAACGCCAGCAAGCCAGCCTACTGTAACACCACCAATAACTATTAATATTGAAGTTCCGAGGTCAGGTTGAGCAACAACTAATAAAAAAGGCAATATTAAAACTGCTAAAGGTAAAAATAAATACTTAATTTTGTTAACATCTTGAGTAGAAACTCTATGATAATAAGCTGCTAAAAATAAAATTAAAGCTACTTTCATAAGTTCTGATGGTTGTAAATTCATAAAATAAAGGTTCAACCATCTTTGCGATCCAGATGATGTTAATCCGAAATATTTTACACCTATTAGAAGAAAAAATATTATTAAGTAAATTAATGTGCTAGTTCTATACCAAAAGTTTATTTGAAAAAATGAAATGGTTATAAACATAAAAAAAAATACAACAAATCTTAAAATGTGACTTTTCGTATGATACTTAAATTCGCCCCCATCAGTTGAGAACATTGCAAACATGCTAACAATTCCTAATGTGAGTATTGCGCATACTAAAATATAATCAACGGAATATATTTTTTCTCTTAGAGTCAAACTAGAATGTAAAGATCGTGGCTGAAACATTAAATTTGTTCTCCCTCAATGTCAGTCAATTTCTGTCTAATCTCATCTCGTTCTAATACTTTTTTAATAACCTTTTTCGCTATCGGTGCTGCTGCTCCACTCCCAGTTCCGCCATGTTCAACAACTACACTAATAGCATATTTTGGATTTTTAACAGGAGCAAAAGCTACAAAAAGAGCATGGTCTCTATCTTTATATTCCAACTCAGTTTGTTTCACCTCTAACTCTCTTTGTAATGCGGTAAATCTTTTTACTTGGGAAGATCCTGTCTTTCCAGCAAACATGAATTTACTATTATTTAGTCTAGACTTATATGATGTTCCACCTGGCTCATTAGTCGCTGCATACATTGCGTCTTTTACAAAATTAATATTTTCTTGGTTTCTAAATAACGGCTTAAGATTAAAATTAGAAACCAAAATATCGGTTGGCACTGGATTTTCAGGGTTTTCATTTTTATAATTTAAATAGTCTTTAAGATTATTATTTTTTTTATCAAAAATAATTCTTGGCTCTATTTTAAAACCACCGTTAGCTAACTGGGCTGTCATCAAGCACAATTGCAATGGGGTAGATTGAAAATAGCCCTGTCCAATTCCAGAGTGGAGTGTTTCACCAAGATACCAGTTTTTCCCTATAAATTTTTTTTTCCATTTCGTATTTGGCACAACCCCAGTTCTTTCCTCGATAAACCCTTTTAAATTTTTTTTACCTAATCCAAACTTTTTTGCAGTCTCCGACAATCTATCAACTCCCAATAATCTAGCAACTTCATAAAAATAAACGTCGCACGATCTTTGTATAGCTGTTCTCATATTAACTGCTCCATGACCTTTCTTTTTCCAGCAATGGAACTTTTCCCCGTAAAGCTCTTTAACTCCATTACAATTAATGAACCTGTTAGGGTTCCAAACATCATTTTCTAAGGCACTCAATGCAACTAAGGTTTTAATTGTTGAGCCAGGAGGATAAAGACCAGCGATGGCTTTATTATTAAGTGGTTTTAAATCATTATTAATCAATTCATTCCAGTATTTTTTATCAATTCCATGCACAAAGGCGTTGGGGTCAAAAGTTGGGGAGGATACCATAGAGACTATGTCTCCATTATAAATATCCATTACGCAAACAGAAGCTGCAGTTGTGTCTAAAAGTTTAGACACAAACTTCTGAATTTCTCCATCAATAGTAGTTCTATAGTTTTCACCTGCTTTTCCAGCATCTACTTTAATCTGTTTAATTCTTTTGCCAAAAGCATTTACCTCATACCTATGAAAACCAACTTTACCGATAATTTCTTCATCTAACTTATGCTCTAACCCAGTTTTTCCAACTGAGATTCCTGCAACTCCCATATCCCTTAGATATTTTTTTTTCTGTAAGTCTTTTGCACTAGCTTCAGAAACGTATCCAACTAAATGAGCTGAAGAAGTATCACTATAAACCCTAGCAACAGATACGATCGGTTCTACTCCTTGTAACTCGTGTAAAAATAAATTTATTCTTGAAAATTCTGACCAAGTTAAATTATCTGAAACTATAATTGGTTCCCATGGTTTTTGTTTTGACACTTTCTGCTTTATAAAGAAAATTCTATTATTACTAAGATTTAAAATTGTTTTTAATCTAAATAATAATTTGTCTAAATCTGGAGTATTTTCTGGTGTGATGTGTAATTGATAGACTTTTTGATTAGAAGCTATCTCTTGATTAAAATAATCTCTTATAATGCCCCTTTGGGGAGCTAATTTCCATTCTCTAAATCTATTTTTATCAGAGAGTGTTTTGTATTTCGTTGCCTCGTTTATTTGCAAAGAAACGAGTCTTCCAAAAATTCCAAAAAAAACAGCAGCTTTAGCAACAGTTAAAATAAACATTCTTCTACTTACTAATTTTGATTTTATAACAGTGTTGCCTGAGTCAAAATTAATCATCTTTTCTAATTACCATAATTTTTTTTAAAAGATTAAAAAATACCCAAAAAAGAGGATAAAATAGAAAAGTAAAAAAAGCATTATAAAATAAGTCAGTATAAATTAATTTTATATTTGAAAAATTTGTTACGAGAATGAAAAAAATTAAATTAGAGAAAAATATTGCAATTATAAAAGTAAACCAATCTGTGAAGAGAGAAAAGTTCACTGTTACATTCTTTATATAAGTAGCTATAAACGCTACAGTAAGATAAGAAATAGCACTTATACCCATTGGTAGTCCCATCACAACATCATTAATAATCCCTGCAAAAAAGATATGGCCGTTTCCAATAATTGATTGATCTTTTAAAGACCAATAATAAATAATTATTATTTGTAGATTAAAAGAGAGAATTTCAAACATATTACTAAATTCTGTATCTATCTCACTAATAGATAAATAATAAAGTATCAAAAGCGGTCCAATGTTTAAAAACGATGTTTTAAAATTTTTGTATAATATTGCCATTAAAAATTTTCCTCTTTAATATTTATGAGCTGTACACTTACAAAAGATAATTGATTAGCGTCTGAAAAAAGTTTCACGCTAGCACCATTTTTTTCAATAATTGTTTTACCTACGGGAATGCCTCCGCTAAAAATTCCATCCTTACCCGACGTAAAAACTGTCTCACCTTCGTTTAAATAATACTTCTCTGGTAGATACTCTAATCTTGGAAACTCTTTCCCTTTGCCAGTTAATATGGCTTGTACAGCCTCCTCACCCAAAGTTACAGGAATTCTACTGTTTAAGTCATTCAGCAAAAGAACTCGCGAAGAAAGGTAATTTACCTCTACTATTCTACCTACTAAGTAATTTCCATCAATCACTGGCATTCCTTTTGTTACTCCAGATTTTGATCCTCTATTGATAATAATCGATTTTAAATATGGACTTTTTTTATCTAATAGAACTTTTGCAAGCACACTTTTATTATCTATTAGCTTATCCTCATCAAGGGTTTTCTTTAAAAATTTATTTTGAGAAATTAAATACTCAACTTGAAAATCTTTAGCTCTAAGATCTTCTAGTTCCTCTTTTAAATCCTTGTTTTCTCTAAATGTAAAAAATAATTCATTAGATTTTTTACCAATAATATTAAAAGCTTTAAAAGGTGAACTTGCAATATTAGATAATCTATAAACTCCATCATTAACAATATTTCTTGCGATAGAAATAGCAATAAACTTATTTGAGTCTAAAAAAAAAATAATTAAAGATAAACAAAGTAAAAAAAATAAAGAAAACTTTGCTCTCGCTCCTCTTTGAAGAAGAGCAGAACGTATCGCTATTCCAAAGTCATCTCTACTTGTGGCCATTTAATCAAATTAGTATTCTGATAACATTGTAGAAAATAGCTCTTCATTCTCTAAAGCTTTTCCAGTTCCAACAGCTACGCAAGATAATGGGTCATCAGCTATAGTAACAGGTAAACCAGTATCTTTTGTTATCAACTTATCAATATTTCTTAACAATGCTCCACCACCAGTTAGAACTAATCCCATATCAACTAAATCAGCAGATAGTTCCGGCGGAGTATTTTCTAAAGCCTCTTTAATTCCCGCAAGCATTTGATTTAAGATTGGCATTAAAGCTTCGCACGCATCTTCCTCTGTAAGTGAAATTTCTTTTGGCGTTCCAGATCTAATATCTCTACCTTTCATAAGAAAAGTGTTACTTCCGGTCGGAACTGCAGTTCCTATCTCTTTTTTTATTTTTTCAGCTGTTGAATCTCCAATTAATAAATTAAACTTCTTTCTCATATAATTTATAATTGATGTATCCATTGCATCTCCAGCTACTCTTAAAGATTTTGAATAAACCACCCCGCCTAATGACATTACCGCTATCTCTGTCGTTCCACCACCAATGTCAACTACCATTGATCCTGTAGCTTCTGAAATAGGCAAACCAGCTCCAATTGCTGCTGCGATAGGCTCCTCAATTAATTGTACTTTTCTAGCCCCAGCGGCCAATGCTGAGTCCTGTATCGCTTTTCTCTCTACAGGAGTTGAACCAGTTGGAACACAAATCAAAATTCTCGGATTTGCAAAAGCAGTTTTTTTATGAACTTTTTTAATAAAGTGTTTTATCATCTCTTCCGTCACGACAAAGTCTGCAATTACACCATCTTTAAGCGGTCTAATTGCAGCTATATTACCAGGAGTTCTACCTAACATGGTTTTTGCCTCATCTCCCACTGCTAAAACAGATTTTTTTGCTCCATCACTTATTACAGCAACAACGGATGGTTCGTTTAATACAACGCCTTGTCCTTTCAAAACTACTAATGTATTAGCTGTCCCTAAATCTATCGCCATATCTTGAGACCAAATTGATGATATTCCTGTAAATGATTTAAATAGTGCCATCTTTTTCCCTTCTATAGTTTGATACTCCAACTTCTAAAGGCTCTGGAGCAGTTTTTTTTCTTTTAATAATCATTTTGTTTAAAGCATTTAAATAGGCATCTGCAGATGCTACTAAAGTGTCTGTATTAGCAGCTTGACCAACTGTAGTTTTACCGTCTTCTTCTATTCTTACACTTACTGTTGCTTGAGCATCTGTGCCCTCCGTTACAGCGTGAACGTTATAAAGTTGTAAATTCACATTGTGGGGATAAATCTTTTTAATGCATTTGAAAATTGCGTCAACTGGACCGTCTCCAGTTTCACTAGCTTCTTTTAAATCTCCAAAAACTTCTAATTTCATTTCAGCCTTTTGAGGCTCACCTGTCCCAGCAAAAACCTTTAAAGATTTTAGTTTTATAACATTGTCTTCTTTTATTAAGCTATCATCTACTAAAGCAGCAATATCTTCATCATAAACATGTTTTTTTTTGTCTGCTAATATCTTAAATTTTCCAAAAGCTGTATCAATTATATCATCAGTGATACTCACATATCCCATGTCAGCCAGTTTATCCCTAAAAGCATGTCTACCTGAATGTTTACCCATAACTAATGAGGTTTTTTTAACACCTACACTTTCTGGTGTCATAATTTCATAAGTATTTCTGTTTTTTAACATTCCATCTTGATGAATACCAGACTCATGAGCAAATGCATTTTTTCCT
>MDTD01013637.1_pt1 | contig 12036 bp, 7 predicted proteins | sample 811221 | NCBI WGS metagenome assembly MDTD01 (sample SAMN05326646, study PRJNA326480) | marine metagenome | isolation source: seawater | place: Pacific Ocean: South West | collected 2011 | reverse complement strand
GACTTTGGAAGAACTTGAAGACATTGCCATCGTATTGGCCATTGCCAGCTCAGCCTTCAGTTCACTAATCTTCGACTTCAGCATCGTGATCTCTTCCCGTGCGGCCGAAAGTTGGGCATCATATTCTGTCAGAATGGGAGTCACCAGAGCTGTCAGTTTCAACACTTCTGCGGTGAGTTCCCGACGAGCTTGTCGCTCTGCAATAAAGTGGTCTGCACGAATAAGGGTGGTTGCCATGCGCCCAGGTTCAGGAGTTACCACATTTTCTTCCCACTCTTTTATTCTTTTAAGCAGGTGTTCGATTGCGCTGATCTGGCGATTAAGTTGTTTTTCTTCCTCCAAAGCACTATCATCGGGAGTTGACATTGCGCTTTTGTTCACGGTAACCGTCTCAACCAGCTTTGCCTCGGAAGGCATGCTGGTTGCAGTTTCCTGCATAATGGATGCGGTCGAAGTACTCAGGCCATTCTTACCTGATAACACAGGATCCGCGGCAGCAATTGCGACAGGAGGTGGAGGTAACGAGGTATCACCACCATCAAATTCCCCGGCAGCAAGGCTGGCACCACCAAAGCAGATGACAGCACCAACGCCCCAGAAAGCATCCCTCAACAGCTGCTGTAGACGCTTAACGGTAAAAGTACGCGAGCTGGTACCAGTATCGGGATCAGGCGACTGATGCTTATCAGGTAAAACTGGTGTTGTGTCCATTGCGAATCCTCATCGGTCGGCAGTTCAAATCATTTGCATGTTTGAGGAAATCGCATCATCCATGCCAGACCAGTTATTACGCCTGTTTGTTTTCGAGGAATCATCACATGTGGCAAAAGCTGCCGTTCTGACGTCGCATTTGAGAAGTGTGAATCACCAAAAACACCATTGACCTCTGGACGTAGAACCAGACGTACTAGCAGGTGATGCATTTGGTCACGGCAAAATGAGTCTGCGCTGTAGGCTTATGCTACAGACAATCGAGGTTCAGGAGGTAATTCCGCTTCACCGTCATTCAGGTGGCTTCTCTTTTGCTGTTGCTGACGGTCCTGATCAAACTGATAATCCACCTGATGGTATCCGGTTTGCTTGAGTGACTGATCAAGCTTTTCGCGATTATCATCCAGCCAGGTCTTTAATGACTGCTCGATACCCTGGATCTGTACCGTCAACCGACCTTCTTCTGCCTTCAGAGTCAGACGCATGTTGCCGTGAGCAGGATCCTGAATTTCCAAAACCAGACGTTCCTGCCGTTTCTGCTCTGGAGTAAGACCACCGGTCTGGAGTTTTTCCAACCATTGACGAGCCAGAACAGGCAGAACAGTGGGTAATTGTGCGGACTGCATCACTGCTTGTGCGCTACGAGGCGACGTAGCCTGTTCAGACTGATGGTTCTGTCCCTGTATCGCATCAAAAGTCGCTTCTAACCGTTTTCGCACAGCACGGACCAGACGTTTAGCCTGGGGATGGTTCGACGCTTCAAACCCATCAGGCATTCTCGCTTGTGTTGATGCAGGTGCTGCTTCGGCACTTGCAGACATACGAGAGTCAGAGGCACTTATTTTATCGGAAGCCTGTTCATCCTGCTCTCTGGCTTCCATAAAACCTCTGGAAAGATGGTGACGGGAGAATCGTGATTTTGCCTGCCCGGACATCGGCACGACAGTCTGTACTCCTGCCCTTAAAGAACTTTTTTCGCTCGTAGTCGCAGGTGCGATGCGCGGTGCATCGACACGACCATCAATTCCTTGTCGATTTTCATGTCCCTTGCCTAATGTTGAAAGGGTTTTAACATCAACGCTGCCTGAGGTTGCTTTTGTGGCAGATTCAGTCAGTCCCATAGGTCTGTGTATCTCCGGGCCAGTGGATAACCTGGAAGCACCTTCAGATTTCGTAAACGTTGATTGTGGCTGTTCGGCAGACGGTTGAGTCGGTACGTCTTTAGACGCAAGGTGACCGCTCGTCGTCTCCCTTGCCGAAACGGTTTTTGAACCGTTTGCGTTAGTCGGAACAACCGGCGAGTCATGCTGCTGTTGAACCGTGTGAGACACCAGTCTGCCCGTCACCTGCGGACTGTCAGACTGCTGCATTGGTTGGCGAGACGCTGCTTGAGTCAGCGCTTGCTGAGCGGGAGTGCGTGCGGCCCTTTCCCGTTGGGCAGCTGGCAGAGCAGCAGGATCCTGCGGCATATTTCCATGCCGCACAGGAACCTCTTTTGGCTGAACAGATAAAACCTGCTCATCCTGCTGCGCCCTGCCCGGAGTTGACCATGCAACTGGTCGGGCTTGCTCAGCTCTAGGTGCTTCCCCTGACATATGTACAGGGGATGGAGTTGCCAAGGCTTTCTGCTTCAATCCCTGGTCGAACGGCTTACGATCTGTCTCAGCTATTGCTGGTGCTGTGACAATTCCGGGCTCTGCACCTTCCGCAATGGAGGGTAAGCTTTTGGTAACAGAGCCTGAATCAACAGAAGTCACGGGTTTCCTGTCGGTTCCTGCCGTTTTTCCGGGCTTGAAGCCTGCGGCTTCGGCGATGCTTGCGACACCTTGAGCCAACTGATGAATGTTCTGCGAAGCCCGTGAGAGCTTTGCAGGAAGGGGCAGAGGCCCCAGACCGTGTGAAGACTTGATTACCTGTGGACGTTGGGCTTGCCATGAACTCGCACGCAACTCCAAAGATTTCAGCGGCGACCGCCATGCCACCTGAATCGCGCGATGTTGGCGTGGGCCTATTGACACGGCTTCTTCAGGTGTTCTGGGATCAACAGTCGAAGGCTGAGTTACATGTTCCTTCTTATCCAAAGGACTTAAAGGCTCAGCAACCCGACTGACTGTCGGCTCTGACTTGGAGGTTGGTTGCGAAATCATCTTGCCCATCGCTACTGGCTTTGAGTCCTGCTGTCTGGCAACTGCAGGTGCAGTTTCAGCATTTACAGTCTCATCCATGACTAACGCTGGTTCATCTGATGACGCTTGCTTGGTTTTGGGGTTTTCATTTTGGGGTGGAACAGATCCATGAGTTCTTTCAGCCGTGGCTGCAGAGTTTGGATTATTTGCGGTAACGACCGTCGTTACCTTCGTGGATCTGCTTGTAGATTTGTGTCCCTGTTCTGGCAAAATCTGACTTGCAGGAACAGGGGGAGTTTTGCTTTCTTTGCCAACTTGAATAGCTGAAGCAGGAGACGAAACCAGTTTCGTCTCAACAGTTGAAGGCCTATTGGCAGCTTCAGGTTTAACAGGTGCAACTGATACGGGTTCATCAGCCGAGGCATCCTCTGTTGCAATAATTTCAGGGGCGAGATTAGTTTTGCCACTCACAGGACGCTCAGGATTGACGGAAGAACTCAGTGGGGCCGGTTTTGGCGAATCACTCTTTCTTTCATTTGACAAACCAGGCAACTGTTTCTTGCCTGCAACAAGTTCTGCGGGTTCTGGCAGGTCTGAAGCTTGAACTGATGGTTCCGTCGAAAGACCCATGTCCGTTTTATTGACAATGGTTGAAAGCGGCTGTTGTGGAGTCTTACCTGGTGCGACATGTGCTACAGACTTCGATACACCTGCGTTCAAGCTGACCGATTTTATGTGGCTCGAAGGGGAGTGTTGATCTGCTTCGGTTTTAACAGGAAAGGTCGTTTTATATTCCGTGATTTTGGCTTCAACGCCTTTTCCGGTGGGCAGGATCCTGTTTGTAAAAGCCATGCCTTTTGGCGCCTTTTGAGGTTGCCCAGCGATAACGTCCTGCTGAAAGGCTTCCACTTTCTCGGCTTCTCTGGCATGCGCGATTCCCTTGGGCAGGGTTGTTTCAGCAGGATTTTTGTCAGACACAGGTTTCCATTCATGCGAGTAATCAGCGGGTGTTTTCCCACTCCGTGATGAAGATGATGCATCACCATTGTGCGTGATATATACGCTACGGCCAGCACCATTTTTCTGTACATTTGCTTCTTCAGGTAATGGGTTAGCCACAGCGGAACTTGCACCTGCCGAAATTGCACCTGCCGAAATTGCACCTGCACGAACGGAACGAACAGCACCTGGTGCGACCTGTGCAGTTGGCTTCTTTGCTGGATCAAGAGTCTCCTGAAAAACGGTTAGCTTATGCTCATTTTCAGCCGATGTTGGCAAGATCCTGGAAACGGTTGCTTTGGCCACTGAAACAGAGGCATTATCGGAGAGATTTACTTTTTCGCCAGTTTCAATCGGCGTGGAAGAAGGCTGCTGCAATCCATGAGCAGGTGATGGTGCAGCTGGCTTTATCGGTGCACTGGGGGTGGTTTTTCGAAATGGTGCTGCTGGTCCAGGATGCTTTCTGGTTTCTCCAGTAACTTGCATTGACAACTCAGCCTGGCTCGCTGGTTCCTGCTCTTTCGCGCCTGATTCCGTAACCAGTTGTGTCAAAACAGCTTGTCGGCGATTGGCGACTCGTACTGAACCGGTCACGCCCTGGGCCAAAGGCCTGGGATCAGAGGCATCACCGCGCTTAAGTGAAGTGGATGTGGAAAGTCGTAAACCAGGTAAAGAAGGTATACCGATCCGAGCGGTCTTTTTAGATATCGAGGCAACCTGAGATACCTGATTATGCACAGGTATGTTTACAACTTCAGCTGTATCAGGAAGAGCGACTCCTCCAGATTGTGGCTGGGTGGTCTGGCTCTGAACCATTTTCCACGGCAATCGGGGTGGTGCAAGGTGCAGTCTGGCTGCGGACTTCGGCTGGGAAATGGTTGCAGCCTGCACAGCCCCATCATTCACTCGTCCATTTAGAGAAAAGACCTGGCCCGCATTGACCGGGACGACAGCGGGTGGCATCGGAGCGATGTGAATACCAAGAGGGTGCCTGCTCTTCACTTGTCCATCCGATTTCAGCGTTGGATCTAAAGAGCCAGGCTTGCTAGTCGCAGATGCATTAGGCTGGGTGGAATGAGCATCAGATGCGGAAGGAACATCAGATGCGGCAGATGCAGCAGAAGCGGCGACAGTCTGGATGACCGACAATCCCAGATATCCTGAACGAATACGCTTCGTAGCTGGAGCCATTTCCTGAATCTGCAGTGCAGATGGTGCGACTTGAAGTTTAGGTTGTTTCGGCAGAATCTCTTCAGCCAAAACAGGAGATTTCATTCCTGAAGCACTTGCTTCAGTTTGGGCAGTTTTGCGAACAGCCAGAGACAGTTTCAGGTGCTGTCCTGATGCAGGGAGTAATCTGACTTTTGATTCTGCTAGAGACGTGTCATCTGGAGTTTTGCCCGAAACAACAGGCGTTGTCGGCCTGGTATGAACAAAAGTTCCACTTTTCTTTTTGGTCGAAATTTCTGCCCCGGCTGAAAATATTTTATTTCCGGAAGAAGCTGCCAGTGCCAGATGCTTTCCAGAACCAAAGAGGTTCAGTTTACCAGGAAAGTCTGTCCCCTCAACGGCAAATTCTTCCGCCGGTTTCGCGGCAGAAAATTCTGAGTTTCCACTCTTCAGACCATGCTCAACCTGGTTGACAAGCTGCTTACCAAGCCCATCCAAGGTGTACGGCAGAGCCATAAAAGCTTGTCCACTTCCTCCCTCCACACTAACTGTTTGAGCGGGATTTGAGCTCAAATCAGGGAAGAGCTGAGGCGAAGCTTTTGCCGTATTGGTAAGGTTCAGAAAGTTTATCATGGTTGGCCTTAAGTTCAGAAAGTGCGATCCTGCAAGGTTTTCCGGGTCTCATACCCGCTTCCCTTAAACGCAACCTCCGGGCCACTCTATGCCAACTGTAAAAATAGTCGTGCCATTGTTCGAATCAGTCAGACTGAATCATCCGGTATTTTAAAGACCTCCATGATCTTCTGCCGTTTTTCTGGAGAAAGATCCAGGTCATCAATAGACTCAAGAACATCTGCTGCATGACGATGCACAGCACAGTGTGTACAGTCCGGCAGGAATTGAGGCACAGGGGACTCAACCAGATTGCGGGGATAATCACGACACATGCCAGGTCGTGAATGGTAAGAGTCACAAAGCTTGGTCTCGGGGTCCAGATGCGTACACCTGAAGATCAAGGTGTAGTGCGCGCGATCCTGGGCGAGGTACTCAAAGCCATTGATGTGTCGATGCCACGCAATGATTATCCGTCGTACGACCTTGGTGTGAAAGACCCAACGATTGAGGTGAATCATCGGAGTCTCACAGCATGCCCCACAACTTGTACAACTTCCTCCCAGTACAAAAGGAGGCTCACCGTCCCGTATTCGGTCCAGCCGTCGAGTCAGCCAGAGATCAACATAATAGCGCCACAATGCCATGCACTTTATAGATCGGCGCAGAAATCCATCTTTCATTGCCACCTTTGCGACATGCATCTGCCGTTCATAAGTGATCACGAAATGACTTCAGGACATCGTCATGAAGCGTGGAAAATTAATTGTCGGCACCGCGTTATTGACCGCCATCCGTACTTACTGGTAATTTGCATCGTAATGGCCGCAGAAGCAAATCGTCACCAGAGCGGAAAAAGACACAAATCCATCGCCTCTGGACATGCCTGTTCGACCGGCCTCTTCATATAATAGATATGTATCCGAAAATCAGATCGATTTAAAAATCTTGAAACTCAGGGGAGAATGGGAAATGAGTCGAGAGAAAGCACTGACGGCAATACACCTGGAAACAAATGGCCGGCCAGCCCATACCGAATATTCGCTTACTTATCACCATGATTACATTCGCAAAATAACTGGCATGAATCCCACATCGGTTGAAGCACGTCGCATGTTTTTCGACTACTGGGATATGGATTTCACCTGGAATTCAAATGATGGCTTGCTCGGCCAATGGGCAGATTTCGGTCGTGCAACTGACATGGGCCATGCAGAATATGCAGCCGATGGCAGCGACATGCATCAATCATCGGAATCCCCTTTTCACACCCCCGAAGAAGTTTGGGAATTCGATGCTGTAAAGGAATACGGTCTGCCCGATTATCAGGATCAGGTAGCAGCATACGAAGATACAGCACAACACGCGCGCCAGGACTTCCCGAATCAACTTACGACGGGTGGTTACTACAAATCCATCATTACGGGTGCCATTGAGGCATTTGGTTGGGACATGCTGCTGATGGCGGCCAGCAATCTGCCTAAATTTGAAAAAGTGCTCGATTCATTTTTCCAGCGGACGCTTTTCCACATGAAAGCCTGGGCAGACACCAGTGTGGAGGCAGTGATACAACATGATGATTTTGTCTGGACCAGCGGTCCCTTTATCAAACCCGATTTTTATCGCCAGGCCATCATCCCGCGATATGCCGAACTGTGGAAACCTTTGCATGAGAAAGGCAAAAGGGTCCTCTTCTGTTCGGACGGTCTCTTCACCATGTTTATGGATGAAGTCGCAGATGCGGGTGCAGATGGATTTATCTTCGAGCCATGCAATCCTTTTGAAGAAGTGGTCAATCGTTTTGGCTCAAGCCATTGCCTGGTCGGCAGCGCAGTAGACTGTCGAGACCTGACCTTTGGCACTGAAGATGATGTGAAGCGCAAAGTAGATCAGACGCTGAACCTTAAAGACAAATGCAAAGGTCTCATCTTCGCCACTGGCAACCATCTGCCAGCCAATATTCCATCCTCCATGATGGAAGCCTACCTCACCTACCTCAAGACCTGCTGGTAAGTAGGATATAAAATTGCCCCCACCCGGCAATAGCAGGTAGGGGCAATAAATCAGGCTATATCAACGCGAAGAGAATCAGACTTCAGCTACCTCTTCTTCATCTTCAATGACCTCATCAGCATCAAGCTCCAGCTCGTGAACGGGAATATGGTGGTGATCCTGTACCTTATCCAGATGCTTGCGAAGCTGAATATCGACCTTATCCAACGCTTCATCGATCGCTGCATGAAGATTATCGTTCTTAGTCTTCGATTCGATATCAATATTTTTGCCGCGCAGGACGATTTCGACAAAGTACCATTGTTTTTGCTGGTCAAGAATCACGCGTGCTGAGGTCAGCTTATGGTATTCATTCTCGATCTGAGCCAAACCATCCATAACATGGGCTTTGGTGGACTCTTTGACGTCGAGGTGTCTGCTGGCGATGATTTTTTCCATCGTTCAACACTCCTGGTTAGAGTTTGGAACCTTGGAAGGTTCAGTTATACCGCAAACTGGGGGCCTAAATAGACCTCCTTCGCTTTCGGATCATTGATCAGAAACTCACGATCACCCTCACAGAGGATTTCACCATCGCAGATCAGATATGCTCTGTCTACGATAGCCAATGTCTCTCTGACTGAGTGATCGGTGATCAAAATGCCAAGTCCCATATCACGCAGTTGCCGGACAATCTCCTGTACATCCGCCACAGCAATGGGGTCGACGCCACTGAAGGGTTCGTCGAGCATGAGAAAAGATGGATTGGTCACGAGCGCGCGGGTAATCTCAAGCCGCCTGCGCTCACCACCGGAAAGGGTAATCGCTTTCTGATGAGCCAGATGACTCAGCCCCAGACCATCCAACAGATGCTGCAAACGTTCTTCACGCTCCTTTGCAGTCAGATCCAGAGTCTGCAGGATCGCCAGAATATTATCACGTACCGTCAAACGTCGAAAAATGGAAGGTTCCTGAGACAGATATCCGATACCACGTCTGGCTCGTTCATACATGGGCAATTGTGAAATATCCTGCCCATGAAAGGCTATACGACCGGAATCCGGCTGGATCAGTCCTACAATCATGTAAAATGTCGTTGTCTTGCCAGCCCCGTTCGGGCCGAGAAGTCCAACAATTTCGCCTGGGCGGATATACATATCGACGCCCTTGACCACACTACGTCCTTTGTAAGACTTGGTAAGTCGCTCAACTTTAACGAGATCTTCGCTCATAATGCTCCGATAAAAAGTGCTGGCACTGTGTGTATCGCTGACAGGCCGGTCTGGAAGGTGGCCTCAGTTTTGATAAATCACCGTTTTCGGGGTGCCACCAAGGGTATCCAGCGTTCTGGTTCTCAGCGAATATACCACTTCCGCTGCATCAATTATTTTTCCTTCGGGTCGGAATAAAATTGGATTTTCGGACAGTGTTATAGTCTGCGCCGAATTCCCATCCACGTCGACTTTTGCGTAATCTGCTCGATTGCTGGTAGCCTTTGATTGAGTTCCTGGCTGGACAATACACACATTCCCAGATGCCACGATGCGGCTGATTCCACTTTCAGTTGTGAATTCCACGATCATGTGATCCGCTGTCAGTGTAAATTCGCCATCTGTGGCTTTCACCTCACCCTCGTACGTCGTCCTGCTGACAGCAAAACTGTGCGATGCATGTTTTGCTGTGATAACAATATCCGACTTGCAAACATCGCCCTTTTGTGGGGAAGGTGTGTCCGCGGAAAGCGGTTGAGAGAAGATGGCCGCAGCAGTCAGGCAAACTGCCAACAGACCAGGTAGGCTGAAAATCCGTTTCATATGAGTCTACTCTAATGCGATTCTGCTGCTCTGGCAAGAATCGAAATCCATGAACAAGTAAAACACTGGGGCAATTCATACAGGTTTTTTACAAAGCAACTCCCGTTGTCAAAAGCTACCAACATGATCTACGTCCGTTTTCATTGACAAGGACATGTAGAAAAAAATGACATAACACAATACAGAGCAAATACCGACAACCCGATACCGTTTTCACAAATCCAAAGCAAGAGAAATAGCTGCTTTACCACCGCATTTCACCAACAATTTTGACCGTCATTTACGAAAACCGCCAACTTATCAAGCTTAACAAACTACGGCATCGTAAGTTAGAAAACACCACCAACGTTCTTTACTATCATTTCAGCCCAGAGGGAACTGGCACAGATCGTGCGCGACTCCCCCAGCCAGTGTGTCAAACAAATTGACGGTTCCAGGGGTGGTACCGCAAAATTCTTCACCAAGAGGCGACTCGCATGTTCCACATTCATCTCAAATCTGCAAAAGCCAGAATACTGGCTCTAATCATCCTTACCGGCATAAGTACTGCAGCTTGTATGCTGTTGCTTTTCCCGCCTAAGGCCTACCGTATGGGAAGTCAGGTGCAGAAAGATGATGCCAGGTTTATTACCCGGCTACTTGCACAAAACCTGGCTTTGGGGGTGCAGGCCATGGCTTTTGATGATGGTGCTGCAATCAAACAAGCCCTGAATGCGCTGGATGATTCAGGATCTGAAGCAACTGTCAGACAGTCCCAGAGCGATTCAGACTCTGGTAGTGTTGAAGATCTGTTGACAATGGATCTTGACCTGGGAGGCGATACTGCTGATGAGGCGGCTAGTCCTCCCCCTCCTGAAAAGCAGGAAACAGCTGCAACAAAACCTGAAGAGAGCCACAAAGAGAATTCAGATTTAATTCTGACTGCAATCTTGGTTGACAAAGAGGGTGCGTTCTTAGGCGGTTTGCATGTCACTGAAGCCGACACCACAAAAGCACGCAAAGACATTTCCACAATCGAGCTGGATGAAACCCAAACCATCCTTACAGCTTACAGTCCACTAAAAGCGGATGGCGAAACCATTGGATATCTGCGTGTAGAATTTTCCAAATCACATGTTCTGAAAGCAGTCAGCGATTTCAGGATCTTTGCAGCGATTGCAAGCTCGATCCTGCTGGCTGCAGCCCTGGGTGCAGGCATCTGGATTACCAATGGAATCATTAACCCGATCATTGCCGTGATACGCAACCTGGGAGAAACCTCAGAAGTCCTGAAAGGTTCCTCCTCACGAGCAGCCACAATCAGCCAGAACCAATCAGACGGAGCTAACCGTCAGGCATCATCCCTTGAGGAAATCTCAGCCACGCTGGAAGAAATGGCAGCCGTCACCAAGCAGAATGCAGATAATGTCGCCACTGCCGAAAATAGCATCAAAGAAACTCAGGAACGGGTCAGCAGAGGTACCCAGGCTGCAGAAAAGATGAGTGATGCCATCAATCGGATTCAGAAGAGTTCGGAAGAAACGGCACACATCATCCGCACCATTGATGAAATTGCCTTCCAGACCAACCTGCTTGCACTTAATGCAGCCGTTGAAGCGGCAAGGGCAGGTGATGCAGGTCGAGGCTTCGCTGTTGTTGCGGATGAAGTGCGGCAGCTTGCTCAGCGCTGTGCAGAAGCGGCAAAAAACACGTCGATATTGATTGAGCAGTCCCAGCAGAGCGCCAAAGACGGCGTAGAAGTACGAGAAGAAGTCGTAAAGGTTTTGAACACGATTTCTGCCAGCACAACGGAAATCACCGGACTGATCGGTGAAATCAGTACCGCCTCTCAAGAGCAAAGTCGCGGCATCGAACAGGTAAATGTGGCGGCAGCAGATATGAATCACATCGTGCAGCAGAACGTAGCGGGAGCTGTACAAAGCGCAGAAGACGCCGGCAACCTCAATCGTCAATCAACAGAGCTTGCAACCATGGTGCAAAGCCTGGGAGATATAATCGGTTTGGACAATACCGACAACCAAACATCCATCCCAAGAAGCCAAAGGTCTCAAGATTTCGACTGGCAACCCTCAGGCATGCCAGTTTCTAAAACTAAAAACCATCAAACCACCTGAATCACACCTGCACATCATGGGCCACAAGGCCTTCGTTCATAACACAAGGAGGAACAAAAATGATGGACTCGCATCTGCAGAGTCTTACCAGGATCATGATTTTGATCATTGGACTCAACCTGACTGTCCATGCAGGAGGAGAACAACCTGCACCGGCAAATGTCCAGGCAGCATTGTTTACCAAGCTGCTTGGCATGAACAAGAACTTCGATGGAAAAAGCATCACCATTTATGTCGTGGGTGCCAGCGACTTTGCTGGTGAAATGAAGAAGGCTGTAGGCAAAAAGTCTGGTGCAGCCACCATTGCCAGTGTTGATGAGGGAAATGGAGTACCAGGCACTGCACCGAATGTCATCTATGTTGCAGATGAACAACAGGCAGGCGATATCATGAACTATTGTGCCGAAAACAAAGTGCTCAGTATTACTGGCAATCCAGGCCTCGTAGGCAAAGGGATTACCCTTGGGGTCGGAGTCGCCGGTGGTAAACCAAAAGTAT
>MDTD01189311.1_pt1 | contig 12039 bp, 11 predicted proteins | sample 811221 | NCBI WGS metagenome assembly MDTD01 (sample SAMN05326646, study PRJNA326480) | marine metagenome | isolation source: seawater | place: Pacific Ocean: South West | collected 2011 | reverse complement strand
CTGAGATCGTCAATAAAGTATCGGGCAACGAAGCAGGTATCCTCTACAAAGACGGTTTGCGCATTGAAGGCGATCCTCAGACGCGACGCCCGGACACCACCCGTGCCAAAGAAGTCCTCGATTGGGAACCCGTCATTGAGCTAGAAGAGGGCCTCAGACGGACGATCGCTTATTTCCGCAAGACCAATTAACGCGATACTAACATGGCTATCGCACTGCCAAAAAACGTTAAATTGACACTATGGTTGGGCCTTGCCGCCCTGATAGGTATCGGTGCTGCGGTCCAACCAACAGCCGTCTTAACTCTGATTATCCTCGGCCTTCTGACTGTATTTGCGCTGGTGTCGCCTATCGCGGCAATGGCCATCATGTTGGTACTATCCCCCTTACGGGCATTGATGGCCACAGCCAATGCATGGCCCCTGCCGCTCGATATTGGCCAGTTAACCTTCTTGGCGCTGCTATTGGCGGTTGTTATTCAGTATGTTGCTCATCGCAGCCGATCACCTGAATCTGGATATCGATATGATTCTGTGGTTTATATCCCCATTTTTATATTTATCGTCGCAACGGGCTTGAGCGTGTTCACAGCGTATTCGCTGGGTTCCTGGCTGACTGAGTGGCTCAAATGGCTGTCCATCCCGCTGATGATGCTGGTGGTTGACTTTACGGGGCGGCATGGCCGTTGGATCTGGATTTGCTTTGCCTTAGTGGCATCGGCGGTTGCCAATGCGTTGGTCGGTATATTCATCTTTTTGGGTGGCAGCGGTGCGGATCATTTTGCGATCAATGAGCGCTTTTTCCGGGCATTTGGCACATTCGAGCAGCCCAATCCGTTTGGGGGATTCATGGGCATTATCGCCCCATTGGCATTGATGCTCGCCCTGGCCTTTGCGCTCAAAGTGTGGCTGCAATGGCGAGCAAGTCGCAGCATTCACAGCGATACGTTTATAGCCATGCTCTTTTATGGCGCAGCAAGCGGTGTGATTGTGCTGGCGCTTTTCATGAGCTGGAGCCGAGGCGCGTGGTTGGGGTTCGCTGTGTCGATGCTGGGTGTGGTATTTCTGATCCCTAAAAAGCTATCGTACAGCATCTTTGTTGCTTCTGCGGCGATTGTGTTGATTATCGGAGCGTGGGGGCTGGGATTGGTCCCGGCGAGCGTGGAACAGCGCGTTGTCAGCGCCACATCAGAATACTTCACTTTGTATGATGTGCGCGGCGTGGATATTACCTCTCTAAACTATGCGGTTGTCGAGCGATTGGCACACTGGCAAGCTGCCCTCAACATGGCGACAGACTCTCCCTGGCTGGGTGTTGGCTTAGGAAATTACGAAATTGCCTATAACGATTTCCGGCTTTTGAACTGGAATCATGCGCTGGGACATGCTCACAACTACTACTTGAATATTCTAGGTGAGGCTGGCATCATTGGCCTGTTTGGCTACCTGCTTATGTGGCTGATGTTGGTTTTTTTCGCATGGCGGACGAAAGCGCATCCCGATCCAACAGTGCGTTTTGCGGCCATTGCAATCATCGCGTCAATTCTTTATCTTGCGATTCATGGTTTGCTAGATAATGTCTATGTGAATAACCTGTTCTTGCATATTGGGACCCTGTTAGGCATTTTGCTTGTCCTTTATAGGCAGACGAGCAATTATACGAGGATCGCTATCGAATGACATCACAATTGACAACAGATACAGCAGCCAACAAAGTCAAACCTAATGGTCGCGCCATTCAGACCCCTGTGGATGCGCTAATTGGTGGTGTTGCGCGGCGCGTGGGTGGCAGCAAAGCCAAAGAAGTCGAACGGTTTATCAAGTTCGCTATCGTCGGTACGATTGGTTTTCTGGTTGACTTCGGTACATTGAACCTGTTGCAGGCGACTGTGTTGCCACCTGTCAATGCCGCAGGAGAAGACATCGGAATTAATGTGGCTATTGCCACGACAATATCCTTTTTTGCTGCCGTGACCAGTAACTTCACCTGGAACCGCTTCTGGACCTATCCCGATTCACGGTCGAGGTCGATACGCCATCAACTCAGTAAGTTTACACTGGTGAGTATTTCCGGGTGGCTTGTACGCTCGACATGGATCACCCTGGCCTACTTGCCCATCGGCAATCTGCTTTATCCAGCGATTGGTTCGTCATCCCTATTTAGTGGGATGTCCCCAGAAGAAGCGACTGCCAAAATTGGCACCAATGTAGCGCTGTTTATTGGCGTGTTCGTGGTCATGATCTGGAACTTCTTCGCCAATCGTTACTGGACCTATAACGACGTCGATTGATGTGGTTACGATCACGATTGACTATACCCCGGCATATGAGCAGGGGGCGGGCATTGGGCGGTTGATCCGTGAACTGACGCACGCCCTGGCGACTATCGATACCTCAACACAATATAAGTTGTTCGTGGCAGGCAGCCGGGAAAAGCCGCTCCCCGCCGCTCCAGGCCCCAACTTCAATTTTCGACCAACCTCACTGACACCCACCTGGCTGGCTCGTATCTGGCATCGGGCGCATTTGCCCTTACCTGTTGAAGTATTCACCGGGCAGCACGATCTGTACCACGCGACCGACTTTGTTTTGCCGCCTACCCTACCCCATACAAAAACCATCGTCACAGTGCATGACCTATCTTTTGTGAAAGTTCCAGAAACAGCCAGCCCGCCACTAAAACGCTATCTGGATGATGTCGTGCCGCGCTCCTTGCATCGTGCTGACCATATCATCGCGGATTCAGTGGCGACGAAGGATGACATCAGTGATGTATATGGCATCACCCCTGAGAAAATATCGGTTGTCTACGGCGCTATTCAGCCCTCTTTCCGGCCTATAGATGATCCTCAAGCGAGCCAGAGGGTTCGTGAGAAGTATCAACTGGGGGATCGGCCGTATTTGTTGTCGGTTGGCACAGTGCAACCGCGCAAGAACTACAGCCGCATTATTCGAGCGCTGGCTACCTTGCGGAAACAAGGCCATGATCTGCAATTTGTGATCGCGGGGGGCAAAGGCTGGCTGCAAGACGAAATGTACGCCACCATTGGAGAAACAAATATGTCCGATTATGTTAAACTAATCGGGTATGCGGATGATGCAGATTTGCCTGTTTTGTATAGTCAGGCAGCATGTGTGGCTTTCCCGACGCTGTATGAAGGCTTTGGCTTCCCCATACTAGAGGGAATGGCCTGTGGCACACCTGTTATTACGTCGAATGTGTCGTCCTTGCCGGAAGTCGCCGCAGATGCCGCGATTGTAGTTGATGCATACGATGTTGAGGCCATTGCCGATGGCATCCATCGCATTTTAACAGACAGCACACTGCGAGAAAAACTCATCGAGGCAGGTTACAAACGGGCTACCGAATTCAATTGGCAAAAATCTGCGGAAAGCCTGTGGCATGTGTATCAGCAAGTCCTAAATATGTAAACTTGGATAGACAGCAAAGGGAATGCATATGAGCCAAGAAGGAAAACCTGTATCGGCCTCGCGTGTGACTGTCAGCCAACTGATGGGGACCCGGGACACCAATGGGCACGGAAATGTACATGGCGGCGTCATCATGCGGCTGGCTGATGAAGCCGGGGCGTTGGCATCAATGCGCCATGCCCAAGCCCCCACCGTCACGATTGCCATTGATTCCATGACGTTTATGGAGCCCATTTACGTTGGCAATTATGTGCAGTTCAATGCTGAGCTAACCTATGCTGGCCGCACCTCAATGGAAGTTCGAGTCGAGGTGGTCAAGGAGAACCCCTTGACGGGCGAACGGCAAATCAGCAATACGGCGTATATCGTGTATGTCGCGCTGGATAGTCATCGGCAGCCGACGCCTGTTCCGCCGCTGATTTTTGAGACTCCTGAGCAAGAAGCACGTGCAGAACATGCCGCCGAGCGGCAGGCATTCCGCAAGCAGCAGCGGGCCAAGGAGCAGAATACCCCATGACATCTGACGAGAATCCGTCACAAGACTCTGCCCTATTACGCCTGCTCAACCAATTTAGCTATCAACGCATCACAGACCTGCCAGAGCCTGACCTGGGCTTGGCTGAACTGCGTCCGTTTCCCTTCCTGGCGATTGTTGGCCAGATGGAGATGCGCATAGCCCTGATGTTGGCTGTCATTAATCCTGCGATTGGTGGTGTGTTGCTGATTGGCCCCAGGGGAACAGGTAAGACGACCGCCGTGCGTAGCTTGGCGGGTATCCTGCCCAATATTGAAGTCAGCGACTGTGAAGAAGGTGTGCTGCCTGCCGACCTGGAGATGCTGGCAGATGAAGACGCGCGCTATCTGTTCCCGGATTGTTACGAAAAGTGGAAAGCTGGCCAGTCCATTTCTCACTATGAGCCAGTGCAATTGGTCGAGCTGCCATTGAACGCGCGTATCGAGGATGTTGTGGGCGCTCCCAATGAACGTGCGGCGGTGCATCGTAATTCAATACGTATTGAGCGTGGCATTCTTTCACGCGCGGACCGAAACATTCTCTACATTGATGAGATCAACCTGCTGGACGACCAGATCACGGATGTCATCCTCGATGCGGCTGCCCAGGGAGCCTATACCGTCCGTCGTGGGGCTGTAGTAGGGACTTATCGCTCACGATTTGTGCTGGTTGGGTCTATGAATCCTGAAGAAGGCCGTTTACGTCCGCAGATCATGGACCGCTTTGGCTTGCGTGTTTATGTTCGTGGGTTAACCGACCTGGCCGAACGGGCTGAGGTATACAATCGCGCACGAGCTTATCGGCGAAATCCAACGCGCTTCATCCGTGAGTGGGAAGGAGCGACAGCCGCAGCCGAGTCAGAGATTATGGCCGCGCGGGACTTGCTCAACCAGACGGTGCTACCGGATGATGTGGTGCGCGTCGGATTGGATCTGATTTTGAAGCTGGGCCTCGATTCACATCGGGCAGAATACACATTGTTTGAATCGGCACGGGCGTATGCGGCGGCTGATAGCCGCACGGAGGTCACACTTGAGGACCTCAAGGTGGTCGCGCCTTTGTCGCTGCGGCAGCGTAATAGTGAATTTATGAGTAACTTCTTCGATAATCAAGCTGAACAAGACAAAACGATTTATCAGACCCTTGATGAGATTATCTGAGTCTATGCCGATGACGTCCTATCGTTCTTTATGGCCTTATATCTGGTTGATAGCCGCCCTGGTTGTTTATTCGCTACCCTGGCAATGGCACCCCACCGCTGCCTTGACACTCAATGCTTATGATCTGGCAGAGTGGCATAGTGTCCTGGCATCTTCCCAGAATAGCTTGTTGGCTTTTATTGTTAGCTTGTGTCTGCGCTTGCCGCTGCTTGTCATGGGCATTGTATTTGCTGTCCAAACACGCCACACTGACAACACAATGCTCGGTCTGCTTAACTGGTTTGTGGTTCTGCTTCTGGTTATCGCTCAGTTACCGCCCTTAACGGCCCTATTCAATATTTTCTCGGATGCGAATAATGCGCAGCAAACTGCCCTGGCAAGCTTGACGTTGCTCCTGGCTATTGGCATCAATTGGGGGCCTGTTAAGGCAACCCGCTGGCTAAGTCCTTTGGTATTGGGCATCGGCATCGCCACCAGTATCTTTGCCCTGACGCAGACGATTGCTTCGTTTGGTAACTTAGGGATCACCGTTCAGTTAGGTGGTGGGGGCGTATTGCTTATACTGGTTTTCATCCTAGAGTTAGTCTTGTCGTGGCGGCGAGTGACATCCTAAGTTGGGAAAGCAAAAAGCGAGCACCGCGATTGGTCACCCGCTTTTGAAAATGCCTCGATGGCAAAATGAGGGCGTTTGAGAACGCACCTAATCCATGTGGGTTTCGATATAGGTAACAGCCTGACCGACCGTTTCGATCTTCTGGGCGTCCTCATCGCTGATTTCGCCACCGAATTCTTCTTCAAACTGCATGATAAGTTCAACGAGATCGAGTGAGTCGGCTTCAAGGTCTTCACGGAAGCGTGCCTCTGGTACAACACGTTCCTCATCTACGCCCAAAACGTCCACAACGATGCTGGTGATGCGCTCCTGAATGCTTGCCATATGATCCTCCTGCTGGCGGGATAAATTGTCACTAGTTAATTGTGGGTACATTATACTGATAAATGGTCGCTGTGCTAGTATAACAAACTGTGCCGCATGAATAAGGGATATTGTTATCTGCGTTGAGAATCCTCGCTGTCTTATTGACACAGAATTTGTTAAGCTGTAGCATAATCCACCTAGTTGTAGCTATATCAGGGAACACTCGTCAATGGCGGAAGTAACGCAAGACGTTTCTACAGAAACGCGCAAAGTCGATCATATTCGCATCAATCTCGAAGAAAACGTAGATTTTCCGCGATTGACCACCGGCCTGGAACGTTATCGCTTCATGCATCGGGCACTGCCGGAAATTGATCTGGCGGATGTCGATACCAGCGTCACCCTGTTTGGCAAAACGCTGTCTGTGCCGCTCCTCATTTCTTCAATGACGGGTGGGGCTGAAATGGCGCGGTGAATCAACCAGAACCTGGCGATTGCCGCACAGAAGCACGGCGTCGCGATGGGAGTTGGCTCACAGCGCGCAGCCATTGAGGACGAAAACCTCGCCCATACTTTCAAGATTCGCCAGCATGCCCCGGATATTCTGCTATTTGCTAATGTGGGCGCTGTGCAACTGAATTATGGCTATGGGGCAGATGAGTGCCAGCGCGCTGTCGATATGATTGAGGCCGATGCGCTGATTCTGCACTTCAACGTCTTGCAGGAAGCCGTCCAACCAGAAGGCGATACCAATTTTGCTGGCTTGTTAAAGCAGGTTGAAGCAGTCGCTAAAAAGGTCAATGTGCCTGTCATCGCCAAAGAAGTGGGCTGGGGTTTTTCCGAAAGAGACGTGCAAGCCCTGGCCAATGTGGGCATCAGTGCATTTGATGTGGCTGGTTCTGGCGGTACCTCCTGGAGCGAGGTAGAGTTTTACCGTGCACAAACGAAGAAACATGCCAATGTCGCCCGCAGCTTCGCTGACTGGGGCATCCCGACTGCTGATGCGATTCTATATGCATGCGCCGGTGCGCCGGATTTGCCCGTAATTGCCAGCGGTGGCTTACGGAATGGCATCGATGTCGCTAAGTGCATCGCTTTAGGGGCAACCCTGGGTGGACTAGCAGGGCCATTCTTAAAGGCAGCAGATGAATCCCCAGAAGCTGTTGACGAACTGATTGATGAGTTGACTGCTCAGTTACGGATTACGATGCTGTGCACCGGGTCATCATCTATAGCCGATTTACAAAAAGCCGAACTCATCAAATCATAAATTAAGGGCAGGCGGTGTTCGCTCAATTCGTACAACCCTATTGGACCGCACTAAACGATAGATTGCAGGATATTGTTCGTTCGGAGTTACCCGATGAGCCTGGTTTTGGCGCGATGGTTCGCTATGCAATGGGCTGGGAAAACGAAGATGGCTCCCCTTACGATAAACTGACTGGCAAACGGCTACGGCCAGCACTCCTGTTGATGGCGAATCAATCGGCTGGTGGCCAATGGACTGACGCACTTGATGCTGCGGCATCCGTCGAACTGCTCCATAACTTTTCGCTGATTCATGACGATATTCAAGACAATAGCCCGATTCGCCATAATCGCCCGACAGTGTGGCGAGTTTGGGGCGTCGCCAATGCCATTAATGCCGGGGACGCTATGTTTGCCCTGGCCTATGCATCGATGGCGAAAATGTCTGATGTAGTCTCGCCTGAAGTGGCTTTGCGACTATGGGCTATTTTCAATCGGACCAACCTCGAACTGACGCGTGGTCAACACCTGGACATGCGCTTTGAACAATTAGAGCGCGTTTCTGTCGATGACTATATTTCTATGCTGAAGGGAAAGACCGGATCTTTGCTGAGTGCATGTGCGGAAATGGGCGCATTGACCGCCAATGGCAATGAGAAGCAAGCCAGCAAGTACGGTGAATTCGGCCTGAATATGGGCATCGCCTTCCAGATACGCGACGATATTTTAGGCATCTGGGGCAACAGCGATGTGACTGGCAAATCTGCTGCTACCGACATCCAATCCAAGAAAAAATCCTTACCTGTTTTGTATGGTCTCACACACAGTCCTGAACTCGTTGAACTCTATCAGGTCGATGATTTTGGCGACCCTGAGATCGAAAAGGCCGTTCATCTGCTGGATGAGGTGCAGGCGCGTCAGTATGCCATTGAGCAGGAACAGAAGTTCCATCAGGCGGCGATGGCAGCTCTCGATGAAGCCCAGCCGGACAGTCAGGCTACGGCACCTTTGCATGAATTTGTCGATGCGCTGTTTGATCGGACGTATTAGGCAGTTAAGCTCATTCCATCAAATAAAGTCACGGATGACAGCGTTGCTCAGGAACCTACCCTGCTGAGTCAAGTGTACGCGCTGGTCATCGACGGCTAACAAGCCATAAGCGCGATGCTTTTCGATGATTTCTGAAAAGTGATCGACCATGTCTACGCCAAAACGCGCTAAGAAGCGTTCGCGGTTGATGCCTTCATGCAGCATACGCATCCCCATCATGATCGTTTCTGACATATCTGTTGCATAATCGACGGGAACAGCTTTTGCTGTGGCAGGTGTATGCGGATAGGCATACTGTTTTTCCGGCGACGTGAGCCTATCGATATAGCGCTTTGGCAAGCGAACGACTGTGTAGCGGATGCCATTGGCGAATCCATGCGCCCCTGGTCCTAGTCCCAGATATGGGAGATTGCGCCAATACTGGAGGTTGTGCTCCGATTGGCGCCCTGGCTTCGACCAATTGCTGATCTCGTATTGATCGTAGTCGTGCTGGCCGAGCATATCTGTGGCCAGATCATACATATCGGCAGCGAGGTCATCGTCTGGCGATGGCAAGGTGCCTGTTTCTACCCGCTTGGTAATGTCGGTTCCACCTTTGAGTTCGAGATTGTAAAGTGAAAAGTGCTCCGGGTTGAGATCAAGCACGCGGGTTAAAGTGGTTTCCCAGGCACTTAAAGGCTGGTCAGGAGCGCCGTAGATCAAATCCAGGTTGATGTTGTCGAATCCGGCACGTCGGGCCGCCGCAAAGCTGCTCACGGCTTCATCAAAATTGTGCCGACGACCATAGAGGTCCAATTCAGATTGGTTAGCGGATTGAACGCCAATGCTAATCCGGTCAAAGCCGACAGCACGTAAATCGCGCAGGTAGGGTTCCGACAGGTCGTTAGGATTGCTCTCTAACGTGGTTTCGACTAAGAGCGACGTCTCAAAGGCACGATTGATGGCCTCAAAAATCTGCTCAAATTGTTGAGGTGTCAGCACGGATGGCGTACCACCACCGAAAAATATGGTCTTCAATTGCGTATTTGGTCGGGATTGGCCGAGAATCTTAAGTTCCATACAGAGCGCATCGATATATGGTTGATAAAGATCGTCACTATCTGCATAGGTGTTGAAGGCACAATACGTACAGATTGAGCGACAAAACGGTACGTGAAGGTATAAAGCAACCGGTTCGTCGGGGATCGTCAGGTGTTGAATATGTGTCATGGATGGCATTCTGACCGTTATAAACCTCAATTGCAGTATTGTTGCACCTTCAATATAATGAATCAAGAGAACGTAATGGTTGATAATTTTGAACTGCAAGGTCTAAGGTTGCGCCCGAATGCCTGAAACAACACAATTTTCTGAGACAGAAGGCAACGGCTACACGGGTGGTCGCTTGCGCCCCAATACCATACTTTTGGCACGCTATAAAATCGATGCAAAATTAGGCGGCGGTGGCCAGGGTGCCGTTTATCAGGCGCGTGATCTGAACTTCCCGGATGCTCGTCGTCTGGTTGCGATTAAAGAAATGATCGTGACTACAACCGATGCGAATTTGCGCGCTTCGTCACTGAAAACGTTCCAGCGCGAAGCCAATATCCTGGCAACATTGAACCATCCTGCTATCCCGAAGATTTACGATTTCTTCGATCAAAATGATAGTGCTTTCCTCATCATGGAGTACATCAACGGCAACAATCTTGAGGAAATTTTAATCAAGACAAAGCGCATTCCGATGGACAAAATCCTGGAATGGGCCATTGATCTGTGTGATGTTCTGCATTATCTGCACAGCTATCAGCCAGAGCCGATCATCTTCCGTGATATGAAGCCCGCGAATATCATGATTGATAGCCTGGGCAAGGTACGTTTGGTCGACTTCGGTATCGCCAAGATATTTGTCAGTGGAGTCAAGCAGACAACCATCGGCACAGAAGGTTACTCCGCACCGGAGCAATATAAAGGTAATGCCAACCCGCTCAGCGATATTTACAGCCTGGGCGCGACATTGCATCATGTGATTACGCGCAAAGACCCCCGTTTGGAGCCGCCTTTCAGCTTTGCCGAGCGCAAGTTGATGGACTTCAACGAAGAGGCTTCGTCGGAACTGGCGACTGTGCTCGATAAAGCCCTGAACTTCGACCCGGATAAGCGTTATCAGAGTTGTGCCGAAATGAAAGAGGCCTTCCTGGCACTGCGCTATCGGCCAACGATGTCTGTATCGACTCCGAAAGCCAATGGTGCCACTTCGGAAATGCCGCGTCGGGCGAGTCGAGATCTCAATAGCTCAACACTTGATGGCGTTGTCCAACCGATTTGGACCTTCAAAACGGAAGATGAGATCCGCAGCAGCCCAGCCTCCAACGATCAAATGGCTTTCGTCGGTTCCTATGACACGAACTTGTGGGCTATTGATCTCAACAATGGTGAGTTTGTGTGGAAACGGCCATCTGATGCGGGTATTGCCTGTGCGCCAGGCGTTGATATGCCCCACAGCCAGGTCATTATTGGCTCTGAAGACTATACCGTTCGAGCGATTAGCATGCGCGATGGTCGCATCAACTGGACGCATATTACAGGTAACAAAGTACGCAGCTCCCCTACTGTCGCACATGGGTATGTCTTCTTCGGCAGTGATGATGGTAAGTTATATGCGCTGAACGCGGATAATGGCCGTTATCAATGGGAATATGATGCTGGTGCTGCCATCCGCAGTAAACCATTTATCTCTAATGATCGCGTCATCTTCGGAACCGAAGGCGGCGAAATCATCGGGCTTGAACTCAATGGCACGCGTAAATGGGCCATGCGGCCCAAGAAGGCTGTTACGTCTTCTCCTTTCGTCGACCTAGAAGGCATTTGCTATGTCGGCTCGTTCGATGGTTTCATCTACGCGATTGATGCCGATAGTGGGTTCAGTCATTGGCGTGTACGCACCAATGGCCCGGTCATTTCATCACCGACTGTACACCGTAATCTAGTTTACGTCGGCTCGGCAGATGGTAAACTCTATTGTATCAACACCCAGACGGGCAAAGAACGCTGGACAATGCAGACCGAAAAGCCTATTGTGGCATCACCAATTGTCCATAATGGGATCGTCTACATTGGCGGGACAGACAATATCTTCTACGCCGTTGATGCGATGAGTGGCAAAGAGTTGTGGCGCTTCAATGCCAAGGGGGCCATCACATCAGGCGCACATATTGCTGACGATCTGGTGATGTTTGGTTCGTTAGATCACAATCTATACGCGCTACCGGTTGTTCAACAGTAACCACTTAGGACAAAAACATGAGTTTTTTTCGCCGTCTATTCGGGGGAAGCCAGAAAGATGAGCCTCAAGAAGTCGAGTCCGTCGACAGCGAACAATCCGATGTAGCTGAATCCCCCTCAGCAGAAGCGGATGGCGATGTCCTAGAACAGCCATCAGAACAGACCATAGATGATGCTACCGACCAGGCTGATGTAGCAGAAGCACACATTTCCGAAGAAGATGCTGCCATCAATGAGGCGCTTGAACTGGGTGTTACCCGCCCTCTCGAAGGCGATCCCTACGAAATTTTGCAGCCCGGTGTTGGCCATTTGCGTGTGGCCCATGCAACTGACCAGGGTATGGTCCGCAACAACAATCAGGATTCACTCTATCGCTTTTTCGCATCGAGCAGTTCCGTTGACGAGACGCCTGACTTTGGCCTTTTCATCGTCGCCGATGGTATGGGTGGGCAT
>MDTD01125151.1_pt1 | contig 12039 bp, 7 predicted proteins | sample 811221 | NCBI WGS metagenome assembly MDTD01 (sample SAMN05326646, study PRJNA326480) | marine metagenome | isolation source: seawater | place: Pacific Ocean: South West | collected 2011 | reverse complement strand
GTACTCGGTGAGGAACTGGCAGCCGACCACCACCGGCATGCCCAGCGCGGCCGCGACGATCGAGGTGTGGTCGGTCCGTCCCCCGAAGTCGGAAGCCAGCCCGATCACCTGCGATTCGTGCAGCGACGCCGCCTGCATCGGGGTCATCTCGTGGGTGACGATCACCACCGGCTCGGCGACCTGCTCCAGCCGATCCTGGGAGCCTCCGAGCAGGTGGTCGATGACCCGACGTTCCAGATCCAGCACGTCGCGGGCCTTGTCCTTGAAGACGCTGGAGCCCATGGCCCGAAAGCGGTCGGCAAGGTTGCTGAAGGCCTGGGATACCGCGTAGGTTGCGGACACCCGCTCCGAGGTGATCCGGTCGCGGACGGGGTCCAGCAGAGACGGATCCGCCAGCAGTCCGAGATGGAACTCGAAGATCTTCGCGGGCTCGGAGCCCAGGTCCGCAGCGGCCCGATCACGGTCCGCCTCGAGGGAGGATCGTGCTTCCGCAATGGCCTGCTCGAGGAGCTGCATCTCCACGGGCACCGCTTCCTCCGCCACCACATGGTGGGGAATGCGCTCCCGGAACTGCTCCAGCAGAAATGCCTTTGCAATCACGACCCCGGGGGAAACAGCAATGCCTTGGAAGGTCTTCATGGCGTGGTGACGGAAGTCGGACTCGGAACCGAGCCGGATCCGAAACCGCCCATTATAGGGAATGCGGAAATCCCCCTCCACGCCCCTGAAACGCGGCTGCTCATCCGGTCTGGGGAGCCGGGACCACCCCCTCGGGCGTCGCATCCGGGCTTGATTCGGGAACGGGCTCGGGCCGGGGTGTGCCGTTCCAGAGGAACCAGCAGCCACGCTTGAGATCGTCCAGAATCAGAATCAGGCACGGCAGCAGCAGCAGAATCAGGAACGTTGCACTGATGAGTCCGAACGCAATGGCGATGGCCATGGGAATCAGGAACCGGGCCTGGAACGACTGTTCCAGCATGAGGGGTGTGAGTCCCAGCACCGTCGTGACCGTGGTGAGGAAGATCGGTCGCAGCCGCTCCGCCCCCGCACGCAGAAGCGACTCCCGCACCGAGATCCCCCGCTCCCGCTCCTCCTGGTAGAAGTGCACGAGAATCAGCGAATCGTTGACCACGATTCCACTGAGTGCGACGAATCCGATGATGCTCAGGAATGTCATCGCATAGCCCAGCAGGATGTGCCCCCAGATGACACCGATGATGGCGAAGGGAATCCCCAGCATCACGGTCAGAGGCAGGGTGTAGCTCCGAAACAGCCACGCCAGCAGGGCGTAGATCATGCCCAGAGCGGCCATGTATCCGAGCGGCAGCGAGGCGAAGGCGCGGGCCTGGGATTCCTGCCGGCCGCCCAGCGTGATCGCCAGATCCGGATAGTCCTTCTTCCACTCCTCCACCGGAAGGGATGCCATGACCAGTTCCGGACTCAGGCCCTCCGCGGTCTCCGCCGTGACCGTCATCGAGCGCGACCGGTTGCGGCGGCGGATGCCCGCGTATCCCGAACCGTCCCCGAGTTCGACCACTTCGGCCAGCGGAATCGATCGACCGTCGGGGGCGATGATCCACATCCCCTCAATGTCCGAGAGGTCGGCGCGGGAGAGCCCCGCTGCGCTCACCCGGACATCGATGTCCTCTCCATCGGCGGCGAACACGTGCGCTTCGTCCCCGTAGACCGAACTGCGAACCTGGCGGGCGACGTCCTCGACCGTCAGTCCCAGCGCAGCGCCGGAGGGAAGCAGCCGGATCTGAAGTTCCCGCTGACCATCGAACAGGTCGTCGGCGATGTCGAACACACCGTCGAAGATCGCCAGATCGTCCTTCATGCGGGCCGCAACCGCCATCATGCGGCCAAGATCGTCCCCGCTGATGTTGACGGTGATGTCTTTCCCTCCCGGTCCGCCGGTGAGCTCCTGGACGGAGAAGTTGTCCACCCCCGGAAGCTGTCCTTCGAGGGAGGCCCGCACGTCGGTCATGATCTGTCCGGCGTTGCGCTCCCGCACTTCGGCGGGCGACAGTTCCAGGAAGATCTGTGCGACGTTCGTCGAGAAGGACGACCCCCGGCCGGTTTCGACGTCCGAGGTCGCACCGATGATGGTGTTCACGAGCTGGATCTCGGGCTGCTCCTCCAACGCCCGCTCCACCCGGAGTGCGACCGCCTCCGTGTGCTCGAGGGGAGTGCCAACCGGCATCTCGAACTTGATCATCACGGTCTCGGCGTCGTCGCTGGGAAGGAAGTTGTAGCCCACCCGACCGCCGGCGAGGAAGGCGACCGAGAAGATCAGTGCCGCCACGGCCACCGACAAGGTCAGGTAGCGGCGATTCAGCAGTGTGCCCAGCAACGTCACGTACCGCGGCACGATCCGGTTGAAGATCAGATCGTCGCGCTTCTGTTCGAAGCGTCGCATGCGGGCTCCGAACCGTCGATCCGACGCGCGGTCCCGGCGGGCCAGACTGTGCCCCATGTGCCCGGGCAGCATCATCAGGCACTCGATGAGGCTCATGAAGAGGGCCAGGGCGACCACCACGGGCAGGGCGCCCATGAGATCACCGATCCCCCCCTTGATGAACGTGAGCGGCAGGAAGGCCACGATGCTGGTCAGCACCGTCGCCACCACGGGCCACTGGACACGACCCGCTCCCTCGATGGCGGCCTGCAATGCACCGATCCCCTTGTCGTGCCGGGCCTGGATGCTCTCGCAGACCACGATCGCATCGTCGACCAGCAGTCCGATCACCACGATCAGTCCGAACATCGTGAGCAGGTTGAGCGTGGCCCCGGTCCACTCCATCAGCACCAGCGTGCCGGCCAGCGCGATGATGAGACCCATTCCGACCCAGAAGGCCGCCCGCCAGTTGAGGAACACCATGAGGGTGAGGAAGACCAGGATCGCACCGTAGATCGCGTTCTCCGAAAGGAGGCTCAGTCGTCCCTCGACGAACCGGGCGAGATCGGTGAACGTGGTCATCTCGACTCCCGGCGGCAGGACATGCGTGGAGTTCAACCCCTTCTCCCATGCCTTCTTCACATCCGGGTTGATCAGCATGTCCATCGTCGACATCTCGAGCGGCTGACCGGTCCGCCCGTCGACGTAGGCGCGCACCATCCTCGCCATCTTCACGATGTCCTGCTTGCCGGCACGAAGCGCCGTCATGCTGACGGACGGTGCTCCGTTGAATCGGACGTTGACCGGCGTGTCCACGAAGCTCCGGTAGATCCTCGCGATATCCCCGAGTCGGACCACGTCCCCGTCGGACTGGGCCGTGACCACGATCTCCCGGATTGAATCGCTGTCCTCCGGGACGCCGAGGGTCCGGATTCCGATCGTGCCGCCCGACGTCTGGATCGATCCCCCGGGAATCTCCCGCATCCACCGCGACACCGCGGAGGAGATGGTCGGCAGTCCGATGCCGTACCGCACCATCGCATCACGATCGACCTCGACCCGGATCTCGTAATTGCGGATGCCGCCCCCGTAGGTGAGCTGGCCCATGTCGGGAAGGGACCGGAGATCGTCCCGGGCGGCGCGGGCGGCCTGCTTGAGCACCTCCTCATCCGCATCCCCGTAGATCTCGAGCATGATGACCGGCAACTGGTTGTCGATTTTCAACACCTGGATCCGGTCGGCATCCGCGGGCAGATCCTCGAGCGCCATGACGGCCCGTTCGACCTCGTCGACCGCCGCATCGATGTCGCTCACCTCCTCCCGGAAGGTCACGGAGATGCTGCCGCCGCCTTCGACGAGATTGGTCCGGACCTCGTCGACCTCCTTGAGTTCCGACACCGCGTCCTCGACCTTCTTCGCCAGGGCGTCCTCGATCTCGGCGGGAGACGCTCCGGGGTACGGCATCGTGATGTAGGCGCGGTCGGGGGCGATGTCGGGAAAGAACTCCCGTCGCAGGGTCAGCGCGGACCAGGTTCCGAAGAACAGGATCGCGACCATCATGAGATTGACCGGGACCGGATTGCGGACGCTGAAACGCGGGAGGTTCACGGGCTTCGGTCCTCGTCCGGCTCGAGGGCGGCGAAGGCCTCGTGGCTGGGCACCGAGAACACCGGCAGACCGTCGGTCAGGGATCGTGTCGGCGTGACCACGACCTGATCACCTGGAGCAAGCGGACTGCCCAGCACCAGCCAGTCCCGATCCGGCAGTCCGGTTTCGGCCACCTCCAGGCGCACCGCGTGGGACACCTGGACCGGGATGCTTTGGATGCGGCCGTCCCGGACGAGCAGCACCCGATCGTTGAGCACCGACCTCCGGGGCACGACCCAGGAATCAACCCCGACCTCGCTTTCGACCTGTCCCCGCAGGAACATGCCGGGGGCCAGATAGCTGTCTCCATCCAGTTCCTGCTCCAGTTCCACGTAGACCGTGGTGGTCCGGGTGGTGGGATCGTCCTCCGGAGCGATCCGACTCACGGCGCCGATCCACGTCTGGTCGTTGGAACCGGTTGCGAACAGGGCGACGGCGTCTCCGACTCCCAGTTCACGGCGGACCGCGGCGGACAACCGGAGCGGCACCTCCATCAACGTCGGATCGACCACGCGGGCCACGCGGGATCCGCTGACCAGACTCTCACCGATCTTCACATCGACCGACTCGATGTAGCCATCGAGCGGACTCGTGATCCGACAGCGGTCGATCCGCTGCTGGGCGATGGCGAGATTCGCCTCCTCCCGTCCCTGCCGGGCGATGAGCTGGCTGCGCTGGGTGCGGAGCTGATCCGCCTGCTGCTGCGCGGTGATCAGCGAGGACTGGCGGGCGATGAGCGCCTGACGGAGCTGGTCGACTTCCCGGGGCGGCGCCGCATCCCGCGCCGCGGCGGCCTGGATCCGCTCGAAGTCGCGCTGGGCGATGGCGACCTCCTCCTCGGACAGGGCCAATCGATCGTCGGCCGCCTGCTGCTCGAGGGCGAGGGACGCGAGCTGGGATTCGATGTCGGCGACCTGCTGCCGGGCGATCTCCCGCTCCTGGATGAAGTCCGAATCGTCGAGCCGGACCAGAAGCTGGCCGGTGGCCACGGGATTTCCGGCCCGGCTGGTCTCGGGAAGTTCGATCACCGTCGACGTCACCCGGGCGGGAACATCGGCGTGGTGGAGGGAGTCGGCCACGCCGTACCCTTCGAACTGACGGCGGACCGGTCGCCGGGTGGATTCGAGCACGATGACCGACCGGGCCGGTTTCGCCTCGTCCGAGACGCTCGCCTGCGGAGCGGTCATCACCAGCAGGCTGAGAAAGCCCACGGCAAGTCCGATCACGATCAGACCCGTGGCAAGGCGGGTGATCAGGCGGACGGAGTTGTTGGCCATCGGTTCCATGCTCTGAGACCCCTGGGCTGCCCCGGCCTTCATCGGCCGCCCCCGAAACGGGACATGAGGAACCGGGGAGTCGTTCATTCTAGCAGCCCGGGGGACCAAATCCTCCTCGGATCCGACTTCCCGGTGCGTTGCCACGGCCTTACGGCACCGGCTAGGATCACCGCTATGTCGACACCCGAATCCGCCGGAGATCCGGCCGCCCAGATCAGCCTGGAACAAGTCCGCCACGTGGCCGAACTGGCCCGCCTGGCCATGTCCGACGAGGAACTCGAATCCTGCCGGGGTGAACTGGCTTCGATCCTCCGCCACATCGCCACCATCGATGCGGTCGACGTGGACGGAGTCGAGCCGCTCGCCCACGCCATCGACATGTCGAACCGGCTGTCGGACGACGAGCCCGCCGAATCGCTGTCCATCGACGATGTCCTCGCCAACGCCCCCGCGCTGGAGGACCGTTTCATCGCGGTTCCGAAGGTGCTCGACCCCGGAGCCGACGAATGACGGGAAGCCTGCGAACCATCTCGGACCGGGTGCGCGACGGAAGTTCCAGCGCGGTCGCCGAGCTCGACCGCTGCCTCGAACGCATCGCACGCGACGACGGGCCCATCGGCTCCTTCCAGTGCACCGGCGCCGATGCGGCGCGGGAGCGGGCGGAAGCGGTCGATCGGCGCATCGCGGCCGGCGAGGACATGGGGCCGCTCGCCGGCGTGCCCATCGCAATCAAGGACAACATCGTCAGCCGCGGCGAACCGACGACCTGCGGCTCGAGGATGCTCGAGGACTTCCACAGCCCCTACGACGCGACGGTGATCACGAAACTGATCGAGGCCGGTGCCGTTCCGTTCGGCAAGACCCGGTGCGACGAGTTCGCGATGGGATCCGGAACCGAATACTGCGCCTTCGGCCCCGTCCACAATCCCTGGGACCTCGACCGCGTGCCAGGCGGCTCCTCCGGCGGCAGCGCCGCCGCGGTGGCCGCCGAGTTGTGCCCCGCTTCGCTCGGGAGCGACACCGGAGGATCGATCCGGCAGCCCGCTTCCCTGTGCGGCGTGGTCGGCATCAAGCCGACCTACGGACGGGTGAGCCGCTACGGGCTGGTCAGCTTCGGGCCCAGTCTCGATCAGATCGGTCCCTTCGCCCGCAGCGTGGAGGACGCGGCCCTGGTGCTGCAGGCGATCGCCGGCGAGGACATCCACGACTCCACCACCATCGACTCCCCGGCGGAGGACTTCACGACCTCCCTGCACGAGCCCATCGAAGACCTGCGGATCGGACTGCCGTCGGAATACCTCGATGCGCACAACGACGACGCCGTCAATGCGATGGTGCACGCCGCGGTCGAGACCTACCGCGGACTCGGCGCCGAGATCGTCGACGTCACCCTCCCGCTGACGGACGTCGGCATCGCCACCTACTACGTGATCGGCCCCGCCGAAGCCTCCAGCAACCTCGCCCGCTTTGACGGCATCCGCTACGGACGACGCGTGGAACCGGCGGCCGGAGAGGGACTGTTCGAGCTCTACGCCCGCAGCCGTGGCGAGGGATTCGGCCCCGAGGTCCGACGCCGGATCATGCTGGGCACCTACGTGCTCAGCGCGGGGTACTACGACGCCTACTACAAGCGTGCCCTGCAGGTGCGCCGTCTGATCCGTCGCGAGTTCGAGGAGGTGTTCCGGCGGTGCGACGTGCTGCTGGGCCCGACCACTCCGGCCCCGGCGTTCCGGATCGGCTCGATCTCCGACCCGCTGGCCATGTATCTCTGCGACCGGTACACCGTCAACGCGAACATCGCCGGCATCTGCGGAATCTCCATCCCCGCGGGATGCACCGAGGTCGACGGCAAGCCGCTTCCTCTGGGTCTCCAGCTCCAGGCTCCCGCTCTCGGGGAATCGACCCTGCTCCGCGCCGCGCGCATGTACGAAGCGGCCACGAACCACCACGAAGCCCGCCCGGGTTCCAACGCCTGATGGCCGCCACGGGACCAGTCGTCGGCATCGACCTCGGGGGCACCAACACCCTCGCCTGCGTGCTGCTGCCCGACGGCACCGTCGCGGGGCGATCGCATCGCCCCACCGATGCGGCACGGGGAACCGCAGCGGTCATCGACGGACTGGCCGAGGCCGCCCACGCCGCGTGCCGCGAAGCCGGGGTCACGATGGACGCCATCGACACCGTGGGCGTCGCGGTCTGCGGGGCGGTCGACCACGCCGCCGGCGTGGTGCTGGCCACCGGTGCCCTGCAGTGGAAGGACGTACCGCTGGCGGCCGAACTGCAGAACCGCCTGGCACGCCCCGTGGTGCTGGAGAACGATGTGAACGCCGCCGCGTGGGGCGAATACCGTCTCGGCGCCGGCCGGGACTCCGACGGCATGATCGCCGCCTGGGTCGGTACCGGGATCGGAAGCGGCATCGTGCTTGACGCACGCCTGTTCCACGGACCGCGCGGGACCGCGGGCGAACTCGGCCAGATGAAGGCCGACTGCACCGGCGGCGAACCTCGGATTCTCGAGGCGATCGCCTCCCGCACCGGCATGCGCACGCTGGTGGGCGAACGCGCCGGGAATCATCCCGGGTCGACCCTGCTCGCCGACTGCAATCACGATCTCGATGCCATCGGAACGAAGGAACTGGCCTCGGCCTTCGCCGCCGCGGATCCACTCGCGGTGGAGGTCATCCAGTTCGCGGGAGCGGTGCTCGGCACGGCCCTCGCCAACGCGGTCACCCTGCTCTCCATCGACACGGTGGTCCTGGGCGGCGGAATGACGGAGTCCCTGGGCGACCCCTGGGTGGAGCTGGTCCGGGCCGGCTTCGAACGGGATGTCTTCCCTCCGCAGGCGGCGAAGTGGTGCCGCATCGTCGCGACCCGTCTGCACGCCGACGCCGGACTCGTCGGCGCGGCGATGATCGCCTCCGACTCAGTCGGCTGAAGGTGTCCCGTCGAAACGGGTGAACGGTTCGACCCGCTTCATCGCTCCGTAGGTGCGCATCCACTCGAGGAACGATGCCCGCAGCCGTTGGGCGCGTGCCCTGGCTCCGGGCAGTTCCGGCCTCGGCCCGATCGCGGCGGTCGCATCCACCCACGGTGCGTTCGTCAGTCGGCGCACCGTGACTTCGGCGGGCCACCCGGGCACCGAGGTCAGTTCGTAGACGACCTCGTCCGCACCGATGTCCCGATGCCGCAGAACGGCCAGGTCCTGTGATGCCGCCGCCTTGGCCATGGCCCGGGGCACGTCCGACCATCGGATGCCGGTGGCGGGAAGCAGCGACGGAGCCGGCTCGCCGATCGGGGTCGCCGAGGCGGCCCCGGCCAGAATCGCCGTCATGCGACGCTCCTGCTGGGAGCTCAGTTCGTGGTTCGAAGGAGGAGCCATGACCTCGTCGGACGAGGTCGAGCAGCCCTGAATCACCAGCAGAACCCCGATGGCGACCCCTTGAAGGCTTCTTTTGTGGATCAGATGGCTCACCCGCATGCCCCAGACCATACCATGATCCCCAGCAATCCGGGCCTCCGACTCTGGGGCCCGGGGCCCCCTCCGGGCCGATACTGGGAATGCCCCCCCACCGCTGGCTGAGAACGGAATCCGACATGGCCAAGGCAGGAAAGAACAAGTCCGGTCACGGACAACGACGGCAGGAACTGCGACGCAACCTGCCCAAGCCGACGGCCACCTTCCGTGCGGCCCTGCTGCGACCGGAGTTCCTGCGCTCGTGCGTGATCATCTTCGCCTTTCTGGTGCTGACCAGCATGCTCGTCATCTGGTCGACGGATCAGGTGCGGATCCGTGACGGACAGCTGATGGGCGAAACCAGGGTGAAGCGACTCGACTACCGGGTGATCGACCAGGTCGCGACGGAAAACCGTCGTGAGGAGGCGCTGCGTTCGTCGCCGCGGATCTACCAGCTGAACCGCAATGCGATGAGTCGTCTGCAGTCCGAACTGACCGGACTGCCCACCGCCGTGGCCGGCCGGACGACTCTGGACGAGGTGGCCGACGAGATCCGCACGAAGTTCCCGCTCGACGACTCGGCGCTCAAGCTGCTCCAGACGATGTCGATCGAAGGCGAACCGACGCCGCAGTGGACCAGCTGGGTGCAGCAACTGGTCAATCCCGTCGTACTCTCCCGGGCGCCCATCCTCGACGAGGAGGAGTTCCAGATCTACGCGATCACGCCGGTGCCCAACCGGATGCTCCTCCAGGAGGACGGTCGTCGCGACATCCTGCGGGCGGAAGCCGTCTCGCTCCAGACCCTCGAGGAACAGCCCGGCGACCGGCTCGTGATGGACATGATCCTGTCCGCCGGATTCCCCGCCACGCTGGCCTCCACCATCAGCGGCCGGATCGCATCGGAGGGACTGCCGACCATCACGCTCGACGGAGAACTGACGGAAGCAACCGCTCTTCAGCGTGCCGCCGACATCGAACCCGTTCTCGACGAACACCAGAAGGGACAGGTGCTCTACCGTCGCGGTGAAGTGCTGACTCCCGCCCAGTACGAGGACGTGCTCCTCGAGAACCAGCAGTTCATCGCCCTGGGATCGTTCACCGATCGATGGCTGGCGCGGCTGGGGCTGATCGGCCTGCTCGCCGGCCTCGCGATCTTCTTCGCCGCCTACGCGACGACGTCGTGGTCGCGGATCGCCCGCAACCCGCTCCGCCTGATCGCCCTCTCGGCGGTGATGACGGTCATGCTCAGCATCTCCGTCTTCGTGAGCGCCGAAGCGGTGGTCTTCATGTGGGCCGCGGCCATCGCCCCGATCCTCTTCGTGTCGATGGTGGTCCGCCTCGCCTACGACCAGCGACTGGCCATCTTCCTCGGAGGCGTGCAGGCGGCCATGACCGCCCTCGCCCTGGAGCTGGGAATCGGCTGGTTCGTCCTGACCATGATCGGCAGCGGTGCCGTCATCGCCCAGCTGCGTGAAGTCCGCGACCGCCACAGCCTGCTCCACGCCTCGGTGCTGGGAGCGATCGTGCTCGGCGTCGGGACCATCGTGCTCGGACTCGTGGAGCTCCCGATGGTGCCCGCGGCGTGGACCCAGCTCTTCGTGCAGGCCGTCCTTGCGGTCGCATCGAGCATCGGCGTCGGCTTCCTGGTCCTGGGCATCCTGCCGAGCATCGAACGCGGATTCGGCATCACCACGGGCATGACCCTGGCGGAGCTTCGCGATCCCCGGCGTCCCCTGCTCCAGCAGCTGCAGCAGCGGGCTCCGGGCACCTACAACCACTCGCTGCAGGTGGCGAACATCGCCGAAGCGGCCGCGGACGCCATCGGAGCCGACAGCCTGCTGGTGTACGTGGGCGCCCTGTACCACGACATCGGCAAGATGAACAAGCCCGAGTACTTCATCGAGAACCGCGGCGAGGGCCCCAACAAGCACGAGAACCTCAGCCCGGCGATGAGCCTGCTGGTGATCATCGGTCACGTGAAGGACGGGATCGAGCTGGCCCGCGAATACAACATCCCGCGCCAGATCATCCACTTCATCGAGGCGCACCACGGCACCACCCTGGTGGAGTACTTCTACCACGCGGCCCGGCAGCAGGCCGAGGACGATGAGAACGTCACGGTCGAGGAGATCGAATACCGTTATCCGGGACCGAAGCCGCACACCAAGGAAGCGGCCATCCTCATGCTCTCGGACTGCGTCGAGTCGGCGGCCCGCGCGATGACCGAACGCAAGCCCAGCCAGATCGAGCAGCTGGTCCGCGATCTCGCTCTGAAGCGACTGATGGATGGACAGTTCGACGAGTGCAATCTGACCTTCAACGAACTGGCCCAGATCCAGGCCGCGATCGTCTCCCGGGTCAATGCGATCTACCACGGTCGCGTCAGCTACCCGGACGAGGACGAGCAGCCGGAGCCGGTGGCCAGCACGGCCTAGCCGAGTTCCAGAATCCGCCTCACGGCGTTGCTCACCGGCAGGCGTTCCAGCCCGGAGCGGGTCTGCCAGGTGCGCCCCGGCGCACGCGCCCCGGGCGCAGCATCGCCCCGGAAGACGTGCACATGAATCCGACGGTGCGAGAGCTCGTGGGTGAATGACCCCACCCGATCGATCTCGGTCAGCTCCACACCGCAGCGGCGACTGACCTGCGAGGGCCCCAGCTTCCGCTTGGACTCCACGGTGGGCACCTGCCACAGTCCGGCCCAGATCCCGTCGTCGCCCCGCTGCTCCATCAGCAGCCGGCCGTTGCGGCGGACGAGCACGGAATGATGGTGCACCTCGATCTTGACCGCGGCCCGCTTCGGGGGCGGAATGCTGGCCTGACGGCCGGACCGTCGTGCCCCGCACCCGGTGGCCAGCGGGCAGACTCCGCAGTCCGCCATGCCGGGCGTGCACACCAGTGCCCCCAGCTCCATCATGCCTTCGTTGAGTCGATCGGGGCGATCGCACGCATCAACCAGCTCCGTCGCCCGCTGCCAGGCGCGGGCGATCGCATCCCGGGAGGTCGGATCCGCATCGTCCTCGTGCAGCCGGGCAAGCACCCGCTGGACGTTTCCGTCGACGATCGGAACGCGACGACGTCCGGCGATCGAAGCGATGGCTCCGGCCGTGTAGCGACCGACCCCCGGCAACTCGAGCAGCTCGTCCGGTTCCAGCGGCGTACGTCCCCCGAACCGCTCCACGATCATCTCGGCCGCCCGCTTGAGATTGCGGGCCCGGCGGTAGTAGCCCAGCCCCTGCCACATCGCCAGGACCTCCTGCTCGTCG
>MDTD01097219.1_pt1 | contig 12039 bp, 11 predicted proteins | sample 811221 | NCBI WGS metagenome assembly MDTD01 (sample SAMN05326646, study PRJNA326480) | marine metagenome | isolation source: seawater | place: Pacific Ocean: South West | collected 2011 | reverse complement strand
TTAAAGTGAAATGTCTCTTCTTTCTTGAGTATCTTTTAAAAAAATTAATTAAAATCAAAATAAAAAAAATAGTTAAAAAAGATAAAATTAAAATTATCATATCCCCCGTATTTGTTTGAAGTTTAGATTCTTATTGATCCATCTCTCTAATTTATCATTATCATCTATCGAAATTGTCTCTTCCTGATTATTTATATTATTTTCTTCAAAAAGTCTTATAGAAATTTCCCGTTTACTTGCCTCATCGTCGCCAATTACTATTATACTTTTGGATCTTAATTTATTAGCCTTTTTGAACTGCTTTGAAAATGAAGATCCACTCACATCTAATTCGGTAATAATATCAAAACGATGTAATTTTCTTGATATTTCTAAAGCTAAAGATTCTGCTAATTCTCCTTTATTCACAATATAAATATCTGTATATCTATATACTTCACAATCTTTACCTACAAGCAACATTAATCTTTCTAAACCCATTGCGAATCCTATCGCTGGAGTTTTAGATCCTCCCATCTGTTCGATTAAATTATCGTATCTTCCTCCTCCACAAACTGTCGCTTGAGTTCCTAATAAATCACTAGTTATTTCAAAAGCAGTATGAGTGTAATAATCTAAGCCTCTTACTAATTTTGGATTTTCTTTAAAAGGAATTTTCAAATCATCAAGTTGTGTTTTAATGAAATCATATCTTTTTATACTATCTTCAGAAAGAAAATCGATTAGCTTTGGCGCCTCCTGAAGAATTTCTTGAGTCTGAGGTATTTTTGTATCTAAAATCCTCAAAGGATTTTTATCAATTCTTAATTTGGAATCATCATCTAAATATTGAGAGTTTTTTTTAAGCCAATAAACAAATGATTTCTGGAATTCTAATCTATCTTTAACATCACCTAAGCTATTTATTTCTAAATTCAAAGAACTTACCCCTAATTCTTGCAAAATATCCCATGCTAAAGAAATAATTTCAACATCACTTCTTGGAGATTGATAACCAAGGAATTCGACTCCTAATTGATGAAATTGTCTTTGTCTTCCAGCCTGAGGTCTCTCATATCTAAACATTGGGCCCATATACCAAAATTTATGAGGAGAGCCTAAAAGATTTCCACTATTTATGTAAGCCCTGGCAACTGATGCAGTTCCCTCTGGTCTTAAGGTACAAGATCTTTCCCCTCTATCAATAAAGGTATACATCTCCTTATTAACAACATCTGTCCCTTCTCCAATTCCTCTAATAAATAAATCTGTTAATTCTATAATTGGAGTCCTTATTTCCTTTATAGATGATCTGAATAATTGCTGTTTTATAATTCTTTCAACATTTTGCCACTTTATTAATTGGGGAGGTAGCAGATCAAAAGTTCCTCTGAGATTTTTAAAAGTATCCAAAATAATTCAAGATTTTAAATTGAGTAAAATTTAAAGTTAAACACTACTCAAAATGTATTAATCTTAATTTAACATTTAGCAAATTTCTTGAAAACTAATAAAAAAATTGATAATCAACATTGTGGGACAAAACCAAAAAAAATAGCTTTTGGAATAGCTCCTCTTGGTATCATATCAATTGGCATTGTTCCAATGGGGGTAATAAGTATTGGAGTTGTTCCAATGGGTGTATTTTCTTTTGGAGCAGTTGCTATGGGTATTATAAATTTATCTGTAGTTGGTATGGGAATAATCTCTTCTGGAATCACGACAATGGGAGTATGGGAATATTCCCCAAGATCAAATGCTCACAATCACAGTGCAGAAAAAACTTTTATGAAAGATAGAGAATTATTGCTAAGAAAAAATAAGATGATTTTTAATAGTAAAAAAGAGGCTGAAATAATGGCAGATAGTTTGAATTGTGAAGGAGCTCATAAGATGGGGAATTATTGGATGCCATGCTCTTCACACTAAAATTAATTTAAAATTTGAACTTGAAAATCTAATCCTACAGCTTCTTTTTCTGATAATTTTCTCGTCCACGCTCCTTGAATAGGGCTATTCCAACGAAAGCCAGCATTTTTAGCAAGTGTTCTTTCTTCATAACTTACTATTGCTTTATATAGGAATCTAGGTTCTGATGCTTTAACTAATAAATCTTCTAAATTGTCTAATTTTTTAAATACTTCTGAAAGATAATAGCAATCTGATAATGCTCTGTGCAAACTCCATACAGGAATATTAAAAGCAAGGGCCAAATCAGTAACAGATGGTCTTCTTTTTAAATTCTTCTTAAATGACCAATCTATGTCATCAAGACTACAAACCCATCTTTTATCTAGATTAGGTAAATGTCCTTTACCAAACCATTTTTTATCAAATTCAACATTGTGAGCGACTATTAGATCACATACAGAAACAAAATCCATGAATAAATTGATTGAATTACGCCAAGGTTGATTTATTCTCGATACATCAGCAGATATCCCATTAATACTTTCTGCATTATTATTATTTACTGGTAATAAAAAAGATAATTGAGAAAGAACTGACTTTGAAGAGATATGGAAAAGGATACAACCAACTTCAATTACTTCATCTTTTTTTTCATCTAAGCCTGTAGTCTCTGTATCTAAAATCAAAATTGAATCTAGCAATTTATTCTTGTGCTTAATTTCAGCAATATCTTTATTTTTTACTAAGAAATTTTTATCCTCAGAAAAATTTTTCAATTTTGTATTCAGAAAATCTAGCTGATCAATTTCATTCTTATTAGAAGCTTCCAAATTAGTAACTCAAATATGTATCCCTATATTGACGCATTTATTTTATTTTTCTTTAAAATTAATATTAGTTAATCTATCATTTTTTAAAGATTTCTTGAATAAAAAATAAGAATTTAAATGCCATATTTTCAATTCCAATTTAATACTTTTTGTTATTGGCCATCAAATCCAAAAAAAATAATTGAATTTATTGGAGGTAGCTATCTTGCTTCAAAACCAGACTTGACTTACAAGAGATTCATAGCAAATTTACTAAAAAGAAATTATGCTGTACACGCTTATCAATATATCCCTAAATTTGACCATCAAGAAATTTCTATAAAAGCATGGAAGGATTTTAAAAAATGTAAAAAGATCCTTGATACTAGATTGAAAAAACAACTTGCAACTGTAAGAATTGGCCATAGTCTCGGTTGTAAATTACATTTAATTTCTCCTGATGGAGGAAGGAATTGTGAGAAATTTATTTCAATAAGCTTTAATAATTTTGGAGCAAATAATTCAATCCCTCTTTTAAAAAAAATCTCACAAAATTTAGAATTTCAAAGCGAATTCAGCCCAAGTCCTAGAAAGACTTTTAATATTATTAAAAATACATATGTCCAAAATAACAATTTATTACTTAAATTCGATTCTGATAAGTTAGATCAAACTGAGGCCCTTTTTGATTGTTTAAAAATTAGGTCCGAAGATAATTCTAAGAGTATGATTTTTAAGGGGAACCACACTCTTATTGCTAGTGCAGGAATTCGTAAAGATTTATTTGGCAAATGGGCTGATGATGATCTTAAAATAAAAACAATTGAAAATATATCAAAACTAATTGACAGTTTCAACTAAGAGTTTTCCTTTAATTTTTCTAAGACTGAACTATCTTCCAATGTACTAATATCTCCACTTATTTTTTCTCCAGAAGCTATAGACCTAAGAATTCTTCTCATTATTTTTCCACTTCTAGTTTTAGGTAATGCATCGGAAAATACTATCTTTTCTGGTTTAGCTATGATCCCAATTTCACTAACAACATGTTGCTTTAATTCATTAATCAAATTTTCTGAGTTAACAAAATCCTTTTCTAAAGAAACGAATGCAACTATCGATTCCCCTTTTAAATCATCTTTTTTACCTACAACAGCTGCTTCTGCTACAGACTTATGACTAACTAATGCAGATTCAATTTCCATTGTACCTAATCTATGTCCTGAAACACTTATGACATCATCAACTCTACCCATTATCCATATATATCCATCATCATCTTTTCTTGCTCCATCTCCAGCAAAATAAACATATTTTTTCTCTTTAAAAGGGATAAAATCCCAGTAGTTTTTTTTATATCTTTCTGGATCTCCATGAATTGTTCTCATCATTCCAGGCCATGGATTTTTTATTATCAGATATCCACCTTCATTAGATTTGACTTTCTCACCCTCTTTATTTACTATCTCAACTTCAATCCCAGGCAAAGGATAAGTTGCTGATCCTGGCTTGGCATCAACTGCTCCCGGCAAAGGACTTATCATTATTCCTCCAGTTTCAGTTTGCCACCAAGTATCAACAATAGGACAAAGTTCTTTACCAATTACATTTCTATACCAAATCCATGCTTCTGGATTTATTGGTTCTCCAACTGTTCCCAGAAGTCTTAAACTTGACAAGTCATACTTATCTGGAATTTCTCTTCCAGATTTCATGAAAGATCTTATTGCAGTAGGTGCAGTATAGAAAATAGAGACCTTATACTTTTGAATAATTTCCCAAAAAGCTCCTAAATTAGAGGGTCTAGGAACACCTTCATACATTAAAGTTGTTGATCCATTAGATAATGGACCATAAACTATATATGAATGACCAGTTATCCAACCAACATCTGCTGTGCACCAATAAATATCATCATTTTTTATATCAAACACCCATTTAAAAGTTAAATGAGACCATAAGTTATACCCAGCAGTTGTATGAACAACACCTTTTGGTTTGCCTGTAGATCCTGATGTATAAAGAATAAATAATCTATCTTCACTATTCATAATTTCTGGTTGGCACCAATCATCTTGATCCTTTAATAATTCGTGCCACCAAATATCTCTTCTCTTATCCATAAAAATAGATTTTTCAGTCCTTTTAACGACAATAACTTTTTCAACTACTTTATCTGCACCAGCTTTTATTGATAAATCAACAGCTTTCTTCAATTCAATCTCTTTATCTTTTCTAAAACCCCCATCAGCAGTAATGATAAATTTCGCATTTCCATCCACTAATCTGTCTTTTAATGATTCAGAAGAAAAACCTCCAAAGACAACAGAGTGAGGAGCTCCTATTCTTGCACAAGCAAGCATTGCAATAGTAGCCTCTGGAATCATTGGCATATAAATACAGACTAAATCACCTTTTTTAACTCCAATAGATTTAAGTGCATTTGAAGCTTTACAAACCTCTTTTAGAAGTTCCTTGTATGTGAATTTTTTATTATCTCCTGGTTCTCCTTCCCAGATAAGAGCTACTTTATCAGCGAGACCATTTTTCACATGCCTATCTAGACAATTATGCGTAATGTTAAGTTTACCTTCTGGGAACCATTTAAAGAATGGGGCATTCTCCTTATCTAAAACAGTTTTAAATGTTTCAAACCATTCAATTTCTGATTTAGCAAAATTTCCCCAAAATTTTAAAGGATCATTTTTTGATTGTTCCTTTAAATTTGATAGTTTTGCAAAATTCCCAATATTAGCTTTCTCTGAAAATTCTTGCGATGGGGGAAAAATTCTATTCTCCTCCAGAATATTATTAATTGAATTTTTCGTATTGAGTTCCATTTTTAAAAAGCTTTTTCTAAATTGAAGCAAAGTTTTCTTATTTGCCAACAAAAATTAAGGTAATTTAAAACTTTTCTAATTAATAAAGACGACTTAATACAAATGCTGGTAAAGCCATTAAAGCACGTTTAGATTCGGAATCAGGTAGCCATAATATCGCATCTTTTGACTTTGTCGCAAAATCTTCAGCTAATTTTCTTGATTTATTTATAGCATTTGAATTCATAATAATTTCTAATGCATTTTGTAAATCATCTTTTTCAGCAAGTTCCCTATTAATTAAAAGTGCAAGATTTTTATTTTCTTCAAGTGCATATAAAACTGGAGCCGTTAAATAGCCGCTCGCGAGATCACTTACAGCAGGTTTACCCAATTGTTTATCATTCCCAGTGAAATCTAAAATGTCATCAACCACTTGAAATGCAAGTCCAATATTTTTACCAAACTCATAAAGCATATTTAATTCTTTTTCCTCAATATCACTTAAAACTCCTGCTGCTTTTGAACTATTGGCAATTAAAGAAGCTGTTTTACAATAACTTTTATTTATGTATTTTGAAAAAGTCTGTCCAGAATCATATCTGTTTAGATTTTGCTTAATCTCTCCCTCAGCCAAATCCATTATCACTCTACTAAGTAACTTAACTACATTTACATTATCTAAATTAGCTAGATGCCAACTTGCTTGAGCGAAAAGAAAATCACCTGCCAAAACAGCTACTCTTGTATTAAATCTACTATGAACTGTTTCCACTCCTCTTCTTATTGAAGCTTCATCAACCACATCGTCATGAACTAAGGATGCAGTATGTATCATTTCTGTTATTTCAGCTAATCTTTTATGTTTTGATGTAAGTCGTGAGTCAATTGAAATAGCTTTTGAAATTAGTAAAACTATTCCTGGTCTTAATCTTTTCCCTCCAGCCGCAAATAAATGTTCTGCTGCAGCTTGAAGAATTGGGTGACCAGCACCAATTAAATTTTTAAGTTCCAAGATAAGATCTTCAAGATCCTTCTCAACGGGTTGTAATAGCTCTGTGACTGTAGTCATATTTACCTCTACCTACATACTAAAGGAATAAGGACTATGTTCGTAGGCTAACTAAGCTAATTTTTTTATTAATTTCTAACCAATTTGTCACTTTCTGAGAAAATTCGTCAATATTGCCGGTAGCAAAAAATTCTACGTTGGCATAATTAGCTTTAATTAGATTTTTTCTTTTTGTCATAAAAAAATTATTTAGATTTTCAACTAGAGGTAAAGAAGGATCAATAATTCTAATTTTCATTGGAATTTTTTTTCTTAAAACATCATAAATTAATGGATAATGACTGCAACCCAAAATTATTTCTTCTACTGACTCTTTAAGTAAGGGGTCTAGATAAATATCCGCTAATTTAATTATTCGGTTAAAATCTGTAGGTAGTTTTTCTATTTCAGCCACAAAATCTTGACATGATTGCTGAAATACCTTTATCCCCATCTGTCGAGATTCAATAGCTGTTTTATAGAATGATGATTCTACTGTTGCCTTGGTAGCAAGAACTCCAATTTTTTTACTAGTAATAATACCTGAGACTGAAGTTATTAAATCAAAACATGGAATCTGCAAATTTCCTCTTAAAATATCAAGTGCACATGAATTTGTAGTGTTGCAGGCTATTAATAATGCATCTAAATTTTTATCAGCGAACCAAGCAGATATTTGACTCGCAATTAATCTTATTTCTTTAATTTCTTTATTTCCATATGGATTCCTCTCATTGTCAGCAAGGTATATCACTTCAACATCATTTCTGGAGGAGAGTAAAGCATTCATTACACTAAATCCTCCTATTCCACTATCAAATATTCCTAATCTAAGTTTCAACCTACTCTCTTAAGATACTCTAATATGCCTTTTGCAATTGCATAAGCAACTTTCTTTCTATGACTGGGCTTCTCAAGTCTTCTCGCATCTAATTTACCTGTTAAGAAACCAATTTCAACAAGAACCGCAGGCATATTCGTTCTCCTAATAACAAAATATCTTCCCGTTCTTACTCCCCTATCTGGGCTCCCTGGAGATACTCTCAAAATTTGTTTTTGAATTCTTTCGGCCAAAAGTCTTCCTCTCCATCCAGAATAATAAAATGTTTCTAATCCACTAATATTTTTTTTCTTTCCTACAGAAGCGTTTGCATGAATACTCACAAAGATATCTGCACGTGTTTTATTAGCAAGAGCGACTCTGGGATATAAATCCAAATCAACTTCGCTTGATCTTGTCATTCTCACTTTTACTCCCTTTTCTCTCAATAACTTAGTAACAATTTTTGATACATCTAAAACTACATCAGTTTCTCTTAATCCATCTATTCCTACGGCTCCTGAATCTGGTCCTCCATGTCCAGGATCAATAACTACATAATATTTACTTCTTTGAACATTTGGGAGCCTTATTGAATTAAATTTTTTTTCTTTTTTTATTTCAAAATTTTTAAAAGAAGATATTACAGATCTTGAAACATTTCCCTCTTTTATAGTTTTAAAAGATCGATTGGGAAAAGAAGTGAGCTTAATTCTCCATTTATTTTCATCAATTCCAACTAGTTTCAATTTATATGGATTTAAATTTTTATTAGGATTAAATTCAATAACTAATCTTGTTTTTCCTTTATCGGGCTTACCCAACCTTATTTCCTTAATCGGGCCATTCCCTTTAATAATCCTTGGATTAACTAATTCACCTTTAAAATCTATCCAAAATCTATCCCCATAGAAATCATTTGCTTCTTGAAAATATGCCTTTAGTTTTGAATTTGATTTTGTTCTTAACTCCAAAACACCATTTGATTTCATAGCCCAAGCGGCTAATTCGCTAGATGCTTTAGTAGGTGAATTTATAGGAATTATAAAAAACAGAAGTGAAAAAAAATGGACAAAATATTGAAAGTTTATTTTTATCATTATTATGCAAAAATGCTTGGTTTTCTATGTTTTAAACTTGGCATCTGCTCTCTTATCTTTCTAACTCTTGAAGTATCAGCAGGAGCAATAGCAGCACCTTGTGTTTTTCCTGCATCGGAAAGTACTGTTCCCCATGGATCAATCACCATAGCATGACCATGACTTTGCCTCCTACCATAGTGAATACCTGTTTGGGCAGGTGCTACTACATAAGCAGTATTTTCAATCGCTCTAGCTTGTAACAAAACTTGCCAATGATCTTTTCCTGTAAATGCAGTGAAAGCAGCGGGTATCATCATTAATTCAGCACCATTATCTGATAAATATCTATAAAGCTCAGGAAATCTCACGTCATAACATATTGATAATCCAACTTTACATAACCCTGGAACATCAATTATTGGTGGTTTCTTTGATCCAGATAAAATGGTTGAAGATTCTTTATATAGGTTGCCATCAGGAAGATCTACATCGAAAAGGTGAATCTTATCATAATTACCCAAAATCAGTCCATCCTTTCCATATAAAGCAGATCTATTCAAGATATGACTTTCGTCTCCTGCTGGCACAGGATAACCTCCTCCTAATAAAAAAACTTGATATCTTTGGGACATTGTTTTAAGAAAATTTGCACACTTAACAGATAAATCATTTGCATATTTAAGTTTTTCAGAATCATCACCTAAAAAGGCGAAATTCTCAGGTAAACCTATTAATTCAGCACCCCTTCTTGAAGCTAATTCTATTTGTTCTTCCGCTTCTGAGAAATTTCTTTCAATATTAGAAGTACTTGTTATTTGCAATGCAGCAACCAAAAAATCTGTCAAAATTTTAACTCCAAGAAAAATAATTCATAATTTTATGAGGCACGAATAACCCCTCTCTCAAATTGTTTAGGCACAACATCCAGACAATCAAGTTGAGAACAACATTTAAAATCATCTTCATAATCACCAATCCTTGTCAATCTTTTGCCATGAGTTGCTGTTTTTAAACATCCTAATATATCTCCTTTCCAATAATGCCAAAGCGCAATAGCTGCATTTAATTCATCATTTACAATATTCACCTCAGATTGGCAATTTTCTACAAGATATGATGCCAAAGCACCAGCTGCTAAAGAATCTTCCAAAGAATAAGAACCTTCCCATCCGCTTCCTAAAATTAAAATATTGTTTTTATTTAATGAAATAATTCTTTCTGCTACCGCCTTTCGATTTGTTAAGGCCATTGAAAAAAGATATTTTATATCTTCAACTTTTTGAAGTGCTTTTGTTCCGTTTGTAGTACTCATAAATAATCTTTTACCTAATACAACATCTTTTTTGACTGACAAAGGAGAATTTCCAAGATCAAATCCATTAATTTTTTTCCCACCTCTTTCTGCAAGCATCAATCTTTTACTTGGCTCCCAATTCATTGCCTTATCTTTCAGCAAATCTAAATCTGCAAAGACTTCAATAGAATCAGCCCCATTTGTTAAAGCCCATGAAATAGTGGTAGTAGCTCTTAATACATCTATAACTACTGCTATATCAGAATCATTACTTGGCACGTCAGAAGCGACATGATAATAATTTAAGTTAATTGACATGCCAGAATTTTAAAAGAAAACTAAATTAAAAACATTATAAGAAGATTCGTAAAGATTTAATAGTTTTACAATTATTTAGTTTGAGCTTAAATAAAAAACCCTGAAGGAATTTATATTGATATTATTAAATCATTTATACAAAGTTTGATAGCTTGATATCCATTATGAATGAATACCGTACGGTAAAAGGTGGCGGAAGTTTACAAGGTATAGTCAATGTTCCAGGAGACAAATCTATTTCTCACAGATCCTTAATATTAGGAAGTCTTGCTAATGGAATTACAACTATTGAAGGGTTTCTATACTCTAATGACCCCTTATCAACAGCAAATTGCTTAAGAAAATTAGGAATAGAGATTCCCAAAATAGTTAAAGAACAACCTTTTGAAATAAAAGGTAAAGGACTTGATGGCTTTGAAGAACCTTCCGAAATTCTTAATTGTGGAAATTCTGGAACAACTATGCGCCTTTTGATGGGAGCACTTGCTGGAAAAAAAGGAAAGAACTTTATATTAACTGGCGATAAATCCTTATCTGAAAGACCAATGGCTAGAGTATCTAAACCTCTAAAAATAATGGGAGGTAAATTATTTGGTAGAGATAATGGTAATAAAGCTCCAATATCAATTTCAGGTGAAAATCTAAAAGGTTGCGTAATAGGGACCCCAGTTGCTAGTGCTCAAGTTAAATCAGCTATTTTGCTAGCAGGTTTAACCGCCTCAGGTTCAACTTCTGTAATTGAGCCTGCTTCATCTAGAGATCATACTGAAAGAATGTTAAAAGCATTTGGGGCAAATATTGAGGTAAGAGGAGAATTTGGAAGAAACATAGTAATAAATCCAGGGAGTAGTTTAAAAGGTCAAAAAATATTAATTCCAGGGGATATTAGTTCTGCTGCTTTTTGGATGATTGCAGCATCAATAATTCCTAATTCCAAAGTTACTATTAAAAATGTAGGTTTAAATCCAACAAGAACTGGAATATTAGATGTAATGGATTTAATGGGATGTGATTATGAAATTAAAAATCAATCAATAATAGCTGGCGAACCGTTAGGAGATATTTCTATTAAAACAGCCAGTAACCTTAAATCATTTGTAATAGAAGGGGATATATTACCTAAGTTAATCGATGAGATTCCGATATTAACAGTTGCTGCTTGTTTTTGCAGTGGTGTATCTCAAATCAAAGATGCTTCTGAATTACGAGTTAAAGAAACCGATAGATTAAATGTAATGGCAAAGCAATTAAATAAATTCGGAGCAAATATAGAAGAGAAAGAAGATGGGCTTATTATTTATGGAGACTCAAAATTTATAGGCACTGAGGTTGATAGTGAAACTGATCATAGAGTTTCAATGAGTCTCGCTATTGCATCAATTTTAGCTAAAGGATCTTCAAAAATTTATAGAGCAGATGCTTCTGATATCTCTTATCCAAATTTTTGGGAAGATCTAAATTCTCTTTTATGATATTGAACAAATTTATTGGAAAATTTACACCCGATTATTACAAAAGATGGAACTATTACATTAAAAAGTTTTCAATATAAAGAAAACTTTCATAGTTCTAGTGGTGCTTTACATGAAACCAAGCATAAATTTATTAACCCTTCATTGCTGAAAAGATTTAAAGATAGATCATTAAGTGTTTTAGATATTTGTTTCGGTCTAGGATATAATTCTGCTCAACTTTTTCATGAGTTAAGAATACAATCATCAGCACTCAAATGGTATGGATTAGAAATAGACAAAAGGCCTATAAAATATGCTCTAAAAAATAAGAAATTTATAGAATTATGGGATTCAAAAACACTTGAAATTTTAAACCTTATATATTTTAAGGGAGAATATATTGATAAAAATTTTAACTGCAAATTATTATGGGGAGATGCAAGAAAAGAAATCAATAAAATTCCTGCGAATATAAATTTTGATTTAATTTATCTGGATGCTT
>MDTD01085152.1_pt1 | contig 12039 bp, 11 predicted proteins | sample 811221 | NCBI WGS metagenome assembly MDTD01 (sample SAMN05326646, study PRJNA326480) | marine metagenome | isolation source: seawater | place: Pacific Ocean: South West | collected 2011 | reverse complement strand
GTGGATGGCCCGGACGAGCCGGGCCATGACGGCTAGAGCGGATGGCAGGCGGAGCAGAAATCCGGTAGACACGGGCCTTCGCACAGCCCTTCCACCATCCACGAGGCCCCGATGTCCGTGCATGCCGCGCGCGATGACAAGCGCGTTCCCTATCAGCTGCCGTTTCCCCAGGAAGCCGCATCCGAGATCGTCGTCCCCAGCGTCCTTCCCGACGACGAGCGCGTCTGGGTGCCCCAGGGCGAGAACGTCTGGTTCCGTCCGCTTTGCCTCAGCACCTCTCAAGGCTACTGGATGAACCTCTTGCGGGTGCGGAAGTCGGGCGTCCTGTCGCGTCACCGCCATCCGAACCCGGTCCACGGCTACGTCATTCGCGGCCGTTGGCACTATCTGGAGCACGACTGGGTCGCCGAGGAAGGCGGCTACGTCTACGAGCCGCCGGGCGAGACGCACACCCTGGTCGTGCCCGAAGGCGTCACGGAGATGATCACCTTCTTCCAGGTCAACGGCTGCATGCTCTACGTCGACCCCTACGGCAAGCAGACCGGCTACGAGGACGTCTTCATCAAGATCGACAACTGCCGCGCCCATTACGAGAAGGTCGGTCTCGGCGCGGATTTCGTGGACCAGTTCATCCGGTAGAGGCCGAGCGCGGCATCGTGAGTCCTCCGCCTTCGCGGAGGACCCATCCCCGTATGATCCCGCGTCCCTCCCATGGCATGATGGCCGAAACAGCGGGAGGACGCGCCGATGAAGATCACTGCCGTCACGGCCACCTGGCTGCACGTGCCGATCCCTGAGGAACGGCAGCATGTGAGCGATTTCGGGCGGGTGACGAGCTTCGACGCCACCCTCGTCCGCGTCGACACCGACGCCGGAATCACCGGCTGGGGCGAGGCCAAGGCCGCGGTCGGCAGCGCCAGCGTCAATCACGGCCTCTGCGCCATCGTCGAGAAAGAACTCGGTCCGCTTCTGATCGGCGAGGACCCGCGCGACATCAACCGCCTTTGGGAGGTGATGTACAACGGCGTCCGCGCCCATTACGCGATCGACCGCGGCCGCGCCTTCCCGGTCCTCGGCCGCCGCGGCCTCACCCTCTGCGGGATCGCCGGCATCGACATCGCCTTCTGGGACATCCTCGGGAAGTCGCTCGACCAGCCGGTCTGGCAGCTGCTGGGCGGGCGGATGCGGGAACGCATGCCGGCCTATGCCTCGGGCGGCTGGGCCCCGGCCGAGAGCATCGCCGACCAGCTCGGCGGCTACATCGCCAAGGGCGGCTTCGGCGCGGTGAAGATGCGGGTCGGCGCCGGGGACGGCGACGTCATGACCTCGATCCGACGGGTGAAGGCAGCGCGCGAGGGCCTGGGCGACGATGTCGACATCATGTGCGATTCCCACGGCACCATGAGCCTTTCGGAAGCCAAGCGCTTCTGCCGCGAGGTCGCCGACTGCCGCCTGGCCTGGTTCGAGGAACCGATCCTGGTCGACGACCATGACGGCATGGCCGAGCTCCGCCGCTTCACCGACATCCCGATCTCGGCCGGCGAGAGCGAGTTCACCCGCTTCGATTTCCTGAGCCTCGCCCGCAAGGGCGCCGTCGACATCTTCCAGCCCGACCTCGCGATCTGCGGCGGGCTGACCGAGGCCCAGCGCATCGGCGCCATCGCCAGCGCCCACCAGATCCGCCTGGCGCCTCATCTCTGGAGCGGCGCCCTGGCGTTCTCGGCCGGCCTGCATCTGGCCGCCTCCTCGAACGCGGGCTTCATCCTCGAATACTCGCTCGGCGCCAATCCGATGCTGCACGAACTGGCGGTCGAAGATTTCGTCGTCGAGGACGGCACCCTCGCCATTCCCGACCGCCCCGGGCTGGGCGTCACCGTCAACCAGGACTTCGTCGACCGCTACCGGGTCGGGACGTGAGGCCTGCCATGGAACTCGCCTTCATCAACGACGAGGTCGGGCCGGCGCTGGATGACGCGCTGCGCTTTGCCGACCGGCACGAGATCCGGTTGATCGAGATGCGGTCGGTGGACGAGGTCAACCTCGCACAGATGCCGCTCGCCGAGGTCGAGGCGATCGCAGACCGGCTGAAGGCGGCGGGACTTCGCGTCGTCTGCCTGGCCTCGCCGCTGCTGAAATGGGTGCCCGAAGGCCGGCGGAGCATCGGCGACGAAGCCAACCAGCACGGTTTCGTCCGCGGCGATCAGGCGGACGCGGAGCTGTTCCGGCACGTCTTCGCCGTGGCCGACGTACTGGGCGCACCGATGATCCGGGTCTTCGCCTATCTCCGCTACGCGGGCTTCGAACCCGACGATCTCGCCGAGGACTACGCGGCCCTGTTCGACCTCGCTGCCGAGCACGGCAAGACGCTGGTGCTGGAGAACGAGCCGCCAAGCAATGCCGGCGACTTCGACGAGATGATGGCGGTGCTCGACCACTGGCAGGGACCCCGCTTCGGCGCGCTGCTCGACATCGCCAACGTCTACGAGGCCGGTGGCACGCCTCTGGACGCCGAGGCCCGGGCGCGTATCGCCCCCTTCGTCCGCCACATCCACTGCAAGGACTTCGACGCCGCCACGGGGCGCCGGATGCCCGTCGGACAGGGATCGGTGCCGTTCGCCAACGTATTACCGCCGTTGCTCGATGCGCTTGGGCAGCAGCCAGTCACCCTCTCGCTCGAAACCCATGTGGCCGAGGCCCCTGCGGCGGCAACCGCCGAATCCCTGAGCTATCTGAGGCATCTATTGGCGTGACCGACGGTCAGCCATAAGCGCGCCCACCGCACGCCATAACCCTATGCGGCGTGAACACCCTCTACACTTCTGAACCTTGATCGAGCGCTGATCGAAGGGAAATCGGTCGCCGCAGTATTGGTCAGACTGCGGGACGATCCTCCAGGACAGCGCACACGGCACACAGGTCGCATTCCGTCACCGACAGGCACCAGCCATCGACCATCACAACCCGGTCCGTTCGAAAGTCGTGTCGCACTTTGGCTTCCAAGGCCTGGGCCAAACGGAAAACCGATAGGTCGTCGGTCATGACATCGGGCCCGTCCGCCAAGGCGCGCTCGAAGCGGGCTACCGCGGCCGCCCGTTCATTCGGCCTCAATTGCGCCAGATAACGCCGGCCAAGTGCCGCCAAGGCTCTTCCTTCACCGAACCGGCTAAGGATTGCGGCGACCGCCTCGTCCGCGGAAACCGCAGCGCTCGCCGATGGGATTGCCGGCAATGCGGAACCTCCGGCCACCGCTGCCAAACCCGCAAGGAAACGCCGACGTGACAGTTCGCATGAAGAAGGGTTCGGCATCAGGTGAACTCCTCCTTGATCCGGTCCGCGAGCCGGTACCCCAGCGCCAGCAAGTTCATCGTAGGATTGGCATGTCCCGACGTCGGGAAGACGGAGCTGCCCGCGACATAGAGGTTCGCCACGCCGTGGACACGGCAGTCGGGGTCGACGACCCCCTTGGATGGGTCGTCATGCATGCGCGTGCCGCCGCAATGGTGGAACTGCCATCCGGCATTCTCAATCCAGTCGGGATCGCTGGCTTCGAACTGCATGCGCCCGATGTTCGAAGCGCCCAAGCCGCGGGCCGTGGAATCGAGCATCGCGTCGAGCGTCCGGCTCTCCAGGCCGGAGAAATTCAGGACGAGCCGTGGTTGCCGCAGGCCCAGCGCATCGGTCTCGTCGCCGAGCTCTACCCTGCTCTCAGGGTTCGGCGCGTGTTCCAATCGAAGCAGAAGTTCGTAGTCTACCGGCAGCTCCTCGTCTCCGCCGAGCAGGTCGTCGAACTTTCCCACCACCTTGTTCCACAGTTTGACGAGAACACCGGCATCCTGCTTGCGTGACCGCTGCGCCCTCAAATAGGCGGAATGATTGAGGATGCCCTGCTCCCGCTGCTCCTGAGGAGAGAGCTTGAAATCGAGGCGAACCTCCTCACCACCGTAGCTTGCCCGCGGCTTGACCAGATAGGGCAGCTGCCTCGGTCGACCTATTACGATCCTGGCTGTCCGGTAGTTAGGATGCTCCATGAAATAGCGTCCGACGTTGCGGAAGCCCGAGCCAAGGCGGGCCAAGAGGAGAAGCCGGGAGTTTTCGATTCCGCCGGCCGCCAAGATAAAGATCTTCGCTTTGACACTCGCCCGCCTGCCGTCGAGCGAAGCAATTTCCGCCTTCTGGACCGCGCCTCCCCCCTCCGTCGCGGTGAGCCCGACCAGATTCGCATAGAGGTAGCAGGTGACGTTCTCCGCCGCCTCGATGTCGCCCCGATAGGCTTCGCCGAAACGGATCGTCGGCTCCGAATATCGGAATATCTCGGGCTCGAAGGATTCCTCGGGCAGCGGAAACTCCGGCAGCGTCTCATCCAGAGACCACGGGTCAGAGCTTCCGGGGGGAAGGGTCAATGCGCAGACACTCTGGGCTCGATCGAGGTATCGCGCATACTCGGCGTAGGAGATCGGCCAACCGCTGTGCGAGACCCAGTCCCGCGCCTCGAAATCAATCGGGTCGAATGTGGACGACTGCCCCGCCCAGTGGTTTGTCGTCCCGCCGAAATAGCGTAGACGGACGGTGCTCAGGTCCGGGTAGAACTCCCCGAGCGTCTCCCCATTCGCCAGACTCTGGGTCTCAGGGTCGAGATCGAACCCGCCGCTCTCCAGCAGAGCGACCTTGATCTGGCTGCCGATGAAGCTCCGCGCGATTGCAATCCCCGCGGCCCCGGCCCCAACGATGCACAGATCCGCTTCGACATCGCTCCCCTCCGGGAGTTCTTGAATTCGGACGAACACTCCCCCTCCTCATCGGCTGCAGCCCCCACGGCCCCCTACGGCCGATATCGGGATCAGGCGGTACGCCCCACCGCGAGCACCATCAAGGAACTGCGCTCCGCCCAGCCCCCATTACCGAGAGATTCGAGAAGGAAACGCCCCCATAGCACGTATGAAATTCGACCCTATTCCCTTTTTGACTCAAATGCCAAACCCGATACATCGGCTTAAGTGACCTCTGGAAATTCACCCATAGCTTTGAAGGGCAAATCGCTCGGGGTCGCATAAAGTTAGTTGTGCCCCGATGAGCACGCCCTGAGAGACGGTGGAGCCACTTTCTTGCTTGCGGCCGAACGATCCACCGATCGGGCCGGCTCCCGCAGGTTGCGTTGAAAGAGCCAGCAAGACGTCTCGGCCTCGGGAATGCGGGAAGGTGCGGTGAGGGCTCCGGGGAGCACAGCATTGCTCGCTGCCGCCAAGTCTTTTTGGGTATTGGGGGGCGGCTATCGCCTTGATATCCGCGCCGCGTCGTTCAGCGCCCAGTCGTAGTCGTAACCGTCGATACCCGTCGCCGCCTTGAGCGACTCGGCCAATGACGGTTCGGCGTGCCGGACGAGATGAGCAATGATCCCGGCCTCGTCCTTGCCGAAATCGCCGCCATACCAGTCATAGATGCTGGAAAGCGTCAGGCCGCCGTCGCCCTTCACCGTCACGCCGCGAGGATGGTTGACGTAGTCGTGGGCGGCCTGGTCGAGCATCGCCTCCATGGACGCCGGCGTGAAGGCCTTCGGATAGAGCTGCGGACAGCCCATCGAGGCACAGTTGACCGCGTAGTGAATGCGCGGGTCCTGCCAGATCGGCCGCAAAATCCGGTGCTCGATGTCGTCGAGGCTGAGTTCCTCGCCTTCGACCATAACGAGCGCCTTGCCCCATGGCCCGTCTGAGAACCAGCCCGGCGAGATGTCGATGTCGCGGATGCTGTCCACCGGATAGGCGTCGAGCACCACGTTCACCGTCAGCGCATTGTAGAGATTGGCCCAGTAGGCGAACTGCTCGGCCCGGCTGTAGGTCGAAATCGGCGTCGCCGCCATGCGCTGGATGTAGGCGACGAGACCGCTGCGGTCCTCGGGCGTGACCGCGCCGTAGTCGAACAGGTTGATGCCGGAAGCGCGATCGGCCACCACGTAACGGCCGAGGAGCGCGGACCACACGCCGTGATCGATCACGGTCGTCGAGTCGGGGTCGTGGGCCGTCCACTTCTCCCACAGCTCGGCTTCGGGCGCCGCCACCGCCCGCCCGGCGGCTACGACGACAACCAGCCAGACGAGCCATGACCGCGCCATGGTGGTGAACTGCCGCATGCCGTGCCTCCTCCCCTTCAGCAAAGCCGCAGACGGAAGGATGGCCCGCCGCCGTCCGGCGATCAACCGGCCGGCGGCCTGCCCGATCTGACAGGGTGCCGGCCGTCGGGTCGAGCCTCAGGGCGCCGGAATCGTGTGGCGAGCGTGGATAGCGTCGATCGCCTCGATCACGTCGTCACCCAGCTTGACCTCGATACTGCCGATATTGCTCGTCAACTGCTCCATCGTCGTCGCGCCGATGATGTTGCTGGTGAGGAACGGGCGGCTGTTGATGTAGGCCAACGCCATCTGCGCGGGATCGAGCCCCTTCTCGCGCGCCAGGGCCACATATTCCTGGGTCGCGGCCTCGACCTGGGGATTGGTGTAGCGGCGGAAGCGTTCGAACATGGTGATCCGGCCGGTCTCCGGCCGCGCACCGTTGAGATACTTGCCCGACAGCACGCCGAACCCGAGCGGCGAATAGGCGAGCAGGCCGACGTCCTCGCGGTGCGCAATCTCCGCGAGACCGATCTCGAAAGAGCGGTTCAGCAGGCTGTAGGGGTTCTGGATGCTGACGATCCGGGGCAGACCCAGCGTCTCCGCCGCAGCGAGGAAGCGCATGACGCCCCACGGCGTCTCGTTGGAGAGGCCGACGGTGCGCACCTTGCCCGCCTTCACCGCATCGCCCAGGACGGTCAGCGTCTCCTCGATCGGCACCGGCGTCTCGTCGGGGACATGGGTGTAGCTCAGCTTGCCGAAGCGGTTGTTGGTCCGGTCCGGCCAGTGAAGCTGATAGAGGTCGACATAGTCGGTCTTCAGCCGCTTCAGGCTGGCGTCGAGCGCCGCCTCGACGTTCTTGCGATCCAGACACGGCCCGCCGCGGATATAGCTCATATCCGGTGCCCGCCCCGCGACCTTGGTCGCCAGGATCACCTTGTCGCGGTTGCCGCGTGCCGCCAGCCAGTTGCCGATGATGGTCTCGGTGGCGGTATAGGTCTCGGCCTTTGGCGGCACGGGGTACATCTCGGCCGTGTCGATGAAGTTGATCCCGGCGTCCAGCGCGGCATCGAGCTGCTGATGCGCCTCGGCCTCGGTGTTCTGCTGTCCCCAGGTCATGGTGCCAAGGCAGATACGGCTGACACGAATATCGGTCCGGCCGAGCGTGGTGTATTCCATCGTCACGTCGGTATGCCCCCCTGATTTTGCGGATTTCCGCCGTCTTCGCCGCTGAGGACGATGATGTGCCGTAGCACTCCGGGCGGTTGGCTTCAACCACGGGCATGCGCCAAGGACCGTTCCGCTTCGGTCACAAAGCGCGGCGCAGGACCGTGAAACGGTCAGGGCAGTAGAACGGCACCAGCCGCCGCGCTACCTTATTTCGTCATGATGCTCTTTTCTTCCGCGCCGGTTCGTCTTCTCTTCGTCGCCTTGCTCGCGACGACGATGGCGATCGCGGGACCGCTCCGGGCGCAGGAAGAGACGCCGGAATCGATCCTGAACGCGGTCGTCTCGGTGAAGACGGAGGTGCCGGGGAATGCCCGCACCGCCGAATTTCTCGGCACTGAGCGGGAGGGAAGCGGCGTCGTCATCGACGACAAGGGCCTGGTCCTCACCATCGGCTATCTGATCCTGGAAGCGATGTCGGCGACGGTGAGCGACGGCAAGGGCCGCTCGGTGCCGGCCGAAATCGTTGCCTACGACTATGACACCGGCTTCGGGCTCCTGCGGGCGATCGAACCGCTGGGCATCAAGCCGATACGTCTCGGCAGCTCCGACGCCGTCGCCGAAAGCGACCCGGTGCTGGCGGTCGGTTATGACGACGGGCTGGTGGTCGTGCCGTCCTATGTCACCAGCCGCACCCAATTCGCCGGCTATTGGGAATACCTGCTCGATTCGGCGATCTACGTCGCCCCGCCCCATCCCCAATGGGCGGGTGCGGCCCTGATCGACCACAGCGGAAAACTGGTCGGCATCGGCTCGCTGCTGGTGGCCAATGCGGCCCCCAATCGGCCGACGACGGGCGACCTGCCGGGCAGCATGTTCGTGCCGGTCGACCTACTGAAGCCGATCATGAGCGACCTGCTGACGGAGGGGCGATCGAGCGCATCGGCCCGGCCATGGCTGGGGATGTTCACCCGTGACACCCGCGACGGCGTGACCATTCTGAACGTGGTTCCCGAAGGCCCGGCGGCACAGGCCGGCTTGGCGGCGGGTGACGTCGTGCTGCGGGTCGGCGACGAGGACGTTCACGACATGGCCCAGATGTTCCGGTCGATCTGGGCCCGTGGCGCGGCAGGCATAGACGTTCCGCTGACGATCCGACGCGCGGAGGAAGACCGCGAGGTCTCTGTCCATTCCCGCGACCGCTATACCTATCTCCGCCTCGACCCGACCTATTGAGCGGGCCCTGCTGCCCCGTCAAGGGTACCCACCTATACGATCTACCGAGGTGCAAAAGCGGTCCGCCGCACCTATTTTAGAGATGGGTGGAGGATCGCTTTATTCGTTGGATCGCGCTATGAAGGCAGTTTCCCTTTCCGTCACCGCCCTCCTCGCCCTCCTTGTCGCGGGCTGTGCCACACCCACCCCGTACAGTCCGGCAGACGGCGGCTTCGGCTATACGAGCGAACAGCTCGAAGACAATCACTATCGGATCACGTTCACCGGCAATTTCGCCACGCCGCGCGAGACCGTCGAAGACTATCTGCTCTACCGCGCGGCGGAGGTCACTCTGGACAGCGGCCACGATTACTTCATCGTCACCGACAAGGATCTCGAGCGTTCGGTGACCTACCAGGCGCTCGACTACGGCTATCACGATCCTTGGTACTATCGCCGGTACTGGTGGAGCGGTGGGGCCTTCGGTCCCTTCTGGGGGCCGCCGGCGATGACCGTCCGTCCGCTCGATCGCTACGCCGCCTACGCGACCATCGCGGTCTTTTCGGGGAAAAAGCCCGCCGACCGCGAGAACGCCTACGACGCGCGTGCCGTCAAGGCCCGGCTGGAGCCGAAGATCGCCCATCCGGGAGCGAACGCCACGACGCCGGACGCCTGAACCGCGCCGCGTTGACAAGCGGAGGGCCGGCCCGTATTTTGCCGGCCCTCGGTTCTGGCAGAGGTGCCGCGACTGCGCGCGCCCTATATGAGAAGACGGACATGAAGGTTTTGAACTCGCTCAAGTCGGCCAAGGGGCGCGACAAGAACTGCCGCATCATTCGCCGCAAAGGGCGGGTGTACGTCATCAACAAGCAGAACCCGCGCTTCAAGGTCCGCCAGGGCTGATCCCCGGCTGCGGCGACAGACGCCGCGGCATACCCAGTCGAAGGCCGGTCGCCCGACCGCTGCGCCGATCTGATCCGCGGGAGGAGAGCCACCGATGCTGATGCCTGCGCCGGATGAGGCCGCCATCGCTCAGCGTGAGTCGCTGATCCGGGCATTCCGTGACATCGTCCCGGGCGAAGGCGTCATCGAGGACGAGCGGGCGCTTCGCGCCTACGAAACGGACGGACTGACCGCCTATCGTCAGCTTCCCATGATCGCGGTGCTGCCGCGAACGATCGAGGAAGTCTCCCGCATCCTGAAGACCTGCGCCGATCACGGCGTCAAGGTGGTGCCGCGCGGTGCCGGCACGGGTCTGTCGGGCGGTGCCCTGCCGTTGGCCGACGGGGTCACCCTGGGCCTCGGCAAATTCAACCGCATCCTCGAAATCGACGAAGAGAACCTGTGCGCCGTGGTGCAGCCCGGCGTCACCAATCTCGGCATCAGCCAGGCGGTCTCCCATCTCGGTCTCTACTACGCCCCCGACCCGTCGAGCCAGATCGCCTGCTCGATCGGCGGCAACGTCGCCGAGAACTCTGGCGGCGTGCACTGCCTCAAATACGGGGTGACGACCAACAACATCCTCGGCATCGAGATGGTCCTTATCGACGGCGAGGTGATTCGCCTCGGCGGCAAGCATTGCGATGCGGAGGGATACGACCTCCTCGGCCTGATGACCGGCTCCGAAGGCCTGCTCGGTGTTATCACCGAAATCACCGTTCGCCTGTTGCCGAAGCCGGAGACGTTGCGGGCCCTGCTGGTCGGGTTTCCGACCGTCGAGGCCGGCGGGCGCTGCGTGGGCGAGGTGATCGCGTCAGGCATTATCCCTGCCGGCATGGAGATGATGGACAAGCCGGCGATTCACGCCGCCGAGGCGTTCTGCCATGCCGGCTATCCGCTCGACGTCGAGTCGTTGTTGATCGTCGAACTGGACGGGCCGCAGAGCGAGGTCGACGACCTGATCGAGCGGGTGCAGGCGATCGCCGAACGATGCGGCGCCGTGTCGATCCGCAAGAACGAGGGCGAGGAGGAGCGCCTGCGCTTCTGGGCCGGCCGCAAGGCCGCATTTCCCGCAGTGGGACGTATCTCGCCGGACTATTACTGCATGGACGGCACCATCCCGCGGAAGGCGCTGCCGGAAGTGCTGGAGCGGATGTCGGTGCTGGGCGAGAAGCACGGCCTCAAGGTCGCCAACGTGTTCCATGCCGGCGACGGCAACCTGCACCCGTTGATCCTATACGATGCCAATCGGCCGGGTGAGCTTCAGCGGGCCGAGGATTTCGGCAACGACATCCTGAAGCTCTGCGTCGAGGTCGGTGGCGTGCTGACCGGCGAGCACGGGGTTGGTGTCGAGAAGCGCGACGTGATGGGATCGATGTTCAACGAGGACGACCTCAAACAGCAGCAGCGGGTCAAGTGCGCGTTCGACCCGAACGCCCTGCTCAACCCCGGCAAGGTGTTCCCGACGCTCCATCGTTGCGCCGAGCTCGGCCGCATGCACATCCATCAGGGGCAGCTTCCCTTCCCCGACCTGCCGAGGTTCTGATGGCCGACCGCTTGCGGCCGGCCACCGCCGACCAGCTTCGCGAGGCCGTCGCCTGGGCCGCCACCGAACGCACACCGACCGAGATCGTCGGCGCGGGCACCAAGCGCGCCCTGGGGCGGCCGTTCCAGAGCAACCTGACGATCGATCTGTCGGCGCTCTCGGGCGTGATCGACTACGAGCCGGCTGAGCTGGTCATCACCGCCCATGCCGGGACGCCGCTCTCGACCATCGAAACCATGCTGGCCGAAGCCAACCAGCAGCTCGCCTTCGAGCCGCCGGACTGGGGCCCCTTGCTGGGCATGGGGCCGGACGGGGCCACTCTGGGCGGTGTACTGGCCAGCAACATGTCCGGGCCGCGGCGGCTGAAGGCCGGGGCGGCCCGCGACCATTTCCTCGGCTTCGAGGCGGTGAGCGGCCGCGGCGAGGTCTTCAAGTCCGGAAGCCGGGTGGTGAAGAACGTCACCGGCTACGACCTCTGCAAGCTGATGGCGGGGTCTTACGGCACGCTGGCGGTGCTCGCCCAGGTGAACGTCAAGGTTCTGCCGGCGCCCGAGAAGACCCGCACGGTCCTGCTGCTCGGCCTCGACGATGCGGCCGGCTGCGCCGTTCTCCGCGAAGTCGCCCGCTCGCCCTACGAGCCGTCGGGTCTCGCCCATTTGCCGGCTTCGGTCGCCGCAGCCTCTGCGGTGAGCTACGTCCGCGACGCCGGCACCTCGGTCACGGCCATCCGGCTGGAAGGCACCGGGGCGTCGGTCGAGTACCGGTGCCGCATGATCCGAGACGTCCTCGCCGGCCGTGGCCGCAGCGAGGAACTGCACAGCACCAATTCCGTCGCCCTGTGGCGCGAGCTTCGTGACGTTTCCTACTTCGTAGCGGACCAGTCGCGCGTGGTCTGGAAGCTCTCGGTCGCGCCGACCGACGGCCCGGCAGTCGCCGTGGCGATTGCGGCGGGCAGCGACGCCGTCTGGTTCTACGACTGGGCGGGCGGGCTGATCTGGCTGTCGCTGCCGCGGTCGGATGACGCCGGTGCGGCGCTGGTCCGCGGCGCCGTCACCTCCGGCCACGCCACCCT
>MDTD01057875.1_pt1 | contig 12039 bp, 6 predicted proteins | sample 811221 | NCBI WGS metagenome assembly MDTD01 (sample SAMN05326646, study PRJNA326480) | marine metagenome | isolation source: seawater | place: Pacific Ocean: South West | collected 2011 | reverse complement strand
TGAGACAGTGGGGCTGAAAAGATCAATTCCACGGCGAAGGACCTTGCCGTCGAGGGCCGCCGAGAAGATGCCATAGTCGGGAGCGAGGGTCATCCGGGCAGAGACCTCATAGATTCCTGCTTCCTCAATACGAAATTCAGTCGTCATTTCCTGCCCGGGCTCTCCATCCCAGAGGAGATGGGCGTCCCCGTGCCATCCCTCGCCAAAATTCCTCATTCCCTGCGTCCGGGCTGTCCCATGCTTGGGGAGAAGCTCACCCTCGAGAATCCCATCAACAGGGCCTCTCGCTTCACGTCCGCGCACACTGTGGTAATCAAAGGGCGCACAGAATACGGGCCCGATGGTGCCCAGCAGAAACGCTAAGGAGATGGGTAACCTCATGACAGAGCAGCCTTTAATACGCCTTTTCCGCCGCCGCTTGTCGAGCCGGGAGTGTGGAGATGCCCTCGCAGCTTGGAATGATGGGCGGATCAGAGTAGCTTACTGGGCTGTCCATCCTCCATCTACACTTAGCATGCTTCCGGTGGTATAGCTGGCGGCCTCGCTAGCGAGATAGAGCGCAGCTCCCTGAATTTCCGGAAGGTTGCCCCATCTTCGAAGAGCGGTCCGGTCTACGATAAAACGCTTCGCTTCTTCTGATTCTGCGAGCGGCGCGTTCATCTCGGTGAGAAAGGGGCCGGGGCAGATCGCATTGACAAGAATTCCGGTACCCGCCAGTTCGAGAGCAAGGCTACGAGTAAGCTGGGTGACAGCGCCTTTGCTCGAGGCGTAAGGCGTTCGCTGGGGAACACCCACGAGGCCGATCGCACTCGAAAGGTTGATAATTCGCCCCCAGCCGCTGGCCCTCATCAGCGGGATGACTGCTTTGCAGCACAACCACGTCCCAGTCACATTGATTTGCATGAGTTCCTCAAATTGTTCGAGGGTAATGTCATCGATTGATCCTCTGGTATTGATACCTGCACTATTGACAAGAATGTCCAGACCGCCAAAGGACCTCGTAGTGGAGGTGATCATGGACGTAATCTGATGCGGAGCAGTAATGTCAGCCTCGATCCCCAGAGCGTCGACTCCGTGGTCTGCCGCGATCCCGGCTGCAGCATTCCTTGCTTCGTCGCCATGTCGACTCACCAAAACGACTGAGGCTCCAGCGGAGGCAAAGCCGGCTGCGATAGCCTTGCCCAGCCCCTTGGAGCCACCAGTGACGAGGGCGGTGCGCCCTTTGAGGTTGAAGAGCTCGATACCCGGATAGGCCATGATGGACTTGCAGGTGGTTGACGCACACCGGAGATCCCGGGTCCGGAAATGGGGAAGTGCCCGGTCAGGAACTCGTTTTCGCGAGAGCTTGGTCGAGGTCGGCTACAATATCTTCGATATTCTCAATGCCCACGGACAGACGAATCAGTTCAGGAGTGATGCCACCCGCTGCCTGCTGCTCCTCATTGAGCTGCGAATGGGTCGTGGTTGCCGGATGGATGGCGAGAGACTTGGCGTCGCCTACGTTGGCAAGGTGTGAGTGTAGCTCGAGGGCCTCGATAAAGGCCTTCCCTGCTTCGGCGCCACCCTTGATCCCGAAGACCACCATGGCTCCGCCTTTACCACGGATGTATTTCTGATTTTTCTCGTACTCTGGACTATCTTCCAGACCGGGATAACGGACCCATTCCACTGCTTCGTGGTTCTGCAGGTGTTTCGCAACTGCGACTGCGTTTTCACAGTGGCGCTCCATACGGAGTGGCAGGGTTTCAATGCCCTGCAGGAAGATCCACGCATTGTCGGGTGAAATACAGGCGCCGAGATTGCGGAGGGGAACGGTCCGCATTCGTAGAATGAAAGCAAGAGGGGACAGTTCCGGTGGGAGGTCATGACCCCAGCGCAGTCCATGATAGGACGAGTCTGGAGTATCATAGAGCGGGTGCTTTCCTGCGCCCCATTTGAACTGGCCAGCATCGACAACGACGCCTCCGATTCCTGTGCCGTGCCCCCCAAACCATTTGGTGAGCGAGTGAACGACGATATCAGCACCGTGCTCGATGGGTCGGGTGAGGTAGGGGGTCGAAAATGTCGAGTCTACGATCAGAGGAACCCCGCAGTCTTTGGCATGCCGCGAGATGGCCTCGAGATCGGCAACCTCAAGTGCGGGATTGGAAACCGTCTCGGTAAAGAAGGCTCGGGTGTTTTCATCCGCAGCCCGGGCAAATTCGTCAGGATCTTGTGAGTCCACGAACCGTACTTCGATACCGAGAGTGGGAAGGATATCGTTGAACTGGGTGTAGGACCCTCCGTAGAGATTGCGGGCCGAGACGATGTTGTCGCCAGCTTGGGCGAGGTTAATAATGGAGTAGAATACTCCACTCGTGCCGGAGCCAAGGGCCAGAGCGGCAAGCTCATGTGCCCCTTCAAGGAGAGCAACCCTTGATTCGAGAACCGCCTGAGTGGGATTCATGATCCGGCTGTAGATATTGCCGAGTTCCTTCAGGGCGAAAAGATTGGCAGCATGCTCAGTGCTGTTGAAGACAAAGGATGTGGTTCGGTGCAGCGGAACGGCCCGGGCGTTCGTAGATGGATCCGGTTCCTGACCACCGTGGAGGCAAAGTGTTTCAATATTCATGAGGTAGTGTTGGTTGATGCAGCAGATTCCGGTGCCGCAGGTAATTGGGGCGCGGATCCTCAGACTCGGAGGCCTTTGCGTCAACCCTGCTCTTGTCCGGAGATGGCGTTTGGCGCCGATCAACAGTGATATTCTCGCTAAAAGCAGCTATATCGCGCCAAAAATTCCGGGTGAGGGAAATTGCTCAGAGGTCCTCGCCGGCGATTTGCCTCAGTCGCTTGCTGAGCTTCTGGACCAACTCCGGATAGTCGCTCCACAGGTTTGTTTTCTCAGAGGGATCCGAGGAAAGATCGTAAAGTTGACCTTCCGGTCCTCCCTTTTCCGGGCGGATCCGCTTGGGGCTTGAGAAGCCGCCCGAACCCAGCTGGTCAATCAGCTTCCATTTTCCCTGCCTGATTATCATGGCGCCACTACCTGATTTCATGACGATCGGCTCCCTCGGCTGATGTGGAGTGAAAGGGTCAGTGAGGGCAGGCAGAAAACTATGGCTATCGAGAGCCCTGCTCGCGGGTAGCTTGGTGCTGGTAAGATCTGCAAACGTTGCCATCAGGTCCGTGAAGCAAATGAGGCGCGAGGAAATAGAGCCGGGTTTCACCACCTTGGGCCAGCGCAGTAGAAAGGGCATTCGATGACCAGCCTCCCATGCGTCAGCCTTCATTCCTCGCAGACCTCCTGCGGAATCATGACCAAATCGCTTGACGTCCGTATCATACCAAACTGGGCCGTTGTCTGAGGTAAAGATGACAATGGTGTCAGAGGCGAGTTTCTGTGCTTCCAAGGCGTGCAGGATTTTACCGACCTCTGCATCCACCATGTTGCAGAACTCTCCATACATTCCCGCACCGCCTCTTCCCTTGAAGTTCTTCGAGGGAAGCCAAGGGGTATGGGGTGCAGGGTAGGCGAGATAAAGAAACAGGGGGCTAGGGTCTGAAGACTCGTGTTTCCTGATCACGGAAATTGCCTCGTCTGTGAAACGTGGGAGAACCTCGTCAAGTTTCAGGTTCGGGGCAATACCTCCGGCGCGCCAGAAGGCGCCCTGAATGCGGGACCACCCCTTGCTCTGATTAGCTTCTATGGAGCTCGTCGGGGGCTGAACCGCCTGCCTACCGCGGATATAGAAGTAGGGAGGAATATCGGTTGAAGCCCGGATGCCGAAGAACGAGTTGAATCCAACATCTACGGGTCCACCAGCCAGAGGTTTTTCGTATCCTTCCTCCTGGAATCCCAGATGCCACTTTCCTACCATGGCTGTGTTGTAGCCCTTGTCTTTCAAGAGCGAAGCAATGGTCAGCTGTCCGCTTTTTATCGAAGGTTGCCTGCGCCATGCGCCGGTGTTGGCCCGAAAGGGATATTGCCCCGTCAGAAGGCCGTATCGAGAAAGGTGACATAAGGGGCCGGGGGCATGAGCATCCGTAAATCGCATGCCCTCTTGACCGAGCTTGTCGAGATGGGGGGTGGGAATCTTCGAGGCGGGATTATAGGCGCCAACGTCACCGTATCCCATATCGTCAACGAGGATTATCAGGATGTGAGGTAATTTATCCGCGGAAATCGCAGAGTTCATACTGGCTGTCAGAATGGCCAAAATGAGGATGAGATAGCGCATGGCAAAAGATCTGTTCAATGGAGTGATGAGGCCGGATCGGCCCAGTGAAGATTGTCATTCTCGGAAGCATGGGTCATCCGTGTCGATGATAACAACATTAGACTGTCGCTCTGCTCTCGAGGGAGAGCGAATTTCAAGGCTGAAGGTAAGAATCGGAGCTGCGAGGCTAAGGGCTCCTCGAGTCGTATAGTCAGGTGGTCCTCGTGTCGGAAGCTAACTTAGTTTTCCTGTTCAATGATCCCATGCGCCTTCAGGAGGGGAGCAAGGTTCAGGTCGCTCCACCGTGTCTCGGCGAGATGGAAGAGCCAGCGCCTAGCTTCTTTGCCGACCGGGCCTTTGGACTTGGCAATTTCGATGAGAGTTCGGACGACTTCTATGTCACGGCTGAATGCAAGAGTTTCTACCGCCATGATTCGAGCATCGTCAGAAAGGCTTTCCGAGAGTGCGCGCTTACGAAGATCTAGAATGGCGGTGCTGGGCCGGAGACGCCAAGTGATTTTTGCAAAAGCCTCGGGCCACTCCAGAGCGAGAGAAATACCGGCCAGAGTTTTTAATCTCGACCAGATGAGATCTTCAGCCCCTTCGGAAGCGAGGCCACAGGCTTCAAGATATGCCGGGTCACTTGCGCTGCATCTACGCAGAAAATAACTCACGGAGGTCGCCTTCTGCTGTGGGTTGGCATCGCGCAGCGAGAGAACAACCTCCCGCCGAACTGCGGGACTGGGTTCTTCAGAGTAGAACTTCCTGAGTAATCCTCCAGGAATCAACTGAGCGGCGCCTCCAAGAAAGTCTTCGCCTGCGCCCCGCAGCGAACGAAAGGCAAGAAGGCGAGTCGAGGCATCCGGGCTTTCAAGGAGGCTCCTGGTAATGCGTTTGCCCTCGGCTCCGAGGTGAGGAAGCACCCAGACAGCTCGTGCCTGAAGGTATCCATCGTAGTGTCCCAGCATCCCCCGGAGCGCAGGTAGTGCCTTTTCCCTCGCAGTCCGCAAGGTTTCGAGCCCTGAGAATCTCACGTTCTGGGCCGGGCTGGAGAGAAGTGCGAGAGCGCGTTTGATAGGATCCTTATGTGTTGGTCGCGGCTTGCTAAGAAAGTTCTTCGGAGCGATTCGGTATATTGTGCCCGCAGTGGGCGAGATCTCTCGTGTAGAGGGAGGGTTCTCAAGGGAATCAGCGGTGGCGAGATATAAAGCGCCATCTGCACCAACCAGAATATCGACAGGATGGAACTCTCCAGGTGTTTTCGATTTCACCAGGGAGAAACGCTCAAGTTTGAAATTTGATTTTTCCGTGACGGGGAAATAACCGAATACCTCTCCCCGTTGCGCATCGCAGCTTGCGAGAAGACCCGCATATCTTCCGGGAAGAGCACCATTTTCATAAAAGCACATGCCACGCGGAGAGCCTCTTTCGTAGATGTCCCCGGCTGAGAGAGTTCCCGGGTCCCACTGTCGCCATTCGGCATCGGATTGTGGCTGGCCGGGGCGCTGATCTATTTGCCAGTTCCGTTGACCATCCGGAGAACAGAATCCAAGGAAGCCGCCTTCCATGAGCCAGGTGACCCGGGAGGATCCGGCATCACTTTGGTCATTTTGAAACATATCTCCGAAAGAGGTCATCGTCTGCCCCACACCCCGATTGAAACCATGACCCACAATGCGTAATCCGGACCCATCCGGATTGACGCTGGCGGCGAAACCCCCGACCCAGACTTTCCCGTCCCCGCTGGTCTGGCTGGCCAGGTCACGGTCGTTCTCGGGCTTGTTCGGTTCGTCGCGCAGGGATGGGCTCCTCACGATGAAGTTCACTCCACCCTTGTCCTTGAACTCCGCCCCTGCCTGATCGTGGCCAAAGTACCACCTCCCATCCGGACCTCCGAAGATCGCCGGTACGCTATCAGTATCTCTGCCCCGCTTGAATCCGCTGAGAAGGTTCTCGCGCTTATCTATCTCTGGTTCGAAGAGGAGGTTCTCGTTCGTGTCGGTGTAAACGGTCAGATGAGGAGGATTGAAGGCCACGACCCTGTTTCCAAAGACGCTGATTTCCAAAGGACCCTCGAGCGCGCCATCTTCGATAAAAACATGTGATTTGTCGGCCTTGCCGTCGTGGTCCTTGTCTTCCAGGATGACGATGCGAGACCCGTTCGGGTGTGTATCGGTGGCGTGTCGTTCTGCCACCCAGATCCGCCCGGCGTGGTCGGTATCCATACTAAGGGGCCGGGCCAGCATGGGCCCTTCAGCCCAGGTTGTAATCTCGAGATCGCCGGGCAGCTGAATATCTGTGTCTGGAATCGCCTTCGGAAGAGGGGTTACCTCAGGCTGAATTTCTTTGCCAGCGAGCGCGGGCTCCGGTGAAGCGACACTTGGAGAGCTTTTCTTCTGGGGTGCCGGGGCTGGTCGAACCTTCGCTCCGGCACCCTTGTTAAAACCCGCCTCTCGGTCCGTCTGGATCTTGGCGGGAGGAAGTTTCTTCCATGCAGCGGGATCTGGTATTTTGATTCGTTTAACCCTTCCCTTTTTGTCGAGGTTGACATTGAGTTCTTCCTCGGTGGGACTTTTGGATAGCACTCCTTCTTCAGGAACCTTCATGCCTGCCGTCCATACGATGGCGTTAAGAACGGCCTTGCGGAGCCCGTCTACTGCCCAGCTATGGTGGTAATGTCCACCCACGAATCCTACACCGCGCCCTCCTTCCGGGCGCTCGTATCCCCACATCAAGGTCTGCTGCTTTTCTAGTCCCTCTACCCCATTCTTATTCCACATGTTAATATAGCGATGCATGTTCTTCCGGGTTGGAACTGCCGTGAAAAGGTCGAGGACTTTTTCGCGGTCCTCCACGAAGCGCATATTGTAATACCACTCATCAAGACAGATTACCTTTTCAGGAACTCCATTGCCAATTTCATGATCCTGGATGATTGAGAGATCTGCAACCCAGTGCGGATTCACTGACCATCCACTTTCCATCGCGCCCCCGATCCATGGGCGATAATATTTCTCACCGATCTCCTTGCTGGGGTGGACCGCGTAGTGCATGAAAACCATACCAACACCTTTCTTTGCCAGCTCGTTCAGGAATTCCCACTGTCCTCCATGAGCACTCACGTGGTCGGCGTAGATCACAATGGTGTCAGCGCTTTCAACGATCGCCTTATCTTCTTTTGGCCAATTCGCGCGAAGCACAGTTGCCTTAACGTTAAGGCCGCTCTGCTCGTTGAGGGCTTTTGCGAGGAGAGTGCAGCCAGCATAAAATTCGTGCTCACCCGGGCCATGACTTCGATTGCCTGCAATGAAGACAATATGTTTGGTGTCCTCAGCCTTCCTGTCAGACATGAGAAGGGGGCAAAGCAGAGCCACGAGAAGGGGAACGAGGATAGTAAGACGTTTCATAAGTAAAAGAGCAGAAGAAAACTGGGTTCGTTGTTATTCAGGATTTCAGATCAAGGTTTGTCACGAGAAAGATGCCGTTTAAAGAGGGGAAAGGCACACATCAATTTAAGCCAGTGCTCCCCGGATCACCTTTCCGTGGACATCAGTAAGGCGGAAATGACGCCCCTGATATTTGTAAGTGAGACTTTCATGATCGATGCCCAGAAGATGAAGAATAGTAGCATGGAGGTCGTGAATGTGAACGGGGTTCTCCGCGACGTTGTAACTGTAGTCGTCAGTAGCCCCGTAGGTGGTTCCGCCCTTGCTCCCCCCGCCAGCCATCCACATCGTGAAACAGCGTCCGTGATGGTCCCGGCCGAAGTTGCCGGCATTGAACCTGCCCTGGCAGTAACTTGTGCGGCCGAATTCACCTCCCCAAATTACTAAAGTGTCCTCCAGCAAGCCGCGATTCTTTAGGTCTGTGACAAGTGCCGCGGAGGCTCGGTCAGTCTCCCGGCACTGATTCTTGATGCCTCCGGGCAGTCCCCCGTGCTGGTCCCATCCCTGATGGTAGAGCTGGATAAAGCGAACATCCTTTTCGGCGAGTCGTCTCGCGAGCAGGCAGTTCGCGGCAAAGGATCCTGGCTTCCGTGCGTCGTCCCCATAGAGCTTAAAGGTGCTTTCCGGCTCATCCGAAAGGTCTGTGACCTCGGGAATGGAACGTTGCATGTTGAAGGCCATCTCGTATTGGGCAATCCGGGTTTCAAGGGCAGGATCCCCCGTCTCCTGAAGCTGTATCTCGTGAAGCTCCCGGAGGTGATCGAGAACTTTTCTGCGGTTTGCCCGATCGATACCCTTCGGACTGTTCAGGTAAAGAATCGCATCCTTATCAGCTCGGAAGCGGACCCCGTCATGTTTTCCTGGAAGAAAGCCGCTACCCCAGAGCCGGGACACGAGTGGCTGGCCCCCCTTGTTCTTGGTGACCATGACCACGAAAGAGGGCAGGTCACTGTTCATGGATCCGAGACCGAAGTCCAGCCATGCACCCATGCTCGGACGCCCCGGGAACTGTGAGCCGGTCTGCATGAAGGTCACCCCGGGCCCATGGTTAATGGCTTCGGTGTGCATGGACTTGATAAAACAGATGTCGTCGGCAATACCTGCAATGTGAGGCAGAATGTCGCTGTTAACCCATGATCCGGAATCGCCGTGCTGCTCCATCTTGAAGGGAGTGCCGACGAGGGGCAGGCTGGCCTGGTTTCCCGACATCGCGGTAAGGCGCTGTCCCATACGGATAGAAGCAGGGAGTTCCTTGCCAGAGTCTGCCTTCAGCTGAGGCTTCCAGTCGTAGAGGTCAATCTGAGAGGGGCCTCCAGCCTGAAACAGGAAAATGACTCTCTTCGCTTTCCCAGGGGGAGTCTTGGGCCGGGGTGTTTTGGGAGCCTGCTCGCCAGAAACCAGATCTGCAAGGGCAAGAAAACCCAGACCCATTCCAAAGGATTGTAGTGCATTTCTTCGGCTGAGCCCGATCGGGCTCTCAAAGCCACTGCAGCTGGGGGAGTGAATCGTTCTCATCGCTTGGAAACAGCCTCATCGAGGTTCATGATTGTATTGATCAGAATAGCTGCGGCAGCGACCTCGTGTGGAGGAATGCCTTTCGCTTCGGGGGAAGCACCGATGCCGAGAAACCCCTTCGCCTGTTCGGGGTTGGCTTTGTAGTGAGCAAGCTGTTGCGCGTGGAGTTTGAGAAGGACTTCTTGCTCCCTTTCCTTGGGAAAGCGACTCGTAAAGGAGCGGAATGCTTCCTTTGCCAGAGCGTCTGGAGAGTCCGGGTGCTTTTCGAGAAGCCTCGCCGCCATCACGCGGGCGGCTTCCATGAATTGTGGGCCGTTCAGGAGGACGAAAGCCTGTAGCGGGGAGGAGGTAACTTCGCGCCGGACCCGGCAGACATCCCGTTTGGAAGCGTTGAGGGTCATCATCACAGGTGCAGGCCCTGTTCGTTTCCACCAGGTGTAAACGCTTCGCCGGTAGAGGTCGCTACCCTTGCCGGGATTTGATGGTTTGAATGAGACCGCTACTTCATATGGCTTCACCGAGGGCCCCCCCGACCTGTTGACGAGGAGTCCACTCAGGGCGAGGACGTTGTCCCTGATCATTTCCGCGGAAAGGCGCTCCGTGGTCCCCCGCCCAAGGTAAATGTTTTCGGGGTCTTTCTCCCGGCTTTCTGGGAGAGCGATGGAGCTCTGTCTATACGTGGCAGAGAGGACGATCCGCTTGATGAGATGATGGAGATTCCAGCCATTCTGGATAAAGTCGCGGGCGAGCCAGTCCAGTAGTTCAGGATGGCTCGGAGGCTTGCCCTGACTCCCAAAATCCTCGGGAGTCCGCACGAGGCCGTTCCCAAAGAATAGCTGCCAGTAGCGATTAACGGTGACTCTTGCGGTCAGGGGATGCTCAGGAGACGTGAGCCAGCGAGCAAGTCCGAGGCGATTGCGTGGCTGATCCTCTGGAAAAGGCGGCAGAACCTGAGGAGTGTCAAAGTCAACGGGCTCACCCCTTGCATGGTAAAGACCCCGGTCAAGGATGTAGGACTGGCGAGGTTTTTCAAGCTGTCTCATCACCATGATTTCGCGGATGGGCTCTATGAGACTTCGCTTGGCGTCGCGAGCGCTCTGGAGATCTTGAAGGGCTTTTATGTAAGGAGGGTGCATAGCTGCGAGGAAGTAGCTCCGCAACTCTGTCCTTAACTGCGGGGTAATCGATTTGAGCGGAGTTGCCAGAGCCTGCGAGAGGCTCTCTCCGTCGTAGAGGTGCGCAACCTCGATGGCAGTGAGCTCCCGCTTGAAGACATGAAGCTCATCAACCTTGCCCTGCTTGAATCCCACGTCGCGGAAGCGCTCTCCGAGACGAAGGTCTGGATCTCCTCCTCCCTCGATGTTCTTCGTCAGCTTGTCGCGAACGATTGTTGAGGCCATGGGCTTTCCATTCAACCACAGTCGGAGGCCCCTGGCGGAACTCGATCCATCATAGGTGACAGTGACGTGGTGCCACGCATTGGGAGGAAGGGAATTTTTGGCGGTTACCCGAATTGAGTTGCCGGGATCGAAGTGGATAAGTGCCGCACTGGGTTTTCCATCAAGTAGAAGAAGTTCGTATCCCCGGCTCCCCGCATCAGTCCAGGCCTTAGACCGTCGCCAGATGACCGCACGCTCAAATTCCTTCGGGGTATTAACCCACATACCGATCGAGAAGGGCTGGGTCCGGCGAAAGGCTCCAGCTCCCTGGACATGAACTGCGTCGTCTCCGGTGAGTTGCAGCCCCTGACCGCGAACGCCTTCAACCGACTTGTTGTTGCCGCTTGTCTTTGTGGGCTTATCCTTGCGGACGCCATCAGGAAGATTTCCCCCCTGACGCCCATCGAAAGAGACGTGGGCCTCAAGTCCGGCCCACTGGAAATCCGCAGGACGATTTGCCAGCCACTCGGAGAAGGCGTTTTCGCCCTGCGCACTCTCGGCAGAGACGGCTCGGAGTGATGCTGCTATGGCGGCGTCTTTTTCTGCGATCTGCGTGTCTTGCTCGTCAGATGTGAGGAGCATGGTCGGGGTTGGGATCGATGGAGTAAAGTAGGAATAGAGGCCCGCTTCATCGATGTTAGCGAAGAAGGAGCTCAGACTGTAGTAGTCCTTCATCGTGATGGGATCATACTTGTGATCGTGACATCTCGAACACTCCAGAGTGAGCCCCAGAAACGCGGTTCCGAAGGTGTGGAGACGGTCGACAACATACTCGATTCTGAACTCTTCAGGGACGCTGCCTCCTTCGACTTTTTGTGGATGGAGTCGGTTGAATGTTGTAGCTTGAATCTGTGACTTGGTGGCGTTGGGGAGCAGATCACCTGCTATCTGCTCCGTGATGAACTGATCGTAAGGCATGTTTTGCCTGAAGGCATTGATTACCCAGTCCCGCCACGGCCAGACGAAGCGATCTCTATCAACCTGATACCCGTAAGTGTCCGAGTAGCGGGCGACATCGAGCCATTCGCTCGTCATGCGCTCAGCATAAGCCCCGGTTGCCAGAAGTCGTTCGACAACTTTCTCATAAGATGCTGGGGACTTATCAGTGAGGAAGGCATCGAGCTCGGCCAGAGTCGGGGGGAGCCCCGTGATGTCGAACGTTACCCTGCGCAGCCAGCTTCTCCGGGAGGCTTCCGGGTTGGGCGTAAGACCTGCTCTTTGAAGTTCCTTTGCGATGAAAGAGTCAACCGGAGAAATCCCCCATTTCAGTGACTTTGAATCTGGGGTCTGAAGTTTGGCAGGAATGCTCTTGAAAGCCCAATGAGTGTCATAGGTTGCACCTTCCCTGATCCAGCGGTCAAGTAGGGCTTTCTCCTTTCCGTTGAGACTGAGTTTAGATTCGGGAGGGGGCATGACGTCCTCGCTGTCTGTGCTCCAGATCCG
>MDTD01194570.1_pt1 | contig 12040 bp, 13 predicted proteins | sample 811221 | NCBI WGS metagenome assembly MDTD01 (sample SAMN05326646, study PRJNA326480) | marine metagenome | isolation source: seawater | place: Pacific Ocean: South West | collected 2011 | reverse complement strand
TTTTGGCAATGTATGGATACATTAAGAGATAAAAACTTGTTAAACTCTTTATGGAGAGAGGACCCAAAATGGAAGTAATAGAGAATAAAATTTTATCACAAGATATTAATTATATATACGCTAATCTAAATAATAAAAAATATTTTAGAAATAAAAGTATTTTGATAACTGGGTCTAATGGTTTTATAGGAACTTATCTCTCAAATTTTTTTATAAAATTTTTTAATAAACTTAAAATTTCAAAATTATATCTTTTAGATAACGTAAGTACAAAAAATAAAATAAAATCAAAGCAGATAAAAATAATTAAACAAAACTTTAATAGTTTTAATTTAAATAAATTAAAGATAGATATAATTATTCATGCGGCAACGATAGCTTCTCCGATATTTTATAGAAAGTATCCTCTTGAAACATCTGACGCAAATGTCTTAGGAATTAGAAAAATTTTAGATTATGGAAAAAAAAATAAAAGCGTTTCAATACTTTTCTTTTCCTCAAGTGAAATTTATGGAAATCCTGACAATAAGAATATTCCAACAAAAGAAAATTATAATGGAAATGTATCATGTATTGGGCCAAGGGCCTGTTATGATGAATCTAAGAGATATGCAGAAACTTTGTGCTACATATATGCAAAATATTTTAATGTTTCTGTTAAAGTTGTAAGACCTTTTAATAATTATGGTCCAGGTTTAAAAATAAATGATGGGAGAGCACCTGCAGACTTTGCCAACTCTATTATTAAAAATAAAAATATTGTGATTTTTTCAAATGGTAAATCAAAAAGAAGTTTTTGTTATATTGCAGATGCATGTGTAGGTTTTATTAACTCAGTTATCTTAAAAAGATATAAAGTTTTGAATATAGGAAATAACAAAGAAATCAAAATTATAACTCTTGCTAAAAAATTTGTTAAAGTTGGAGAAAAAATCTCAAGATATAATAAAAAAATTGTTTTTAAGATTAACCCTGATAAAAATTATTTAAAAGACTCACCAATCAGAAGATGCCCCGATCTAACATGTGCAAAAAATTTGATAAATTACAGACCAAAAATTAGTTTAGAGGAAGGTATCAAAAAATATTTAATATACTTAAAAAATGCAAAATTTTAAAATTTCTGTAATTGGAGCTGGATTTGTAGGACTAACTACTTCATTGGGATTAGCAAGAAAAGGTTTTAAAGTTTTGTGTATAGAAAAAAATAGATCAAAACTTTTCAAATTAAAAAAAAATAAAGTTTTTTTCTACGAACCCATGCTTGAAGAAAATTTGAAGACTCTTCAAAAAAAAAAAAAGATTGAATTCTCAGAAAATTTTAAACCAGATAAAAATAAAATCAATGTAATCTTTATTTGTGTTGGAACACCTGCAAAAAAAAAAGATATTTACGATATTTCGCAAATTCGAAAAATAATTTCTAATCTTTCAAGGTTTAAAGATAAAAAATTTATTTTAGTAATAAAGTCTACTGTATTTCCAGGTACAATAGAAAATTTAAAAAAAAAAAATAAAAATAGAAATATTTTTTTTTGTTCAAATCCAGAGTTTTTAAGAGAAGGTTTAGCTTGGACTGACTTTATGAAACCAGATAGAATTATTATAGGATATGATAATAATTTAGTTTTAAAAATAATGAAAAAAATTTATAGTAAATTTAACTCTAAAGTAATTTATACTAATTTTAATACATCAGAGTACATTAAAGTTTTATCTAATAATCTTTTAAGTAATTTAATAAGTTTTTCAAATTTAATGGCACTAACAGCTTTGAAAATCGGAGACATTGATATAAAAAATTCATTTAATAGTGTAAAGTTGGATAAAAGATGGTTTGGAAAACCTGCTAGTTTATCAAGTTATTTTCATCCTGGACTTGGTTATGGTGGGTATTGCCTTCCTAAAGAGACTAAAGTTCTAAGCAATTATTTAGATAAAAAAATTAAAAACTTAAAATTAATCAAAGAAAATATAAAAATTAATAATTTTCTAAATAAGTTTTACGTAAAAAAAATAATCAAAAAATCTCAAAATTTCTCAAAAATAGCAATATTAGGTATTAGCTTTAAGGTAGGAAGTGACGATTTAAGATTTTCAAAACCCCTTGAGTTATTTAAATCAATAAAGAGACATACAAATAAGAAAATATATCTTTATGATCCGTTAGTTTCTAAAGTTAGCTACAGAAATAAAAAATACAATATTAATAAAAAGCTAATTTTAGCTAAAAATACATTTTACATTTTGGCAAATGCAGAGAGAAAATATATTAATTTTTTAAAAAAATTGAAACCTAGGTCATATGTTGATTTAAGATATGTAATTTAATCATGAAACATTTAATGCTTCCCGTAATTCCTAATAGTCCTTTGATAAATTCAAAGAGTAAAATGAAACTAGGGAGATTTGATTTACGTAGAAATAAAAATAATAAATTCGTAGAGAATTACTTATTTAATCAAACTTTAGTTAACTATGACGAATATTATGAAAATAATCAATCTTTATCAAAAAAATTTCAAGATCATATGTATGAAATTTACAATAAATTAAAAAAAAAATTTCCTAAAGGAAGTAAACTTGTAGAAGTCGGTTGTGGTCAAGGTGATTTTTTAAAAATTGTAGAAAATGATAAATACTTCAATTTTGTTGGTTTTGATAAAGCTTATAAAGGTAAAAATAAGAAAATATTTAAAAGATATATAAACTCGCAAGATAAACAAAAAGTAGATGTTGTTATTTTGAGACATGTTTTAGAGCATATTAAAAAACCACATTTATTTTTAAATCACCTGAGAAGAATATTTATAAAAACCAAAATATATTTGGAGGTGCCTTGTTTTGACTGGATAGTAAAAAATAACGCTTTTTTCGATTTAACTTATGAGCATGTGAATTATTTTAATAAAAAATCTTTAATCTCTCTTTTTGATAATAAATTTGATAAATTTGGAAAGTGCTTTGGGGATCAATATCAATATATAATTACAGATTTAGACAATCTTTCAGAAAAATTTACCAAGTCATATAATTCTAAAAAATGGTATAAATTAAGATTAGATAAATTATTTCCGAAATTAAAAAAAAAAATTTCAGAAATTGAGAAAATTTCTAAAAAAAAAAATAGAATTTTTATTTGGGGTGCAGCTACGAAAGGATGTATGTTTATAATTCATTGTATGAAGAACAAAAAATTATTTGATAAAATTTCTAATGCTATTGATATTAATAAAGAAAAGTGTAATAAATTCTTACCAGTATCTTATAAAAAAATTATTTCCAAAGAAAAATATTTTAGAAAAGCTAAACCAAATGATTTGGTAATTGTCTCTAACAAAAATTATTTGGATGAAATTAAAAAAGATTTTAATAAATCAAAACTTAAAAAGATTAAGATTATTTCCTTATAATATGAAATTCTCATCAAAAGTTAGAACATTAATAAATTTAAAAAAAAAAGTAAAATTTTCTAAAATACCAAATTTAATTAGATTTAAAGTTATTGATTATAAAAAAAATCCAGAAAAAATCATAAAATCAATATGTAAAAAATTTTCAAATAAGGTTGCGGTAAGATCATCATCTTGTAAGGAAGATAATTCGAACTTTTCTAATGCTGGTAAATATAAGTCTAATCTAAATGTAGATGTGAAAGACAAAACTATCTTAAATAAAAAAATCTTAGAGGTGATTAAATCTTTAAGTAATAAAAATGATGAATTTTTTATACAAGAAATGGCAACAAAAATAAAAATTTCAGGAGTAGTTACCACATACTCATTATCAAATTTGATTAAAAGCTATAATATTAATTATCATTCTGGAATGGATACTTCTAATGTTACTTCAGGATTAGGTAATAATTTTAATTTTTTTTATTTAGAAAATGAAAAATATAAAATTAAAAACAAAATATTTGAAAAAGTAATATCAAGTGTAAAAGAATTGGAAAGAGTATTTAATCATGATAAATTAGATGTAGAATTTGCAGTTGATAAAAACAATAATTTTTTTCTCTTACAGGTAAGACGTTTAATTTTTAAACAAAAACTAAACGACAATAAGAATGTAGTGTCTAAACTTAATTATCTTGGAAAAAAAGTAAAAAAAATACAAACAAATAAACCAAACCTTAATGGTAAAACAACATTTTTTGGAGTAATGACTGATTGGAACCCAGCAGAGATGATTGGCATTAAACCCAAACCCCTTGCTTTGTCATTATATAAATATTTGATTACAGATTACGTTTGGGCGAAAAGTAGAGCAAGTTATGGTTATAAAAATGTAGAGCCTTATCAACTAATGACCTCATTTTTTGGAACACCATTTATAGACATTAGAACAGATTTTAATTCATTTTTACCTAATAATTTAGATTACAATTTACAACAAAAATTAACAAATTTTTATTTAAATAAGTTTAAAAAAAATAAATTTTTGCATGACAAAATCGAATTTGAAATAATTTTTTCTAGTTTTTCTTTTAATCTTAAGAGTAGATTAGATGATGAATTGCCCAAGCATATCTTTAACAAAGAAGAAAAAAATAAAATTTATAATGAACTGAAAGTTCTTACTTTTAAAGCACTTAGAATTTTAAAAAACGAAGATTATAAAAAAATAAAATTTTTGGATAAAATTAATAAGTCTAACAGTTTTAAAAATATGCATGAAATTGACAAAATTTTTTGGCTGACAAATTTATGCAGAGATTATGGTACATTACCATTTTCTGGTTTAGCTAGATGTGCATTTATGGCAACAGAATTACTCAACTCATTTGTTGATAAAAGAATCTTTACTATTGAAGATAAAGAGAATTTTATTAAGTCTATAAATTTGATCACATCAAAAATAATTAATGATAAAATAAAATTATCTAAAAAAAATTTTTTAAAAGAATATGGGCATATGAGGCCTGATATGTACGAGATTACAAATCTAAATTATAACGAGGGTTTTTATAACTATTTTAGACAAAAAAATAGGAATAAAATTAAAATAAATAAATTTAATTTAAATAAAATTCAGAAGTTAAAAATTGATAATTTATTAAAAAAAGAAAAATTAAAAATCAATACAAATCAATTAATAGAAATTATTTCAAAATCTATATATGCTAGAGAATATTCTAAATTTGTATTTTCAAAAACAATAGATCTTGTATTTCAGAATATAAAAAAGTTATTCAAAAGAATTAAAATAAATCATAAATATGCTAGCTTTATATCTATAAATAGAATTTTATTAATGCATAATAATTTAGAAAACAATAATTTAAAAAAAATTTTTTTAAATGAAATAAAAAACAATCAAAGTCAATATAAATTGAATAATGATATAAAACTTCCTTCTGTAATTTTATCTTCAAAAGATTTATTTAGTCACACCGAATTTAATAAGATCAATTTTGTAACATCAAAAAAGTTATCTGCAAACTTGGTAAAAATATCAAATCAAAAGAAAATTAATTTAAAAAATAAAATTGCTCTTATAGAAAATGCTGATCCAGGGTATGATTATATTTTTGACCAGAAAATATCAGGTTTGATAACATTATATGGAGGTATTAATTCCCACATGTCTTTGAGGTGTTCAGAACTTGGAATACCTGCAGCAATTGGAATTGGTGAGAATTTGTATAATAAAATTATGTATAGAAAAATGATTACAATTGATTGTCAAACAAAAAGAATTATTTAATGAAAATTGGAATCTTACCAACAATTAGAGAGCCATACAAAAAACAGTTTGAACTAAGCTGTGACAAAAATCTATTTAAATTTTTTAATTTTGTATTTAAAAAAAAAATAGAATTTAGAATTATCTATGCAGAGTCAGAAATTAAAGATATAGATTTTTTAGTTATTTCTGGAGGAAATGATATTTTCAAAAAAAATATGGCTGATAAATTAAGATTTAATTTATCAAAAAAGATAATTTTAAAGTCGATAAGTTTAAAAAAGAAAATTTTTGGAATTTGTTATGGAGCTCAAATTATTGCAAAATTATTTGGATCTAAATTTGTTAAAAAGAAAGATATATCAAAAGAGCACTTCATAACTTTAGTTAGTATGAAAAAGAAAATCAAGGTGAATTCATTTCATAATTATGAAATTGTAAAGATAAACAAAAAATTTAGTTTTATAGCAATAAATGAAAATAAATATGTAGAGTCATTTTATTCAAAAAAATTAAAAATTTTGTGCGTTATGTGGCACCCGGAAAGATATACTAAGTTCAAAAATTTTGATAAGAAGCTAATTTTTAAATATCTAAAATAGAAAATTGAAAAAAAAAAAAATATTAATTATTTATGAATTTAATAAATCATCTGGTCTAGGTCATTTAATCAGAGCGAAAACTCTCTCAAAAAAATTACCAAAAATTTTTTCAATTAAACTAGTAAATATATACAATCTAAACGTACAGGATAAATCTCATATTGATTTAGTCATTTTAGATTTCAAAAAATATTCAAAGGGTAGGATTAGAAATGTAAAGAAAATTAATTCAAGTAAAATTTTAACACTAGATAATTTTGAAAATAGTTTTGGTGATCTTAATGTGAGTATATTTGAACATAACAAGAAATTAAATAGCTCTAAAAGATTGTGTGGATTAAAATATTCTTTAATTAGACCAGAAATAGAAAAAAAATTTACCAAACATCAAGATATCATTATTATTTCTTTAGGTTTTTTAATTAATAAGTCAAAAATTAATTTAATTAAAAAGATATATAAAAAAAGAGGAAAAAATATAATTGCACTTTCACCAAATTTTAAAAATAAAATTAAAACTAACAAAAATATGATAGTACTGAATGAAAAAAATTATTTTAGATATTTCAAAACATCCAAATTATGTGTAACTAATGCGGGCAATACATTAATTGAGGCATTATATCTTAAAAAAAAATGTATTGTTGTGCCACAAACTAAAAATGAGATTAAATTTGCAAAGTATTTAAAAAAAGAAAAATATACATTTGATTTAGATATTTTAAAAAATCAAAATATAGAAAATTTAATAAAATTAAAAACTCGTAATTGTATTGATGGAAGAGGTGTTATAAGAATAATTAATATAATAAAAAAATTAGTATATGATAAAAATATTTGATTCCGCTGCGCATCCAACAATTTCAAAATATTGGACATCAACAAATAATAAAAAAACAAAATCATCATTTGAAGATTTAAATAAACAAATGAAAAAAAATAATATTTTAAACGCTTGCGCTATGGGTTTGGAAAATTTTGAAATGTATGATCATAAAAAGTTTATGGCTAATTGTAAAAAATTCAAAAACTTATTACCCATTGCTGGTATAAATCCCTATAATAAAAATATTTCAAAAGAGTTAAATTTTGTAAAAAAATTAGGCTATAAAGGAGTTAAAGTACATCCAAGAATATCAAAAATAAACCTAAATTCTAAAAAATTTGTAAAATTTTTAAAAATTATTGAAAAAACAAAATTAGTATTAATGTTATGTACTTATACTCATGGTAAAATTGGAAATAATCAGGAAAAAGATTTTTTAAGTATTTTATATAAGTCATTTAAAGGAATAAAAAATCTAAAAACAGTATTAGTTCATGGAGGTGGTGTAAACTTAATGAATTTTTCAGAATTTGTTAGAAATAACCCTAATAATTTTTTATTAGATTTATCTATGACTATGCAAAAGTATAAAGGAAGTTCATTGGATAATGATATAAAGTATCTTTTTCAAAACTTTGATGAAAGGTTATGCATTGGGTCGGATTATCCTGAATTTAGTATGAAAAGATTAAGGAGTGATTTTGATTACTATTCTTACAAAATTTCCAATAAAAAAAAAAATAATATTGCTCATTCTAATTTAAAAAAATTTTTTAATTTATAACAAATTTTTTTTTAACTTTTTCATCATTTCATTCGCTGCTAAAATATCTTTTTCAGTATCAATTTCAGTCCAAAATTTAGTAGTCTTTATTACTTTGAAGTTTGAAATTTTTTTTTGAATTGATAATTTTATAAAGGTTGTAAAATCAATTTTCTTATCTAATGTTTTGAAATATCTTTTCAATTTTTTAAATGTACCATTTGTTAGACATATAATGCCCATATATTGATAGTCTGGTAATTTATTAATTTTTCCTCCTATTGAAATTAATCGATTTTTTTTGTCAACAACAAGATCCTCAGCATCTTTAAAGATTTTATTATAAGTCATTCTTTTTTTCCATATTTGCAACCAATTCTTTTTAATTAAAATAAAATTTCCATCATTATTTTTTATTAATTCAAAAATTCTATGATCAAATAAAATATCGCCATAACATATTACAATTTTATTAGATGTAGGATTAGATAAAAAAGTACTTTCTACCATATTAGATTTTTTATAATTAGTATTTCTGATAAAATTAAAATTTTGATTTTTAAATTTTGCTAAAATTTTTTCGTATTTATATCCAATTATAATGTTAATTTTTTTAAATTTTCTAATAAATTTTAGATTATGATCAATTATTGATTTTTTATTTATTTTAACCAAACATTTTGGGACAAAGAATGTTTTTTTTTTTAATCTGCTACCCCGTCCTGCTGCTAAATAAATTATTTCCATTTTGGTTTAATTTGATTTAAATAAAAAAACTATATTAAAACAAAAAAAAAAAATTTAAATGGTAATTTGGATTATTGGTAAATCAGGATCTGGAAAAAGCTTTTATGCAAAAGAATTGATAAAAAAAATAAAAAATAAAAACAAAATTCATATAGATGGTGATGATGTAAGAAAGATTTTTTTTGAAAATAAACTAAGTTATGATATCAAATCAAGGAGACAAAATGCAGAGTTTATAGTAAGACTTTGCAAGTACTTAGAAACGAAAAATTTTGTTGTAGTATGTTCAATATTAAGTATTTTTAAAGATATTCAAAAAATAAATAGAAGTTATTTTAATAGTTATATTCAGATTTATATAAATTCTAACATTAGCAAATTAAGGAAAAATAATAATAAACAAGTTTATTCTCAAAAAAAAAATGTTGTTGGTGTCGATATAAAATTTCCAATTCCATATAAAAGCGATTTAACATTTAATAATGAATTTAATAATAGCTATAAAAAAAATGTTAATAAGATTTTAATGATCTTAAAAAAAAAGAAAATTGAATAATTAATGATTCAGAATTTAAAAAGTAATTTAAAAAAAAAATATAGTTATTCGTATTTTAATCAAAATGACATAAAAAAATATTTTAAAATTCTTAATAAAATTTTGATAATCAAAAAAAATAAAACAGTATGGAATTTCGAAAAGTTCTCTAAAACAGAGAAACATTTATTTCAATTAATGGTTAAAAAAAATTTAAACCAAAACGATAAAAAAAATACAATATCTTATTATAAAAAATTCAACGTACATCTTAAATTAAAAAAAAGGTATGATTATAAGCTAAAAAAAAAAACAGAGGAAAACTGTCATCCAAGAGCTTACCTTTTTCTTGGCATTAATTTAGATAAAAAAAATAAAATAAAAATTTACCAAACACAGAAATTAAATACATTGTTAAAAATCATAGACATTAGTATAATTAAAATTCAATCATTAAATCATAATGAAATTGAAATATTAAAAAAATTAATAAAAAAATCTTTTAAATTAATAAAAAAATTTTAAATGTATTCACTTCTATTAAATTATAATAAAAGATCAAAAAATTATTTAAAAATATTTAAGAAAAATAAAATACATTTTAATTTTATCATTGTATGTAATAAAAAGGATAATTTAAAATATCCATATTCAAAAAAAATTCTAACATTTAAAAAAAAAAAAAATTGATTTTAAAATATTAAAAGTACTGAATTATAATAAAATAAGAAAAATAATAATTAGTCCTGGAGATGGCGAAATTATTAACAAAAATTTTTTTAAAAATAGAAAAATTCTACATTGTCATCCAGGTGATCTTCCTTTTTTTAAAGGATCAGGAACAATATATTATAGTATGTTGGAGACAAAAAAAATTTATTGTTCAATTATAAAATTGAATAAAAGAATAGATAGAGGAAAAGTTGTATTCAAAAAAAAATTTAATTTATCTAAACTTAAAAAAAAAAATTATATAGAATATGATCATGAAATAAGAGCAAAAACATTTGTAGATTTTTTAACTAGTAAAAAAAAATTAAAAGTTAAAAAAATAAAAGACAACTACCTACCTTACTATATTCCACATCCGATCATAAGATATTTATGTAAAAATTTTAAATAAAAAAAAATTATTAATTCTTAACAAATCTTTTGCTTAATGAATTGTTCCAGCTTTTTGTTTTAATTTTCCAATGTTTTCCGTAACAGAATTCAATATAATCATTAAGGGGTAATGGGACAAGAAGTTTTAAAGTTTTGTAATTTGTAAATTCAAATTTTCTCCTAAATTTTATGGGCACTTTAGAATAATTTTTTGTTCCATCATATTTCAAAAAATAATTACCTTTTTTTCTCTCTGCACTGATATCTATTATATTGGGTTCTCTTATTTTTAAATTACATTTTTCACTAATAATTACTTGATTTATCTCTCCTTTTTTGAAATTTAATACATTTTTTTTATATTTTATTACCTCTAATTTATATCCACTTAGATTTTTTCTAATTAATTTATATAGTTTTTGAATTTTGTTCTGATTAATTGAAAAATCTAAATCAGAAAAATATGCTAAGTTTTGTCCTCTTAACAAGCCTAATAAAGTTGACGCATCAGCTATTAAATCATTTTTAAGAGGATATAAAATATTTAAAACTTTACTTAACATCCTCAATAAACTTTTTTCTTTTTTCCTTATGTCAATAATTGAAGGTTTATATTTCCAACGATCTGTTTTTATTATTTTTATATTTTTGAATTTATCATTTTTTTTTAACTGATCATACTGTTCATCCATATATCTTCCACCAAGATAAATTTCAGATACTTTATTTTGTAAGTTAAATTTTTCAGGATGAAATATTTTAGTTCCTAAAAAACTTAATCCATTTTTTTTTTTATCATTATCCAAAAATATTATATTTTTTCTTTTTTTATTTAAGTATCTAAATATTCTTCTACCGTCAGAACTAGCTCCAAATACCAAAACATGTTTTTTTTTCATTATATAATATAGATTATTATTTAATTTTGGAAAAAGCTAATCTTTCACCAGATTTAAAATCAGATTTAAATTTTTTTCCAATAACCTTAAAATAATACTTTGGATTTAGTCCATAATTAGGACGAACAATTTTAATATTTTTTTCAGAAATGATATCATTTCTTTTTACGTTTTTAGAAATGTAAATAGATCGCATAATTTTTCTATTACTTTTTGAGCTTGATGAAATTTTATATTCACTTTTTTTCATCTCCTGGTCTATAATTCTAATTTTATTTACTAATACTTTAAATGAAGCAGGAGTTGATGAAAAAAAACTGTCAAGTGTTTTTTGATTTTTTAAAACAAAGTGTTTTTCTATTAAGCAGCTGCCAAACATGATTGAAATCAGTGGGGCCTCCGAACCTATTGTGTGATCAGAGAACCCAACTGGTAATTTGTATTTTTTACTTAAATATTTGATTGAAGAAAAATTTGACTCAATTGTTGATGATGGATAATTAGTATCACATTTTAAAATAATCAATTTTTTACATCCGTTTTTTTTTAGTATATAAATAGCGTCTCTTATATCTTTTTCTAAAGCTGTACCAGTCGAGATAATTACGGGTTTTTTTGTTTTTGCTACTTTTTTAAGAAGAGGATAATGATTAATTTCAGGAGATGCTATTTTATATGCCACGCAATTAAGATTTTCTAAAATATCTACAAAATTTTCATCAAAAGGACTTGAAAAAATTATTATTCTTTTTTTTTTAGCAAATTTAAAGAGCTCTTTATGCCAAGCAATTGGTGTTTGACCTATTTTATATAAATTATAAAGATTATTATATTTAGACCCCCTATTAGATCTTTCTAATAAAAAATCTTTTTTTG
>MDTD01037758.1_pt1 | contig 12042 bp, 10 predicted proteins | sample 811221 | NCBI WGS metagenome assembly MDTD01 (sample SAMN05326646, study PRJNA326480) | marine metagenome | isolation source: seawater | place: Pacific Ocean: South West | collected 2011 | reverse complement strand
TTTTTTTTGGTTTAAAATGTTTAATTTTTTTTTTAAAGGGTATTTTAAATTATTAAAAACTTTAGATTTAATTATTTTTGAGCCTAAAGTGCCAGAGCCTCCTAATAACAAAACATTATTATTCAAAAAACCCCCAGCTATCAACAAGAAATTTATTTTTAGGAATTTTAATTTTTTTGTAAGAGGAATGTGGCACTCCCAATATTATTATATCAGAATTCATTATTAATTTTTTTTTGTCTATAATTTTATCTGAATAATAATAATCATCCGAAATACTAACTTTAAGTCCTTTTTTTTTCAAAAAATGATAAAGGTCAATAGATAAGGAGTCTCTTATATCGTCTATATCAGATTTAAATGCAGCACCTAGTATTCCTATTTTTTTGTTTTTTAAATTATCTTTAAATTTTTTTTTAATTTTATTAAATATAAATTTTGGAAACCCTTGATTAATTTTAATTGCCTCTACGCCTAGGGTAAATGAATTTTTAAAAAAAGCATTTAATTGAGCAGTATCCTTATATAAACACGGACCAGCAGCAAAACCAGCTTTAGGCATACTTTTATTTCTATTGTAACCTTCAATCATGTTAGATCTTAATTTATTAAAATCAATTCCCAAATTTTCAGAAATAAAATAAAATTGATTAGATATTGAAAAATTAATATACCTCCATGCGTTTGAGAATAATTTTATCAATTCTGCTTCTATTACTGATGTTATAATTGTTTTGGAACATATTAACTTAAATAATTTTTTTGAATCTGAAATTGATTTTTTTGAAGATCCAGCAATTATTTGAGGTAAATTTGGCAATTCAGAGATTGATTTTCCTTGTACAACTCTTTCAGGACAATAAGAAACATTTTGAAATTTTTTACCAATAAGTTTTTGTACTTTATTATATGTTCCAGGATAGATTGAGCTTCTTATAACTAATAAGTTTTTAGGATTTATGTACTTTTTTACCTCCTTAAACATTTTAAGAAAATAACTTAAATCAGGCTTAGAATTTTTAACAGGAGTTCCAATACATACAATTATAACTTTTGTATTTATTAGAAGTTTTTTATCAGTGGTAGTGAAAATTAATTTTTTATTTTTTTTTAATAGTTTCTGAGCTCCCTCCTCCATGAATGGCATTTTTAGATTATTAATTTTATCAAGATTTTTTTTATCCTTATCATATAAAATTACTCTTTTTCCTTTATCGGCAAATAGAATCCCCAATGGTAGCCCTATATGACCTGCACCTCCAATAATACCAATATCAAATTTTAATTTATAAGATATTTTTTTTGAATTAATCATTTTTCATCTTTTTATATGAATAAATTATAACTTCTACGCTAATATTATTATTTTTAAATTTTTTAGTATCTATTTCTTTAAATTGAAAGTTCTTTTCATTTTTAATTAATTCCAATAATTTTTTTTTGTTAGTCTCTGTTGATATAAATACAATTTCGTGGTTTTTATTATTTACCGATTGCTCTAATAAAGTATTTAGATTTTTATGTTTTGCCCAAGAAGAATTCCAATAATTTAAAATTAAAAACTGCTGTGGTTCTTTATACTTATTTTCGAAGTAATATTGAACACTTTCAGCAATTAACATTAAAGGTTTTTTATATAACCAAAGATCATAAACTGGATGGTTATTTTTTGAATAAAAATCATATAGCCTTTTACAAACATTGTTGCTTGAAATATTCAATTTGTCTTCTTGATCAAAAACAAAAGAATAGCTAGTTAAAAATTTATGATAATTATTTATGTTTTCAATTCTTGAATTTAGATAGGATGTAATTTCATATGTTGTCATGAAAAGGTCTTTACGATTTGAACATCTATCATAATTGTAATAAGAGATTGCCTTTCCAACTGGAGGCTTTCCACTTGAAGACTGAATATTAATAAATATTAAAAATATTATAATATAATTAAATGATTTGAATTTTGTTTTGAAAAGAATAAATAAAAATAAAATACAAATAATAATTGTAAAAATATAATTTTTTCCAAAAAATAAAAATTCATCAAATAAATTATTAAAATAATAAAAAAAAATTAAACTCCCTGGAAATAAAAGAAATAATACTTTAATAGAGAACTTTAATTTTCTATCAAAAATATTGTTTTTAAGTAAATAAATTATAGCAGAAAGAGCCAATATAGTACTCAAACCTAGTACTAAAAAAAAATGATGTTTGGGATATAGAAATGAATTTTGAAATAACAAATAACTTAATAAAGCATACAAAACCTGAATCGAATGATTTAATAATGTATAAAAACTAAACAATAATTTTATATTATAATTTGGTGATGTAAGATATTTCATAAAAAAATTTTCTTTAATCAAAAGATAAATTGAAACCAAAGAAACAAACATACATAGTGCATACGATGGTGCCATAACTAAATAATGCAGTAGATTAGGGGAGCTCCACCCACTACTTAGCATTTGCTTCCATTTTAAAGAAAAATAAATAGTGTAATCGAAGCTACTAAAAATAAATGGAATTTGAAATTTTAAAAAATGACTACCAATTAAAAAAATATCATATCGTAAATAAAAATAAATAATCGAAAGTAAAACTAAAAAAGAAAAACCTGATAAGTAGATCAAACAGTTTAACAAAAATATTTTTATTTTTCCCTGAGAATTTAAAAATAGTAATATTGGAAATAATATAAAAAATAAAATTGTAGTTGAGTATGTTAAAATTGCTATTGCAGAAAAAAAACCTGATATAAAAAGAAAATTTTGTTTATTATTTTTTAGACCTTTAAAAAAAAAGTAAATTGAAATAATCAGGTAAGTCAAAGAAAAATTAGACATATATAGCCACCCATATGAACCATGTAATTCCATATAAGACAGGGCAAATAGACTTAAAAATAAAGAAATGTTTAAATTAAAAAAAAGTTTTAAGGTAAAATAATAAGTCAATATAGTAATGAGAAAATATAACGCTGGAAACAATACTATTCCTAAATCATTAAATTTATTTATAAAAAACTGACCCGGGATTAACCATCCAAATCTAGATGTTCTAGCACCTAAAATATCTGGATAAAAATTATCAAATCTTTCAATATACATTAGAGCAGCCCATTGATCAGGGCCACCAATTTCAAGATAAAACCAATTAGGATTTATAAAAAAAAGAATACAAAATGAGAAAAATATAAGAAGAATATTTTGATAATTTTCTTTCATCATTTGGTTTAATTTTTATAGTAAATATAATTATAAATATATTTAATGTATCTTTTTAATATATTTATAAAGCTTAAATGATGATTTTTCATAAAGTGATTATATTTTGTTGTTAAAATTTTCTAGTTCTAATTTAATGTAAAATAATAGATTATTTTATATAAAATTCAAAAGTATGAAAAAAATTAATTCAATAAGTCTTGTTTTTCCAGTTTATAAGGACAAGTTTACAGTAATTAAAGTAATTAATAAAAGTTTAAAAATTCTTAGAAAACTAAAAAAAAATTATGAAATAATTATTATAGACGATTGTTGCCCTGAAAAATCAGGTCTGATTGCACTAAAAAAAATTAAAAAGAATAAAAATATTAAAGTTTATTTTCATAAAAAGAATTTGGGTTATGGGGCAGCGATTAGGACAGGTTTAAAAAAAAGTAAATTTCAATCTGTGTATGCTGTGGATGGTGATGGAGAATTTGGAATTTCATTAAATGATTTGCCTAGAATTTTAGAAAAATATAAAACAAATGATCTTATTATTACTTATAGATTTAAGAAAAGATATAATACAAACAGAATAATTATTTCTTGGATTTATAATTTTGTACTTAGGATATTATTTAATATCCAATTTAAGGATATTTCTTGTGGTGCAAGATTAATAAATAAGAAAATATTCAGGAAAGTAAAATTAAAAACCAATAGTCCATTTATAGGTGCAGAATTAGCGATAAAAGCAAAAATTATGGGTTATAAGATAGAAGAGGTCGGTATTCATAGCTATCCAAATAAATTTAGATCAGGCTCATCTGTTGTATTTAAAAATATTTTAATTACTTTGAAAGATATTATAATTCTATATTATAAAATTTATATTTTAAGAAAAATAAACTCATAAAAAACCAAATAAATTTAAGATTTAAAAATATTAAGTTTTTTAATCAAATTTAAAAATCCAGACAATAAAAATAATAAAATTAAAAAAGCTATAACAAGAGTATAAGTTTCCGATTTTGTATTAACTACAAGTGACGCCATTATTGATAAAAATAACAAAGTTACATTATAAGAAGCAAATAAAACAAATACTAAAAAAAATTTATTAGTAAAAAAAATGAATACTAGAAAAATTAAAATTGAGGGTCCAATTAGATTTCTTAATATAGTTTTATTAGTACTTGCTATTTGCTCTATATAATTTGACATCTGTGAATTAGAATTTTTCGAATATTGATATTCATATTGATCAAACATTTTATTGCTTAATGAACTTTTGGCACAATTGGCTGAATTGAATATTTTTAAATTATACCATGGAGTTGTAAAGTTCGATGGATAATTTACATTTACAAGAAATTTTAAATTTTTGAATGAGCCATAAGAATCTTTGTAATTTCTTAAAAAAATTTTTTGTGCTTGCTCATTACTAAAAATAATTTCTAAAGATGCATTTAAAAGTAACTTATCCGCCTTTGGTTTTCCATACATATGAACAAGAAATCCAGGTATATGCAAAGGATAATAAAGACTCTCAAAGTTTTCATTAAAAATATTATCTGTAATTTTAGAACTTTCTGGATAAAATTTTCCATAATGATTATTAAACATTTCTTCACTACTCATATCTTTATTTTTTACATAAATAGGCTCCATTCTATTTTTATAAAATGAAAGATGTTCGATAATATCATCTTTTTCAAAAAAGATTTTAAGATGATCATAAAGTTTCTTAGTATTAGGTCCATTAGATAAAATTAGTAAATTTTTAATATATTGTTTGGAATCAGTATTAAATGAATTTAAATTATTAATTTCATGCCGTACTCCGTTATTTAAACTCCAGTAAAGTTGAGCACCTGTTTGATGATTTAATGATGTAAAAGACTTTATAAATTTAACTGGCGTTGAGATATTTAAAACAAAAACTGCTTTTATAGTCATCCACAAAAAAATTGTCACAAAAATAAAACTATAAGACTTTAAGAGGTGTTTGAGTTTTATTTTAAAAGTTAAATCAATTTTAAGTAAATAAAATGATAATATTAATATTTGGCCTATAAAAATAAAGGCACCATCAAACCTTGTAAATAACAGCAATAATGACGAAAATGTTGCAATATAAAAATCAGAAATATTTTTTTTATAAACAAATCTAATAAGAAAAAAATTAGATAATATTACTGCAAAAATCATTGAGTGTACTGATAGAATTAATTTTAAATGTAATATCGGAATAAAACTTAAAATAAATAATATTGATGAAAATAATGCAAAGTTTCTGTTGATATATAAAATTGTAAAGTAAAATATACTTGGCATTAAAAGTGAAAATAAAATATGAACAAAAATTATTGGAAAAAAACTATCAAAAACAAAAGCGCCACTTAAAATTTGGATTATTTTATATATAGGAGCTCTATAGGAATAGCTAGCACCTACAGTTTCATCTGAAAAAATTAAACTGTAAATATATTTTGCATTCAATAAAGTGTTTGCTGCGTCACATTCGTAATCGATTGGACTGTAATAAAAAATTATTCCAATAAAAATAATATTTATTGTTTGAATAATGAGATTATCTCTTAAGTTTTTGTTGTTAATTATGAAATTCATTTTTCATATTATTCATCCATTCTTATAAATATCTAAGATTAAGTTCAACTAAATTTAAAAGATATTTTTTGATATTTGATTGAGTTTGAAATATTATGGTTGCGTATGTTTTCATTTCTTAAAAATTTTTCAAAAAAAAAAATATTAAGCGAAGAAAATATAAAGCTTATAAATCGGGATTTGATAAAATATGATTTGGTATCAATTAAGAATTATATAAAAAATAAAATTTTTGAAACTAATATAGAAAACTTACAGTCAATAGACTTTAATTATATGCATATTAAAAATTTATTGCCTGATGATTATTATAATCAATTAACTAAATTTATTCACAACAATACTTCACACCTAGCAAAAACAAAAATGTATAAAAACGATACAACTAATATTTTATATGTTGATATAATTGATTATACATTTGCAACAGAAGAAAGTGATGAAATTAAGAAATTTTTGAGAGATTTAAAAACTATATTTGAACTAATTGGTCTTGAAATTTGGAAGAAATTTGAATTTAAAAAACATACAAATAATTATGAAAATGTTAAACTAACACCGTTTGCCCAAATATTAGTCAGAAAAAATAAACAATTTTCGATAAACCCACATTTACATGGAAAAACAGAAATTTTAGACTGCTTATTTTATTTTCCAGACTCAAATATCGACAAAGATCATGGAACAATTATTTATGAAAAAATCAATAATGAAATTAAAGTTGGAAACCGAGTTGAATACGAGGGTTTTGATATTAAAAATTTTAAAGTAGCAAAAAAATTTGATTATATTCCAAATACTGTGGTTGCATGGATAAATAACGAAAAAAGCTTTCATGGAGCAAATCCAGACTGGAAACCGGCAAAAGAAAATAAAAAAAATATTTTCTTTGGTTTAAGAAAGGCTTAATATCTAGACCTTAAAGAACAATTACAATTTAAAACATCTAAATAATGCCCCAACGGATCCTGCGCTTCTAACAAAATAAAGTTTTATTTTATATTTATCTAACAATAGTTCTCTAAAGTTTTCTATCGATTTGTTGACGGGACTACTATCAAAATATTCATCAAAATATAAATAAGTACCATCTGATATTTTATTTTCTAACCACGAGAGTACGTAATTATATGATTGCACTATATTACAATCTAAACATGCAAAACCAATTTTATCATCAAGTTCAAAATCTTTCAATGTGTCCTCAAAAAAACCTTTTACCAAAAAAGTTCTATCGTTGAACACGTTAAATTTCTCTAAAAATTTTTTATATGAAGGAACCATGTCACCCTTTAGTGTAAAATCATCAAAATATTCTTTACTTTTTTCATATAGCTCTCCATCATTAAAATATTTTGTATTAGAATATGATCCAAAAATATCAAATGCATAAAACTTCGTATTAGGGTATCTGCTATTTAAATTTCCTACATCAAAGGCGGTTAAAAAATTTCTTAAAGTATAAAGGTCATGCGATCCAAATTCTAAATAGTGCCCACCTGGATAACTCGATGCTACAGATAAAGCAACTTTTGCTTTTTCGCTATATTGAAAATGAAGAAATATGTTCATTTTTTGATCAGCTGTGAGATCCTTAGTTGTATTGGCATATCCCCACTGATTATAAAATAGTTTTTCTGGATGATTTGAAAAACTATAATTATTAGGAGCTGATTTATTAATAAAACTTTGAATTATTTTTTTGATAAATTTCATAATTAATTAAATTTTGTTTCATAAAAAGAATTCACATTTTTAACTATATATTCTTTTTCATCATCTTTTAAATATTGATGAAAAGGTATTGATATAACCTTGTTGCATACTTTTTCAGCTAAAGGAAAATCTCCTACTTTATAGTTTAGTATTTTAGAAGCTTTATGGAGATGCAGGGGGGTTCCATAGTATATTAAGCTTTGAATTCCCTTATCGATTAAATATTTTTGTAAATTATCTCTTTTTGAGGAACGACATACTAACATTGTAAATGAATTTATTTGATTGTTTTCGTGTTGAGGTATCTCAAAATCTTCATTAGTAATATATTCTCTAAAAAAATTAACGTTTTCGTTTCTTTTAAGTATTACTTCATCTACTTTTTTTAATCTAAATCTTATTACAGCTGCATTAAGAGAGTCCATTCTTGAGTTCACACCAAAAAATTCATATTGATCTCGACCAATTGTTCCATGATTTCTATATTTTTTAATTTTCTCATAAATCTCTTCGTTGTTTGTTACCAAAAATCCACCATCTCCAAGTGCGTTTAAAATTTTTAGAGGATGGGTTGAAAATGTAGCAACTTCAGAATATTGACCTGGTCTTATATTGTTGATTTTACTACCAATTGCTTGTGCTGCATCTTCAATAACTTTTAAATTATTTTTTTTTGCAATATTATTGATTATTTCTAAATTGCACATTTTACCAGTCCAATGCACTGGAACAATTGCTTTGGTTTTTGAAGTTATTTTCTCCTTAATTTTATTTTCATCAATATTCAAATCTTCCTTCACATCAACAAAAACTGGTTTTGCACCAAGATGGGCTATGGCTGCTGCTGTAGCAATAAATGAAATAGCGCTAGTTATTACCTCGTCACCTTTTTTTATACCAATAGCCCACAATGCCATCATTAATGCATCAGTACCAGAATTCAAAGTTAAACAATATTTAGTTCCAAGATACTCATTAATTTCTTGCTCTAGTTTTGTATTTTCATCCGATAAAATTAAATTTCCTGATGCTAAAACATTGTCTATAATTGGTAATAATTCATCTTTCTCATTCTCATATCTTTGCTTTAAATCTATTAAACTTATATTTTTCATTATTATATTTTGTAGAACTCTTTTAAATTTTTAATTAAATAATCTTGTTGTTTTTTATTGATAAATTGATGCACAGGAATAGTCAAAAGCATTTTTGCTTGTTTATCAGAAACTTTAAAGGATCCATTATTTCTTTTTTTATTATATTTTTTAAATGCTGGTTGTTGATTTAGTCCTTTGGGGTAATGTATTTTTACCTCAATATTTTTTTTTTCAAGAAACTTTTTAAGCTTATCTCTATTACTACAAAGTATCATGTATAGTGCGAAAGTCTCAACAAATCCTTTGATCCTTCTGGGTACAGTAATGTATTTTTTTAATTCAATTAACTTCTTATCGTAATACAAAGCATTTTTGTTTCTGATTTTAATTATTTTTTTAAGCTTTTTTAAACCCCATAGAGCTACTATACATTGTAATGGTTGCATACGTTTATTCTCACCCCACATCTCAATAGTATCTCTGTTGATCATTCCATGATTTCTATATTTTAGTAACCATTTATATTTTTTTTTGTCATTAGTAACTACAGCTCCTCCATCTCCCATAGCATTAAGAGATTTTAATGGATGTAAACTAAAAGCAGAAATGTCACCAAATGTCCCTGGAGATTTTCCTCTTAAAGAGCCACCAATCCCCATACATGCATCTTCAATGACTTTAATGTTATGAGATTTGGCAATGAGCATAATTTCGTTCATATCTGGAGATGCACCACCCCAATGAACAGGCATTATAACTTTTGTTTTTTTAGTAATTTTTTTTTTTATATCATTTATATCTATTTGATATCTATCGTCACAATCGCAGAATACAGGAATTGCACCCACTGCCTCAATTGCTCCAACTGTTGCATAAAATGTATTTACTACTGTTATCACCTCATCTCCAGGTTTTATATTTAAGGCTTTGAGGCATAATATTAATGCATCCGTACCATTATTTGTTGATACACAGTATTTTGATCCAATAAATTTAGAAAAAGAATTCTCAAATTTAGTAACATATCTTCCTAATGTAAAATCTGTACTCTTAATTAATTTTCTCCACTCTCTAATAATTTCATTAGGCTGGGCAAATTCTTTTTGAAGATAGTTATAATTAATTTTCATTTTAAAAAAAATTTATCATATTCAGTATAATTATTTCACAAACTAAATAATTACAAATAGTTAAAATGGTCCCTTAAAATATGGATCAGGAACATCAATTGGTAACTTTTTAGTATCCGACTTGTATTCTTCTAATATTTTAACAAACTTTTTATTATCGATTTTTAAAGTTTCTTTTATTGAATTTAATATATCGTATCCTGTAGGGTAAAAATTTTTAACTAAACCTCTTGAGCTTGGTACGGGGTGGAATGGTAAGCCTAATCTAATTGGTGGTCTTTTTAAATTTATCTTATATTCTAATAGACATGAAATTATTTCTGCTCCAACACCAAGTCTTTTATGACTTAAATCAACAGTTATTATATGTTTGGTCTTCTTAACTGATCGAATTATTTCAGTTAAATCTAAAGGATTTGGCATACAAAGATTAAATAATTCAATACCTATATTATATTTTTTTAATAACTTACTAACTCTAAGACATTCTAAAACATTAACTGAATTAGCTATCAAGGTTAGTTCGGATCCACTCGTAATTTTGTTAAAGCTCTTAAGTTTTTTAATTTTAAATTTTTTGTCAACTTTGCCTTTGGTAAAGTGTGACCATCGATGTTCTAAAAAAATAACTGGATTTGGATCAAAGATTGAGGCTATCAACATTGATTTAGCCTCCTGAGGAAAAGCAGGTATGACAACTTTTAATCCTGGTATAGAACTAAAAATATTTTCTAAACTTTGGCCATGTTCTGGTCCTTGACCCCATCCTCTGCCGATAACCATCCTAATGACTATAGGGACATTGTGTTTACCTCTAGATATATAAGATGTTTTCGCAGCGTTATTAATAATTTGTTCAAATGCATATAAAGCAAATTCAACTCTTTGAAGATTAACCAAAACTTTTGATCCATTTATAGCTGATCCTATTGCTACACCAATCATGCCATTTTCTGATACAGGCATTTCTATTGTTTTAGATTTTCCAAATTTTTTTTTTACACCCTTAATAGTTCCCCACATTGATGATGGGTCGTCTACACCCTCTCCCATTAAAAATAAATTTTTATCTTTACTAATACTTTGAAAAACTGCCTCTCTAATAGCTTCTGTAAATGTTAAATTTCTTCTAGGCATACACGTATTTTGAGGCTTCCTTATAATTAGGTAATTTATCACTCTCAGCCAATTTAAATTGTTTATTTACAAATAATTCAATTTCTTTCTCTAACTTTTGAATTTTTGTTTGGGTAATTTTATTTTTTTTTAAGAGTTTTTTTGCATAATTGATAGGATCTTTGTTTTGCCAAAATTTTACTTCTTTGGAGTTTCTGTATTTCAAATGATCATCTTCACTGGGTCCACAATGTTCTTTATATCTATAAGTATCCATTTGTATAAAATATGGTTTTCTTTTATTTTTTACAAAGTTAATTATTTTTTTTGTTGAGTCATAAACTTCATCAATTTTATTTCCATCAATTTTTTTAAATGGTATTTTAAATGCAGATGCATATTTCTTAAAGTTACTATCAATTTGTCTTTCTCTTATATTTGTATAAACAGAAAATAAATTATTTTCACATGCAAAAATAATTGGCAAAGAGTGAAGAGATGCGAAATTTGCACATTCAAAAAAAATACCCTCTTCAAGAGATGCATCTCCACAATAAATTACAGTTATATCCTTTAAGTTTTTTCTTTTTTGATGCAATGCGTTTCCTGTAGCCATTCCCATTGCACTGGATACAATTGGAATACTTGAAACCATCCCAACATTTTGATCTTGTAAGTGCATAGATCCACCTACACCACCGACGCAGCCATTATGTTTGCCATATATTTCTGAAAGCATTTTTCTAAGATTTCCACCTTTTGCCAAATAATGTGAATGACATCTATGATTTGAAAACAGTTTATCTGACTTGCTCAAATTATATATCAGTCCAGTGGCACAGGCCTCTTGGCCTATTGATAGATGAACGGGACATCTCATCTGTCCCTTAGAGTAATTTTTTGAAATTGACTCTTCTACAAACCTTATTAAATATAAAGACTTGTAAAGTTCGATTAAATTATTATTCATAATTATGTGAAATTCAATATACTCTACATAAATTCAAATCAATACAAAAATGATTAACGGTTTCAAAAAATACAAATTTCAAAAAATAGAATTTTTAAATAAGATAAGAACATTGCTTCTTGTTAAGTTAAAAAAATTAACAAAAAATAAAAAAATTACATTTTCAAACT
>MDTD01189009.1_pt1 | contig 12044 bp, 10 predicted proteins | sample 811221 | NCBI WGS metagenome assembly MDTD01 (sample SAMN05326646, study PRJNA326480) | marine metagenome | isolation source: seawater | place: Pacific Ocean: South West | collected 2011 | reverse complement strand
GAAGCGGTCACGGTCAACGAAACCAAGCTCGGTACGGCGCATGCCCGGATCGAGGATCTGGAAATGACCGCGAGCGAGATGTTCGACCAGCTGGTCAAGGCGGACCTTTCGCCCGATGACAGCCGGATGGTCGAGCAGGCGCGCCGCTTCGCCGCGGAAGTCGCCGGCGTCGCCGAAGCCGCGATCGCCGACGGATCGCTCAGCATGGACCAGCTGTTCGACCGCAATTACCAATATGTCCCCGGCACCAACCCCGAACAGTACCGCACTGCACTGAGCGATTGGGCCGATGCGAACTGGCGCCCGATCAACGACCGCGTGGTCGCGCAGGGCGGACCGATCCTGATGTGTTCGGAAGCGGATATGAACGGCTTCCTGCCCACGCATATCACCGATCGCTGCCGCGCGCCGACCGGCGATGTCACGCATGATACGACCTACTGCCGCAACGGGCGCGTCATGCTCTATGCGATCGACAAGAAGGCCAAGAGCCAGACCGATCCCTACATGATGGCGGTGTACCGGCAGGAAGGTGACGGCCGGAACTATGTCGTCGTGCGCAATGTCTATGTCCCGCTGGTTATCAACGGCCGCCGCTGGGGCGATTTCGAACTGGCGTACAGCTTCAACTGACGGCGGCTTTCCAGACGCGAAAAGGGGCGCGAACCATATCCGGTCCGCGCCCCTTTCACATGCGTATTTCGCTGTGCGCGATCAGCTCTGGCGGCGGGCCATGAAGGCGAGCCGTTCGAACATCATGATGTCCTGTTCGTTCTTCAGCAGCGCGCCATGCAGCGGCGGGATCGCGGCATTGGGGTTGGCATCCTGCAGCACTTCGAGCGGCATGTCCTCGTTGAGCAGTAGCTTGAGCCAGTCGAGCAGTTCGCTGGTCGAGGGCTTCTTCTTCAGACCCGGCACTTCGCGGATTTCGTAGAACACTTCCATCGCCTTGGTCACCAGGCTCTTCTGCACGCCGGGGAAGTGGACTTCGATGATGTCGCGCATCGTCTCGGTGTCGGGGAACTTGATGTAATGGAAGAAGCAGCGGCGCAGGAAGGCGTCGGGCAGTTCCTTCTCGTTGTTCGAGGTGATGACCACGATCGGGCGTTCCTTCGCCTCGATCCGCTCGTGCGTTTCGTAGACGTCGAAACTCATGCGATCGAGTTCCTGCAACAGGTCGTTGGGGAACTCGATATCGGCCTTGTCGATCTCGTCGATCAGCAGCACGGGCAGCTTTTCGGAAGTGAAAGCTTCCCACAGCTTGCCGCGCCGGATGTAGTTCGAAATGTCATGGACGCGCTCGTCACCGAGCTGGCCGTCGCGCAGGCGGGCCACCGCGTCATATTCGTAAAGGCCCTGCTGCGCCTTGGTGGTCGACTTGACGTTCCATTCGATCAGCGGTGCGTCGAGCGCCTTGGAAATCTCGTGCGCCAGAACCGTTTTGCCCGTTCCCGGCTCGCCCTTGACCAGCAGCGGACGCCTTAGCGTAACAGCGGCATTGACCGCGACCTTCAAGTCGTCGGTCGCGATATAGGATTTGGTGCCTTCAAAACGGGTCGGTTCTGTCATCGGTTTTCCCTTGCAACTTTACGTTAGCGTTAGGGGCCGGGCACCGCTCGTGCAAGGGGGCGTTATGGGTTCAGACGCGAGGGAGATTGCATGCCTACCGAAACGATCACGATCGCCACCGATGCGGGGCACGAGCTGACCGGCTCGCTGGAAATGCCGACCGGGCTGGTGCGCGGGGCGGCGCTGTTCGCGCATTGCTTCACCTGCACCAAGCAGAGCCGCGCGGCGGTCAGCGTGGCGCGCGCGCTGTCGCGTGAAGGCATTGCCTGTCTGCGGTTCGACTTCACCGGGCTGGGCGGCAGTGAAGGCGACTTCGGCCGTGCCGGTTTCGCCACCGATGTCGCCGACCTCGTGGCCGCGGCCGAGGACCTGCTGCGCCGGTTTGCGCAGCCCGTCCTGATGGTCGGGCACAGCCTCGGCGGGGCGGCGGTGCTCGCTGCGGCAGACGATCTGGGATTCGACAAGGTCGCCGCGATCGCCACCATCGGCGCGCCCAGCGATGTGCCGCATGTGCTGGCCCGGATCGAAGGCGATATCGACGCCATCCGCGAGCAGGGGGAAGGGCCGGTCACGATCGGTGGCCGCGATTTCTCGCTCAGCCGTGAATTCATCGAGCGGGTGGAGGCGACCGACCTGCTCGAGGAAGTCGGCAAGCTGCGCTGCCCTTTGCTGTTCCTCCATTCGCCGACGGACGATATCGTCGGTATCGAGAATGCCAGCGCGCTGTTCGGCGCGGCACGGCATCCCAAGAGCTTCGTCAGCCTCGAAGGCGCCGACCACCTGCTGCTCGACCGTCAGTCGGCAGAATTCGCAGCTGGCATGATCGCCGCTTGGGCCAAGCGCTATCTCCCGCTGCGCGACGACTGGCCGCTGCCCGAAGAAGGGATCGTCGCCAAGACCGGCCACGGCAAGTTCGGGACCGAAGTGCATACCTCGAACCACAGCTTCGTGGCCGATGAACCGCGCAGCTATGGCGGCGACGACAGCGGCCCGACGCCCTACGACCTGCTCAACGCGGCGCTGGGTACGTGTACCGCGATGACAATGAAGATGTATGCCGACCGCAAGGGTTGGCCGCTCGAGGGCGTGACCGTTGAAGTCACGCATGAGCGCAACCACGCGGATCGCTGCGACCATGCCGAAGCCATGGCGGAAGGCACCAAGATGCAGGCGCTCAACCGGCGGATTGCAGTGCACGGCGACGCGCTGGATGCAGACCAGCGCCGACGGATCATCGAAATCGCCGATAAATGCCCGGTCCACCGCACGCTCGAAGGCGAGCTGCACGTGCATACGTCGGAAGAAGGCTAGCAGGTGCCTCGGAGTTCACGATGAAGGGTGGGATCGAGGTACCAACCGATAAGGCCGTAGTAGGCAACGTTGGTTTCTATTTTTCGCCAAGGGGGATCTTCCAAATCCTGAACAAACGCTCGCAGATCGTCTCTACCGACACAGGTGTCGAAAACGTCGGCATGACGTAGGAAGGATTCTCCGCGAGCGAAGGACGTCTCGACCACCCTCAGGCGTTCACGATTAGCTGGATCGATCCTATGGCACTTACCATAGCGCCCTCCAGATCGGCGTTCGTAATCGACCGAGTATCGACAGTCAGAACTGCCAAGCCTCGAATAGCCGTGGAGTATACGAGAAGCCCGAATAGGCCAGTCACGTTGAGATGTGTAAACGATGACGTCCCGGCCATGGTTCAGCAAGCGTTCGACTGCCCCTCCGGACCGCAATACTCGGTGCCGATCGATATCCGGAGCGACGAGGGCGATTTTTCTGATGTGCGAAGCCTCTTCGGGAGCCGTCAAGTCTACGTGCTCAACGGCAGCTATCGCCGCGCGTCCCCCCATGCTATGGGCAACGATCGTGATATCGCTGGTTTGTTTTACAAGATCCGACAGGGCTTGGTTCATATAATCCTGAGCCCATGCCACGCTCGCTTCATCATAGATGTAGCTTTGGGCTTTTTGTCGCGATGGCCAGACAAGAACGACTGCAGGGTGCTCAGTCTCGTAAAGCCTGCGAACCAATTCTGCACGGCTCACGGCATCTTCGTAGCTGTTGTTAAAGCCGTGTATGAAGACGAGTAGCCCCCCGCTCGTCGTCGCTTCTTCTCTTATCGAAGCTAGCCATTCGGTCTTGTCGAGAAATTGGGTATGATGCGCAACGTCATGCGTCGCGACATTTCCCGAAATAATGCTTTGCCCAAGGAATACCCCGCTTCCGCGAAAATTGGTGAAGTTCACGCGTTTCTCGCGGCAATCGGGCAAGTTAGAGGCCGCGAAGTAAAGACTGCTGGGATCGCGCCAAGCTTCTGTTGAATGAGAATCCACGCAACCTGCGGCAGCAAGTGTTCGCACCTGAAGCGGTGGGTTCGGAATACCGCAGGAGGTTAGCATCAGAGTTATGGCAGAAAAGACAAAAATTGTTCTGAACATAGGACTACTCCCCTCGGAAGAGTCCAACGCTTTTCCATTTTTGTATTGTAGTATAGCGACAACTCGCGCCGACTAGGCGTCGATCATCTCGCGGTCCATGTCGCCGGCATTGTTCTGGATGAAGTTGAACCGGTGTTCGGGGTTGCGGCCCATCAGCTGGTCCACCAGCTCCTTGACCACCGCGCGCTGTTCGAACTCGGCGGGCAGGGTGATGCGGATCAGGCTGCGGGTCTCCGGGTCCATCGTGGTTTCGCGCAGCTGGGCGGGGTTCATCTCGCCGAGCCCCTTGAAGCGGCCGACATCGACTTTCTTGCCCTTGAACACGGTGGCCTCGAGTTCGGCGCGATGTTCGTCGTCGCGGGCATAGCGGCTCTCCTTGCCCGCGGTCAGGCGATAGAGCGGAGGCTGCGCGAGGTAGAGATGCCCGCCGCGCACCACTTCGGTCATTTCCTGGAAGAAGAAGGTCATCAGCAGCGTGGCGATATGCGCGCCGTCGACATCGGCGTCGGTCATGATGATGATGCGATCGTAGCGCAGGTTTTCAGGCTCGCAGTCCTTGCGCGTGCCGCAGCCCATCGCAAGCGTCAGGTCGGCGATCTCGCTGTTGGCGCGGATCTTGTCCGCCGTGGCGCTGGCCACGTTGAGGATCTTGCCGCGGATCGGCAGGATCGCCTGCGTCTTGCGGTTGCGCGCCTGCTTGGCGCTGCCGCCCGCAGAATCGCCTTCGACGATGAACAGTTCGGTCTCGCCTTCGCCTTCGCCGGAACAATCGGTCAGCTTCCCGGGCAGGCGCAGCTTCTTGGCATTGGTCGCGGTCTTGCGCTTGATCTCGCGTTCCTGCTTGCGCCGCAGGCGCTCGTCCATGCGCTCCATGACCTGGCCGAGCAGCGCCTTGCCGCGGTCCATATTGTCCGACAGGAAATGATCGAAATGGTCGCGGACTGCGTTCTCGACCAGCCGTGCCGCTTCGGGCGAGGTCAGCCGGTCCTTGGTCTGACTCTGGAATTGCGGATCGCGGATGAAAACCGAGAGCATGACTTCAGCACCCACCATGACATCGTCGGCGGTCAGGTCCTTCGCCTTCTTCGCGCCGGTCAGCTCGCCGAAGGCGCGCAGGGCCTTGGTCAGCGCAGCGCGCAGGCCCTGTTCGTGCGTCCCGCCGTCGGGGGTGGGCACGGTGTTGCAATACCAGCTGGTCGACCCGTCCGAATAGAGCGGCCAGGCGATCGCCCATTCGACGCGCCCGGCCTCATCGGGAAAATCCTGCGTGCCGGCAAAGGGCTGCGCGGTGACGCATTCGCGACCGCCGAGCTGTTCGGCCAGGTGGTCCGCAAGGCCGCCGGGGAATTTGAACACCGCTTCGGCGGGGACATCGTCGCTGGTCAGGCTGGGGGCGCATTTCCAGCGGATTTCGACCCCGGCGAAGAGATAGGCTTTCGAGCGCGCCAGCTTGAACAGCTTCTTCGGATTGAACTGCCGGTCGCCGAAAATCTCGGTGTCGGGCACGAAGCTGACCGTGGTTCCGCGGCGGTTGGGGGTAGGGCCGAGCTGTTCGATCGGCCCGAGCGTTTCGCCGCGTGAGAATTTCTGTGCGTAGAGTTGCTTGTCGCGTGCCACTTCGACGCGCGTATCGCTCGACAGCGCGTTCACCACCGATACGCCGACGCCATGCAGGCCGCCGCTGGTGGCATAGGCCTTGCCCGAGAACTTGCCGCCCGAGTGTAGTGTCGAGAGGATCACCTCGAGCGTCGACTTGCCCGGATATTTGGGATGTTCACCCACCGGGATGCGGCGCCCGTTGTCGCTGACGACGACGCGATTGCCTTCCTCGAGCCGCAGTTCGATCCGTGTCGCGTGCCCGGCCACGGCTTCGTCCATCGCGTTGTCGAGCACTTCGGCCACGAGATGGTGCAGCGCGCGGTCGTCGGTCCCGCCGATATACATGCCCGGACGCCGCCGGACAGGTTCGAGCCCCTCGAGGACTTCGATCGAGGAAGCGTCGTAATCGCCGCTGGACGTGGGCGTGTTTTCGAACAGATCGTCGGACATGCTGCAGGAATACCGCTCTAGGCCGCTGCCTTACAAGCGGCGCGGCCGGATTTACCCACCGTACCGAGGCCGGGGCGCGCGGGCCGCGTCCAGCGGGACGGGGACGAGGTCAGAAACGGGCCGGGGCGTTCTCGACCACCACGACCGCACCGTCACGGACCTCGCGGACCTCGAAGGCGCGTTCGACGAGGCCGTTGGGGCCGAAGCGGAAGGCGCCGTCGAGACCGAGGAAACCGTCCTCGCTGCGCAGCGCCCGGTCGGGGAAATCGCGGCCGACGCGCCAGTCGCGCGCCACGCGCAGCGTCAGCAATACCGCGTCATAGCCGAGCGTGGCGATACGATAGGGCTGGCTGCCGAAGCGCGCCTCGTAACTGTCGACGAACCGCTTGTAGCGATTGTCGGACACGGCCGAGAACAGCGCTCCGCGCAGCGCCGAGGCCCGCGTTACCGAGCCTTCGCCGCTCCACAATTCGGTGCCGAGCAATTGCGGTGTGCCGCCGGCACGCGGCTTGAGCACGCCGGCCGCCTGCGCCGCGAGACGCGCGCCGTCGGCGATCAGCACGGTGTCGTACCCGCCATGCGCCTTGAGCCGTTCGGCGGCGCTGACGATCGACGTATTGCCGCGGGCGTAGCGTTCGGTCCACACCATGGTGCCGCCATAGGCCGCCACCGCGCGGCGGGCGGCCTCCTCGGCACGGGCGCCATATTCGCCATCGGGAGCGATGATGGCGAAATTCTGCGATCCGCGGCTGCGCGCATATTGCACGGTGCGCATGATCGACTGCTCGGGAATGTGCCCCATGATCAGCACGTCGGGTCCGGCCGCGCCGGTATCGTTCGAGAAGGAAATGACCGGGACGTCCGCCGCCCGCGCCGTGGCGGTGATCGACGGGATGTTCGACCCGAGCAGCGGGCCGAGGATCAGCTTGTTGCCCTCGGCGATCGCCTGGCGCGCTGCCGCTTCGGGGCCCTTGGCGGTATCGTAGCTGGTAATCCGCAGATTGCTGGCATTGGTGTCGAGCAGGGCCATGGTGGTGGCGTTGGCGATCGACTGGCCCACGGCGCCGTTGGTGCCAGACATCGGTACCAGTAGCGCGATGCGGTGGCGCGTTTCGTCGCTCGGCAGGCTCTGGGTCGGTTCGGGGGTCGGCGTGGTGACCACCGGTCCGGCGCGGTCGGCGCCCTTGGGAATGACCGAACAGGCCCCCAGCAGGGCGGCCAGCCCCACGGTTACCATTGCCCGGCGGTCGATAGTCCAGCGCTTCATCTTGCCGCGTCCCTCATTCTTGGTTCAAAGGAGGGGGGTGACAGATGCGCCCACTCCCGAAACTGCCCTTACACCCGGGCTCTATATCGTCGCCACCCCGATCGGCAACCTAGGGGATATAACATTGCGCGCGGTCGACGTGCTGCGCCGCTGCGACGGGGTCGCGTGCGAGGATACGCGCGTCACCGGCAAGCTGCTCAAGCATCTGGGGATATCGAAGCCGATGTGGCGCTATGACGACCACAGCGAACACCGCGACCGCACCCGGCTGGTCGAATCGATGCGCGATCGCGCGGTCGCGCTGGTCAGCGATGCGGGCACGCCGATGGTTTCCGATCCCGGCTATCGCCTCGTCAACGACTGCCGCGCCGAGGGTATTCCGGTGACCGCGCTGCCCGGCGCCTGCGCCGCGGTCACGGCGCTCGCGCTCAGCGGACTGCCCAACGACCGCTTCCTTTTCGCCGGCTTCCTGCCGAACAAGGACAAGGCGCGGCGCGAAACGCTGGAGGAACTGGCCGATGTCGACACGACGCTGGTGTTCTATGAAACCGCACCGCGACTGACCAAGTCGCTGGCTGCCATCGCCGAGGCGCTGCCCAACCGCAATGTCGCCGTGGCGCGCGAGCTGACCAAGCTGCACGAGGAACTTCGCCCCGGCCTGCCGCACGGCCTGATCGCCTATTACGAGGCGCATCCCCCGAAGGGCGAGATCGTACTGCTGGTCGGGCCGCCGCCCGAGCGCGTGGCCAGCCCCGAATACGCCGAACAATTGCTCGCCGATGCACTGCGCACGCTCAAGCCGTCGCAGGCCGCGGGGCAAGTGGCGAAAGCGACCGGGCTCGATCGCAAGGAACTCTACGCCAGGGCGCTGGAACTGCGGTCCGAATGACGCGCAGGCTGGCCGAGAAACGCGGCCGCGACGGCGAAACCCGCGCTGCGGTCTGGCTCAAGGCCAAGGGCTGGCAAATCCTCGACCGGCGGGTCAAGACACCGGCGGGCGAGATCGACATCGTCGCCAGAAGAGGCGGGGTGATCGCCTTCGTCGAAGTGAAGTGGCGCCGCCGGCGCGCCGATCTCGATCATGCGGTCGACGAACACCGGCTGTCGCGCGTGGCTGCCGCCGTGGAAGCGGTGGCGCATCGCTATGCCGGAAGCGGCGAAGATATCCGGCTCGACGTGATCCTGCTTGCACCGGGCAGCTTCCCTCGCCACATCGCCAACGCATGGCAGCCCTGAGCTCCGCTTGCACGTCCGGTGCGCAGCGGGTGGTGAGCGGGCCAGCCGGAATTCCCTACCGTGCCCGGCGCCGCCCGGACACGCCAAGCGAAAGGTAAGTGCATGTCGCTCCGCGTTGCCATCCAGATGGACCCGCTCGAAAGCATCAGGATCGCGGGCGACAGTTCGTTTGCGCTGATGCTATCCGCGCAGGCACGCGGCCACGAGCTGTGGCATTACGATGTCACCAGCCTGGCCTATGAAAGCGACGGCACGCCCCGCGGGCGGATCACCGCGCATGCGGCGCCGGTGACGGTCCAGCGGGTCGAGGGCGACCATTACACCGTCGGGGAACGGCGCCGGATCGATCTGGCGCAGGATATCGACGTTGTGCTGATGCGGCAGGATCCGCCGTTCCATCTCGGCTATATCAGCGCTGCGCTGCTGCTCGACCGGCTCAAGGGCACCACGCTGGTGGCTAACGATCCGCGCGAAGTGGTCAATGCACCGGAAAAGATGTTCGTGCTCGATTACGCGCGGTTCATGCCGCCGACGCTGGTCGCGCGGCATCTCGACGATCTGCGCGACTTCCAGAATCGCCACGGTTCGGTGGTGGTGAAGCCGCTGCATGGAAATGGCGGGAAGGCGATCTTCCGCATCGACGAGCAGGGCACCAACCTGTCCGCGCTGTCCGAAGTGTTCGACCAGACCTGGCCCGAACCGCACATGGTCCAGCCGTTCCTCCCCGAAGTCAGCGAAGGCGACAAGCGGATCGTGCTGGTCGATGGCAAATTCGTCGGCGCGATCAATCGCTTCCCGGGTGAAGGCGAGTTCCGTTCGAACCTTGCGCAGGGCGGCCATGCGGAAGCGGCAACGCTGACCGCGCGCGAGGAAGAAATCTGCGCGGCGATGGGCCCCGAGCTAGAACGGCGCGGGCTGGTCTTCGTCGGCATCGACGTGATCGGAGGCAAATGGCTGACCGAGATCAACGTCACCTCGCCCACCGGCATCGTCGCGATCGACAAGTTTAACGGGACCGACAGTGCGGGCCTGATCTGGGATGCCATCGAACGCCGCCACGCGGCGATGTAGGACCGTTGGCGCGGCCGGGCCGTTAGGGCACCTATGCACGAATTTATCCTCCGCGCGATCGAGCAGGGCGGGCTGCTGGGCATTTTCCTGCTCATGGCAGTCGAGAACATCTTCCCGCCGATCCCGTCCGAAGTGATCATGGGGCTGGGCGGGGTCGCGGTATCGCGCGGAACGATGGATTTCTGGCCGCTGATGATAGTCGGCACGGTCGGTTCGACCGCGGGCAATTACGTCTGGTACTGGCTGGGCGACCACTGGGGGCGCACGCGGCTCGAACCCTTCGTCAACCGCTGGGCGCGCTGGCTGACGATGGAGTGGCAGGATGTCGAACGCGCGCAGGGCTTCTTCCAGCGGCACGGGCCCTGGGTCGTCTTCGTGTTCCGCTTCACCCCGGTCTTTCGCACGATGATCTCGCTGCCGGCGGGACTAGCGCATATGGGGCTGTGGCGGTTCCTCGGCTTCACCTTTGCCGGGGCCTTCATCTGGAACCTGCTGCTGGTCGAGAGCGGACGGCGGCTGGCGGTATGGCTCGCCGAATCGCAAGAGGTGCTCGGCTGGATCACCCTCGGCCTGCTCGGTCTGACGCTGGCTGGCTATGCGTGGCGGGTCGTGACCTGGAAACCGCGCGCCGAACGCTAGTCCTGTTCGCGCGGATGGGCCTTGCGATAGGTATCGAGCAAGGTGGCCGCATCGACCTTGGTATAGATCTGCGTCGATCCCAGGCTGGCATGGCCCAGCAGTTCCTGCAGGCTCCTGAGATCGGCCCCGGCACCCAGCAGATGCGTGGCGAAGCTGTGGCGCAGCGCATGCGGCGTGGCGCTATCGGGCAGGCCGAGCGCCCTGCGCGCCCGCGCGGTCGCCTTCTGCAGCACGCCCTGTGACAATGCGCCGCCCTTTGCCCCGCGGAACAGCGGCTCCGATTGGGTGAGCGGCCACGGGCACCGGGCGACATAATCGGCCACCGCCTCGCGAATGATCGGGAGCAACGGGACCACGCGCTGCTTGCCGCCCTTGCCGGTCACGGTCAGCCGTTCGCCCAGCGGCAGGTCGGCGCCGGTCAGCGACAGCGCTTCGGCAATCCGCAGGCCGGCACCGTAGAGCAGCAGCAAGACCGCGCGATCGCGCGCGCCGATCCAATCGTCGCTCGCCAGTTCGGCAACCGTATCGGCCAGCCCGACAGCATCGTCGGGCGTCACCGGGCGCGGCAGTCCCTTCGCAATACGCGGACCGCGCAGCCGCGGGGGTTCGGATACCGCGTGGCCAGCCTGCGCGCGGGCAAAGGCGATGAACCCCTTGAGCGCAGACAGTTCGCGCGCGGCGGAGGCATTGGAAAGCCCGTCGGCCCGGCGCGATGCCAGATGCGTGCGCAACCGCGTTGCCGGCAATCGGGCTACCTCGTCCCAGGTCGCCAGATCCATCCGCGTCAGCAGCCGCTGCGCCGCCGTGCCATAGGCCCGTACCGTGTGCGGCGAGCGCCGCAGCCCGAGGGCCAGATGGTCGTGCCAGGCCGCGAGCATGTCGGCGCCGGTCATGAGGTTACGAGGTCAGCCTGGACCAGCTCGCCGAGCAGCGCGTCGAGCACCGGCATTCCGCGCGGCGTGACACCGATCCGCGGCCCGTCGGACCACGCCATGCCCAGATCGCGGTAGAGTGCCAGCTTGCGATCGTCGATCAGCGTTTCGGGCTGCGCACCGAAGCGCTGCGCCAGCTGCGCGAGATCGACGCCTTCGAGCAGACGCAGCCCCATCAGCAGCGCCTCGCTCGCCTGTTCGCTGCGCCCCAGCGGCCGCGCCTCGGCGATCCCGTGCTGCTGCGCTGCGAATGCGCCCAGATAGTTCTCGGGCTTGCGGTGGCGCACTGTGGCGGTGTCGCAGCGCCTGCCATGCGCGCCGGGTCCGATCCCGATATAGTCGAGATAACGCCAATATGTCAGGTTGTGGCGGCTCTCCTGGCCGGGACGGGCATGATTGCTGGTCTCGTAGGCGGGCAGTCCCGACGCCTCGGTCATTTCGCGGGTGAGGGCGAAGAGATCGGCTGCCGGGTCGTTTTCCAGCGGTGCGAAGATCCCCTGGCGGACATCGGTGGCAAACCGTGTCGAGGGTTCGATCGTCAGCTGGTAGAGCGACATATGGTCGGTACCGAGCGCAAGCGCGCGGCCCAGCTCGGCGTGCCAATCGGCCTCGGTCTGACCGGGGCGGGCGTAGATGAGATCTATCGATACGCGTTTGAAATGCCGCTGTGCGACTTCCAGCGCCTGCAGTGCTTCGCTTGCGCCATGCAGCCGGCCGAGGAAACGCAACGCCTCGTCGTGCAGGCTCTGGACGCCCAGCGACACCCGATTGACCCCGGCCATGGCCAGATCGGCGAAATTGGCTGCCTCCACGCTGCTGGGATTGGCTTCCAGCGTG
>MDTD01202868.1_pt1 | contig 12045 bp, 20 predicted proteins | sample 811221 | NCBI WGS metagenome assembly MDTD01 (sample SAMN05326646, study PRJNA326480) | marine metagenome | isolation source: seawater | place: Pacific Ocean: South West | collected 2011 | reverse complement strand
TATAATCGTAAAAATAAACACAAAAACAAAGGTTATGAGTGATTCAGTTAAAAAATATCATGAAATGGTAGAGGATGGAATAATTAAAGAAGATAAAGTGATACCTCCTCCTAATATTAACAAATACTTTCTTTCCGAAGATCAAAAAAAAGAAGCATATAGACTTTTAGCATACTACGATAAAGACATCATATTATATGCAGCTAAAATATTGAATGGATCCGTCTAAAATATTACAATTAAGGTTACTTAAAAAAGATTATAGAGATATACCCTTCAAGGAGCGGTATGCAGTTAGGTTTTTAGATAAAAATAATTATCGTGACCATTTACCGAAACTATTACGAGTAACTGAGATGATGGAAACTGATATAGAGTGGATTGGTATTCCGGATGAAGATACGCTGCATAAAAGATTTAACCAAAATTCACATTGTCTTATATGGGAATATAAAGATCAACCTATAGGGTGGGCTTGGTCAAATCACAACATTACTATAGATTGGCAAGAGATTTATAGAAAATTACCTAAAGGTCAAATTTACGGCGGCGGGGCATTCTTATCAAGAAAAGTATTAAGACCTCCAAACTCCGGTCTTATTTTTTATAACCTTACTTTTGACTATTGGTTAAATAAAATGAATAACGATTGTATACTGCAATACTCAGATGATTGGAATAGAGTTTCATCTATAATGAGTTATAAATGCGGTTTTAAAAAATTTAATTTCCTATGGCCATAACGTTAACTTCTTGTATTAGTGTAGATTACGATCTTCCATTTTTACCTCATTTTATTAATCATTATAGTAAGTTAGAAATAGATACTTATTTATTGATTTTCCATTCAAAAAATAAATTTAATTTTTCTGAAATACATAAAACGTTAAAACCTATAGGTCATAAAACTCTCAGTACATCGTGGATAGGAGATTTTGATGCAGCTACTAAAATAAAAAAGTTAAACGAACTACAATCAAGCGGTTATATTTTAACTACAGATATTGATGAATTTCAAATTTACGATAAACCTTTATCTGACTATATTTTAGAAAAAGAAATAATATGGGGTAAATTAAGAGATAGAGAAACTGCTGATTCTAATCTAGCGACTATCACTAATGAAAATTTAAACTTACAATTTCCAGTAGTTAGTGGCAAGAGTAATTGGGGAAGAGGTTTATTTAAACCTTGTCTTTATCCTGCAAAGTATAAATTACTTTCACCTCATCATCTAACCAGTAGTGAACCTGATGAAGATGATGTTATAAAAATAGATCATTTTAGATGGGTCAAAGGTAGATTAGAAAAATCAATAGAAAGATTAAAAAATTATAATAAATTAAATGATAAAGGAGTCACTTGGTATAAATACTATAATAGATTTCCTACAATCGATCTACAAAATGTTATAGATGAGTATGGAGTTAATATTAAGACGAAAATATGAATCAAGTTACTACGGTACTTAGCGTTGTTAAAAGATTAGAATATTTTGAGTCTCAAATTGATGCAATAAACGCTCAAACAGTTCCTAGCGATATTTTTGTTATATGGAGAAATAATCAATACTACTTTCATTCTTATCCGGCAATAATATATCGTAATGAAAGCAAACATTTTAATTCATTATATGGAAGATTTTTTAATTCTCTTCATATCAAAACTCCTTATGTATTCATATGCGATGATGATTTACTACCAGGTAAACAATATCTTGAGAAATGTATTAATTTTAGCAAATCAAAAAACGATAATGTAGTAATATCTTCGTTTGGAGTAGATTTTAAAACTGATACAACTAAATATGAACCACTTTCAAGAATAGATCAAGATGTATTTTTAGATTCTCCAAAAAAGGTAGATATGGGCGGTCAAGGATGGTTTATGAAAACTGAGCTATTAAGATTATTTCTTTTATACCCTTTCTACGAAGAAGAATCAGGAGAAGATATTCATTTTTCATTTTGTTTATTTCAGTCTATGATTGATATATTTGTCCTTGATAAGGATAGAGATAAAATTGATACTTGGCAAGATACTACTCTTGGAGAAAGAGGTTTAGACGGTAAAGCACAATGGAAACAAAAACAGCATAATATTATTAGAGATAAATTAATAAAGCATTACATTGATTTAGGTTGGAAATTTCAAGCAAAATCTAAAATTTAATTATGGATTTGTTTAAAACTCATTCTTTAACATATCTTGAGTTGATAGATTTAGTTTTATTAACTGAAGATGCAGAAGGACCTGATATTACTGAATCTGAACATTATAAAAAAGTATACGGTATAGGTATTGAACAACCTCATATAGTTGCAAACGGTACTAAACTTACTCCATTAAGTATAAAAAACAATCCTAAGCTTATAGAGAGGTTAGTCAATTTTACTGGTATTGATAGTAATAGTATTCATAGTTTGCATTTGATTGATTACCCTTTAGGTAGTAATCTTAATACACATTTAGATTCTAGATCAAGTCATACTTTCGTTTTTATATTAGAAAATGCTTTTAAAGGTGGGGATGTAATAATGCAAGACAAAATATATAAATTCGATGCTGGAACAATATTAGAGTATAATGGTCAAAAAGTTATGCATGGAGTAACTAAAATAGAAAAAGGAACACGTCAAACGTTGGTAATGTGGTATGGCCATAAAAGTACTACTAAATCAGTAATTTAGTTGGTAACTTGATTTATTTTTACTATATTTAAGTATGAATCTACCTTATAATCCTATACACGAACTAAAGTGGTTAGAAAAATACCTATCTACTAACTACTACAAAAAGAAATATGACCGATTTATGTGGTGGAGATCTTATACTCCTCGTAAAGCTCCTTTATCTAATAAACATTCATTACGTGATAGAATACTAAATGGTGATTTTGATATAGGTCCATTTATTTTTGAAATGGAAATAGTTGAACATAGAATGAATGAACGTCATAAAAGATTATACGATGATCCAGGACGTTTACGTCAAGAAGAACAGTTAGATAAAGCAAGACATAAAAGACTTCAAGAAGATAGAGATAAGGATGAACATAAGAAATTGGAAGAACTTAAAAAAGCTTTTTTATTGGAGTTTAAAATGACTAGAGAACAATACGATAGGAATATATGTAACTTTAGAGGAAAAGATCTTATTACTTTTTATTATCGAATGGAAGATAAATATAAAAAGTATACAAGAAGGCTGAAACCGAAGCCTAAATTTCGGTAATATTTATAATAATGTTAACATTTAAATTTAAATTATGGTAATTGGAATTATTATTTTAGTTATTGCCATTGGTGTAGGTGGATACTTTTTGTATAAAAGAGGAGACCAAGACGGTGATGGTGATGTTGATGCGCAAGACATCAAAATCTCAGCTAAAGAAGTGGCTGAAGACGTTAAAGACAAAGTCGAGGACGTAGTTGAAGACGTTAAGAAAAAGGTTACTCGTAAACCTAGAAGAAAAAAAACTTCTAAAACTACGGGAAGCAAAGCTGGTACTGGAGGAGGTACTACTGATTATTACGGCGGTACTAGATAGTAATGCAATTTGCTAATCAAGGTCCTCAACAACCTCAAATTAATATTAACCAGACCACTAAACTAAAGTGTAAGTGCGGTTATGGGTTGTTTGAAATAAGCTTTTCAATCAGAAAAGCATCAGCTTTAATTACGGGTAACGGTCAGGATGCTATCATTCCTCTACAGCTTTTTACCTGCAAAAAATGCGGAGAAATATTGAAAGACACTATACCTCCGGAACTTAAACATATCGAAGATTTATAGTTCAAGGGCCTTTTGGCCCTTTTTTTTGCTATTTATCATATGTAATTACCAAAGTCTAGACAGTTTTTCTTTTGTCTAATTAAACTTTAATCACATGAATATTTTAGAGAAAGTAAGCCTTTGGGCTAACAAACTAACTGAAGTTGGAGTAAGTATTGTAGCTTTGGGAGTAGTATTAGAAGTACTATTCAAAGGAGCAACCATACCATTCTGGCCTGAAGTTTCTGTTATAGACAACATTATGGGTATCATTGGAAACCTAAGTAATGAAGGTCTACTCGGCCTAGTTGGCGCTTTTGTTCTTTATCATATATTAAAGAAGAAAGCTGTTTAATTTTTTTTTAAAAGTAAGAGGGGCTTCGGCCCCTTTTTTTGTACCTCATATCTATTTATTATCAAATAAGTTTCATATAACTGTTTTACAATCGTCTTGTAAGTGTTGGCATAACGGTTGCTTGTAAAATCGCAGTAGTATGAAACTTTTATTATTTTTATTAAGTTTCCTTTTTAGTTTTGCTATAGTTGCACAAGAACTAAAAATAGGTGACGTTGGAAATAAGATCGTTATAGGCGAACTAGCCGGTAACAGAGATCTAGCATTTGGAGTAAAAAATATACTCGAAGAAGTAATTCAAGATGCAGAGTATGATCTCAACCCTAATAGTCCTTTAGAAATTACTGTAGATTTATTATTCTTTGATGTAAGGAAAAGTAACGTTCAATTAGCTGTATATAGTAAAAATACAGATATTTACACAATTATAGCCAGAGCAAGTTTACTTTACAACGGAAGAAAGAAAAAACAAGTAACTGCAAAAGGGCAAGCTAAATCTATTTCTACTGCTACATTGTTAGTAGATGAAGGAGGTAAGTTTTCTCAAGCAAACGTTTCAACAGCGATCAAAAAACTATGTGAACAGTTAATTACGAAACTGAAAATATGAATAAAATAAAACAATTTTTAAAAAAGATAGAAGACTTCTTATACGATATGTATGAGTTTGATAAAAATATGAAGAAAGTAATATTGTTTATTCTTTTACCTGTCTTGTGTTTTAGTCAAGATTTAGTATCTTCTGGAGACGGTATAGATATTGATTTAGATTTTATCGGTACTACTGCGGGTAATGAAAATTTATCTAAAGTTCAAGTAAACGATACTATTATGGTAGGAATAGATTTGAATAACCTATCAGCATACGAAATAACTTATATACATGTGGATATAGAATATAATACAGCAGCTTATTCTTTAGTAGATCAAGAATGGGATGTACCTGATGGAGCTCAAGAATCTTTATTCTCATGGACTAATACTAAATGGTCTCCTGATCCTAATAATGATATAGGGGATTTGTGGGCTCAATGGAGTAGTGGTGGAGGAAGCTACAATCAAGTAAATGGATGGAATGTAGATCATTGGCAAGCAGTATCTACAACAGCATTTGAAGGTACTTATGTTACTATGTATTTCAAAGTTAAAGATGCAGATGTAGCCAATTATGAAAAAGGTATTAATATTACTATGGCTAGAGCAGCTGATAACACTGGTAATCAAGAATATGTTCATCCAGTTGGTACAGTTTTAGCTTACCCTAATCAATACATAGAATTTGAACCTCTAGAAGATTTAGATAGTAATATTTACGTTAGAGTAGACTTTAACGAAAATGTAGATCCTACTAAAGTTAAATTAGTAGTTAAAGAAATAGTTGAAGAAAATGAAACTATAGTAGGTACTATGGTATTAGATCAAAATGGTGATGCTAATATTACAGAGTTTATTACAAAGAGTGATGTAGATTATGCATACGAATTTGTTTGGAATGGTACTGAAGAAGAATTACAAGACCTAAAAGATCAAATAGTAACTATATCAGATGTAGTAATAACATTAGAAGAAGCAGGAGAGTTTGAGCATGGAGGAGTAGGTGAAGTATTTGGACCTATTCAATATATAACTGCTGATGTAGATCAGAATCAAGAAATAACTGGTCAAGATGCCTTTATGTTATTAGCACACGTATTAGAAGAAAGCGATTTATATTCTGAATATGATGCTTTTGATGAATTTGCAGCAGTAATACCTGCTGAATTTTATGATAGTGTTAGTGTAGAGACTTTATTTGATGATGACTTTGGTGATGAAATGGAAGAACCAGATATAGATTTTTCTGAGTCATCTGTTGATTTATTATTTAGATCTGCAATGTTTGGAGATGCGAATTTATCTCATTCAGTTGAACAAGGTGATGAAGATAATTCTAATTTAAGTGCTAAAGGATTTCAATACGGAATGTCTGCAAGAGGAGAGTCATTTGTAGATGCTAATTATACTGTTGGTAAAGAAAATGGCTATGTAGTTGCTACAATTGAAATTTTATCTAGTGATACTTCAGCATTACAATTGAAACTTGATTATGATAATACTAGAATATCTTTTAAAGAAGTAGTATTCAATACAGGTAACACTACTACTAATTTTGGTTCTGCTAAAAATGGTAGAGTAAATTTAGGAAGTATAAATTCAAACGGAGAAGCTATACCAAAAAATTCAACTATCAAAGTAGTATTTGATGGTAAAGTTTCTTCAACAGTTGGATTAGTAAACATTTTTAACACTGATGCAGCAAGTATATCAGGATTACAACAAATATTAAGACTACAATAATGAGCTATAATTTTCAAAAATGGTATTACTTTTGGTTGTTCGTTCTATTTTTAGCATGTGCTCCAGATAGAGATGAATTTATTACATATAACATGAATACCAATACAAGATTAGAGATTGCTGATCTCGAAGGCTTATCATTTGAAAACAGTAACATTACTGATGGTACTGAATTTAATTTTAAGACTCAAACAGCTGGACAATATACCTTAGAAATAAGAGATCATTTTAGAACTCTTATATCTAAAAGTATTATTAACGCACAAGTAGGAGATAACGTATTAAATTTTTATACGAAGGCGCTCCAAGATGGTGATTATTTTATATCGATTAACAAAAAAAACAAAGTAGTACAAGAAACTAAAATGACTATTCAATGAAAAAACTTATATTCGCAGTACTAAGTTTAATGGTGGTTGGATGTACAAATCCATCCATGGAAGAAGGTCTGGAAAGTTTACAAGAGAAATTAGCAGCTTTAGAAGCTGAAATGGCTCAAGTAGATATAGATCAAATGACTAGTGACTTGGAAGCTATGAACGCTCAAGCAACACAAGCTCTTGCAGATGCAGAAGAAACTAATCAAGCGTTAGCAGATGCAGTAGTTAAGTTGCAAGAATTAAGAGAACAATTAGCCGCAGTACAAGCTATACTAGATGAAGCAGCTACAGTCGAACAAGTGAAAGCTTTAAGAGACAAGGTTGCAGAAATTTCTGAAGGCATATCAATGTTAGTATTCGTTGCTGACTATGATTATGACGGAGTAATGAATGGATTGGATCAATGTCCAGACACACCCATAACTGAAATAAATGACGTTAACGGTGTAGGATGTAGTCCATCACAAATTGCTGGATAATGAAAGAAATAAAAAACGCAGTAATAGGTGTAATTGTATTAGCTATAACAACTGCTGGAGGAGTATTAATTAATAAGTATATTGGAGGAGAGGAAGAAGAAAAAATAGAAACTGTTGCTCCTGCTCAACCAAACGTTATTATTAATATACCACAGCAAGAAGCTAAAAAAGACACCGTAGTAAAAATTATTAAACAAAAAGCCAAGGCTAAACTTACCGAAACCGAAAAGAGGAAGAAGGAAGGTATAGATTGGTAAAAAAAAGAGACCGAAAGCGGTAACTTTCGATCTCCGGTCAGATTCAATGTGTAACTTTTAAAACGATTATTATGAAACTTATGAACCCTTTACTTATAATTAAAGAAGAATTTACCGAAGCTACAACTTTTTTACATAAAAGTTTAGTAGTTTTAGTAACTTTATGGGCTGGAATGTTATTTTCACTAACTATTTTAGGTATTTCTACAATAGCTTATGAATTAATTACTAACCCATCAACTTTTGATAACGCAACTTGGGGCATCTTCGATACCCTTGGTTAAAAAGCTATTAGCTGTATTTTTATTAATAAGCAGCTATACTTCAGCTCAAGTTATTGGTAAGACAACTACTGAGGATTATCAGGCAGATTTTGAGAAAAAAGCCTCACTATACTCAATTCCAGAATATGATGGTGATCCAATACCAGTAGCACTTCTCAATATAGGTGTTACAGAAGATGTACTAACTCAATACCCAGAATTAAGAGATAACAGAGTAGGTTTAGGACTTACAAACATTACTGTTGCTTTCCTAGATGAAACCTGGAGATTTGAATTCGTTGAAACTAGAGACGAAATTAAAGATCGAATGGTTAAGCAGTATAAAGCTTCACAAAAAGGCTTTACCGCAAACGAAACCAACATAATGGGTAAGATTACTTTAGCTAAATATTTTATTTATGTTGAGGTATATGATTACTCTGTATCAGAAGACGAAACCATTAATCTTAAAGATGGTGTTAAAAACAAGCTAGTAACCAGATTAGGACTACAAATTAGAGCAGTTGATGCTGAAAGTGGTTTATATATGACTGGTTCTGGTTTAGGTATGGCTATAACTACTAGAGAACTTACTTTATCTAACTCAGATAATTTAGATGAGGTAAAGTTTAACTCATCATCTATTGGTGTAACTACTAGAAAAGCCTTAGAAACTGCAGTAGCGAAGATTGTTAAGCGCATGATTCGAAAAGGTATCTTTGATCATTAATTGTTATGAAAAAGTTACTACTGGTTTTATTTTTTACTGCGATGGGGATGTTCGAGGGTCAATCTCAGGCCCTCGTTCAAACCTATACTGATAGATGTACAGGACAAGTAAGTGTATTTTCTGTACCTATGAATGGCAGTACAGTAGTTGCTTTTTATAATAGATCAAAAACTTTTACAGCACAAGATTTTCAAGATGGAACTTTACAGGCTTGGTTAGAAGAGACCTATTTATGGTGGACTAGTCTAAGTCCTTGTTCTACATCTGTAACCGGTGCTACTACAACGCAACAGACTACTCAACAAACAACGCAGCAAGCAGCTCAAGCAGCTACTAATGCTGCACAAAACACAACAGTAAATGTTCCACCTACCACTACTAGTGCTCCCACAACTCCACAGGCACCTCAAACTCCTACTACTAATACTCCTCCACCGGCTACTACTAATACTCAACCAGACACAACTAGCACTGGACAGACTGCAACTAGCCAAGGAAATAATGCGTCAACAGCGGGAGGATCTGGACCGGATACGAGCAATCAACAAAGCAACTCTAGCTCGAATCAATCAACATCGAACGAAAATACTTCAACTGAAAGCACAAATACAGAAACTACTTCATCCGAATCGTCAAACACTGAATCAGGATCTTCAAGTAATGAAGGATCAACAACTGAAGAAGCAAAGACTGAAGAAACAAAAGTAGAAGAGACTAAAAAAGAAGAAACAACTACTGAAGAAAGTACTACAGAAGAATCAACTGAAGAAACCTCTACTGAGGAATCTACAGAAGAGTCTAGCTCTGAAGAGAGTTCAGAGGAATCAAATGAAGAATCAACAGAAGAAGAATCTACAGATGAACAGTCAGAAGAAGAGTCAACAGAGGAAGAATCAAGTGAAGAATCAGAAGAATCAGAATCAGAGGAGTCGGAAGAAGAATCTGACGAGAGCTCAGAAGAGGAATCAGAAGAAGAGGATACTGAAGAAGAATCAGAATCCGATGAAGATGAAGATAGCGAAGAAGAAGAGACTGAAGAGGAAAGCAGTAACGAGGACGAAGAGGAAGACGATGAGAAGAAAAAGAAAAAACGAAACCTTGCTCCTCCTATCGTCATGGCCAACGTTTTATCCCAGCAAATGCCTGACGGAACTTACTCCCAGGCTGCAATGTTCGGCATAAGCCAATCATCATTGATGGGGACTGAGACTTATGGTCTTAATTTAATGGTACATGATAACCTTAAACAGTTTATGTTAAACTTTAATTATTCTAAAGTACACATAAACGATGAAGGTAGAGCTAGTAGAGTATATTCAGGATCTTTAGGAGGTATGAAAATGTTTACTACCTACATGGCTATGATGAATCATTCAATGGTATGGATGGGTAAGAAAGGATCTGTAGCAGGAGTAGCTTTTGGTACTACTATCACCACTAATGAAGTAGATGTTATAGGTGGTAACATATATTTTGATAATCAGTTTTTAGGATTATCTCTTACCAGTTTTTATACCAAACCTTTCAACTTTGATAGGCTTACAGTTAGTCCAATGCTTGCTGTATCTTCTCCTTTTATGATGTTCGATATGTATAACCACGATACTATGTGGAATAAAGATGTTATGATTATAGCTGGATCTAATTTTAGCTATAAACTTACTCAAAGATTTGGTATCAATATAGGAGTAAATATAATCGAATCTTCAGCTCAAGATTTTCCTACTATGAAAACTTTTACTATAGGAGGAAGATTAAGTTTCTAGACTAATTATAAACATGAGATGGTTATTGGCAGTGTTACTATCAACTTCGTTATATTCACAGGATTGGGAAATTCACGTACCTCTCTTATCTCAACATTTAGTTTCTCAACACTACTGGTGGGAAGATAAAGAAACTTTTGATCCAACTTGTACCGGTGATTGGTGTAGAAGATTAGGTACTTATACTAATTTTAATCCTGGAGTAATAGTATACAAATATCATGAAGACTGGAAAGTAGGAGGAGGTGCATTTCGTAACTCATTAGGTGAACTTGGCTTCCTCATGGGGGGTGGATATGAATATAAAAATGCAGGTGTAGAAGTAGGCATTGCATCTGGGTATGAAAAACAAACTAGCATGAATAACGTTATACCTATGTATTCGATATATTATAGGTTATGGATTTTTAAGTTTACTCTTAATCATGAAATAGTAAACATAGGACTATCTGTAAGATTTTAACTATTTATATTAATAAATTATATTACATGGCAATGGATGAACATAAAGTACAAAAACAAAAAAATGCTAACAGAAATAGATTTATTATTACTGCTGTAGTATTAACTACTTTCTTATTAATTATGATTGGCATAGGTTCAGCTATCTTACAAGGTGGAGAACAACCTAATATCAATCAAGAGTGGAAAGAAGTACTATTATTGGTGTTAGGTGCCTTTTTAGGTTCCTACTCTAGAATAATCGATTTCTGGTTCAATGGTAACGATATGAATATGGACGGAGTACCTGATGCAGCACCACCTGCACCTGATTGCCCTCCATGTCCTGAATGTCCAGATGACGAACTAGATAACTTATATTAATATGCCTATACAACCAAAAGGAATTATATTACATAGTATGAGTGAATACTTAATGTGGAAAGGAAAAAAGCTTTATGCTAAAGATTTTCTTAAAGCATTAGGACTATCTGTGCATGGTTTTATCAAACCTGATGGCACTTATGATAAGATGGTAGTATCTCCTAATAAAGCATTTCATGCAGGTAAATCTCTTCATGAAGGTTTATCTGGATTAAATTCTCATTATTTAGGAGTGGAATTATTAGTACCTGGAGTAAACGATTACGGTTCGTTTATCAAAAAAATACAACAAAGAGGAACTTATTCAAAGAAACAGTTTGATACTACAGTAGAAGTATTTAAATATTGGATGAAGAAGTTTAATATACCTGCATCTAGAGTAGTAAGACATTCAGATGTTTCAGGAGATCATGTAAGAGGAAAAGGAAAAGGTAAGGTTGATCCAGGGAATGCGTTTAACTGGAAAGCTTTTCAACGGGCTTTAGTTGCGTAATTAAAATATTATCACTATATTATGATAATGTTAAAGAAACTATTACCATACCTTTTAGTAGCTATTGGTGCATTAATTATTTATCATGTACTATTTAGTAGGTATGATATTAAAACAGATATACAAAAATATGAAGATGCGATAGAGGCATTGGAAAAAAAAGTAGATTCATTACATAGTAAAAATTCTGCTTTAGAGTTAGAAGCTGATTCACTAGAATTAAAATTAGAAGAATCGGATAATAAAATTAAGAAATTAAATACCAGAATTTATGTTATCAAAAAGAGGACACAGGAACAGCTTAATGCTGTTGATCTTTTCGGTGATGATGAGTTGGAACAGTTTTTCGCAAAACGTTACAGACAATCAGATTCAATTAACTAAAC
>MDTD01155136.1_pt1 | contig 12045 bp, 13 predicted proteins | sample 811221 | NCBI WGS metagenome assembly MDTD01 (sample SAMN05326646, study PRJNA326480) | marine metagenome | isolation source: seawater | place: Pacific Ocean: South West | collected 2011 | reverse complement strand
GTCCTACTAAAGCATTAACAAATGTATCATCCAATTTATTAGTAGTTCTTTTTGAAATGATTTCTAATTTCTTTATTATAAGCTTACTTATCAAACCTCTAAAAATTAAAAAGATTAAGAATATCCCTATTCCAATTAATATCTGAAAGATATCTACGCCTAAAATTCCTTTATTCCAGACTGATAAAAAAATTTCTGAAAAATTTTTTATTAATTCCATAATCAAATTTTATATAACAAAAACTCTTCTTCTCCAGGATTAAAAAGAAATATTTTTTTCCACTTTATTTCATTCAATATAGATGAGGTTTTTTCACTTATACACATTAAATTTGTATTCATCCATAAGCTTTCTGATTGATAATTTTTTATAAAATTTAAAAAACTTAATGCGCTATTCTGGGAATACACGTATACTAAGTCTGGCATTTTTAATTTAAGCTGCTCTATAAATTTTTCATCAAATTTTTCATTATAACTTGTCTTGTAATTAACCAGTCTTTTTAAATTATAACCAATATTAGTTAGTTGAAGGTCTAAATCACTAGATAGAATTTCCCCACTTACATAGACAATTTTACCATCTGATGGCTTAAAATTTTGAACAATTAACTCTTTTAAATTTGTTACATTGCCATCAGCTGCTATTACCTTTTGAAATCCAACACCTCTTGCTTTTTTTTCTGTAGCACTACCTACACAAAAACATAAGATATTTTTATTTAAATTTTTCACATTTAAAAATTTAATTGCATTAGCACTTGTAAATATGATTGCTTTAAAAACATTAAAATCAATTTGATTATATTGAACAGGTTCAATCAATAAAAGTGGGATATGAGATACTTGATGTCCTAATGATTTAAACTTTAAAATCATATCTAAACAATCTTCTAACGGTCGAGTTAATAAAACATGCATATCATTTTTTATATAAATTGTTTGATTTTTCTTTTAAAATTTTTCCAACTTTTTCACCAAGACTTTCAGCAAATTCAATCTTGTCAGAACTTTTTTCATAAAATCTTTTTTTACCATCAATTGAAAATAGCTCAGCATTTAATTCTATCTCATCTTTCTTGATTTCAGCGTGAACACCTATCGCAGTTTCACAATCCCCCTCTAAAATTTTCAAAACACTTCTTTCCGCTAAAGCACAATAAAAAGTTGGCTTATGATTAACTTTTTCTATCAATTCAATTGTTTGATAATCCTCATTTCTGCATTGTAATGCTATAATGCCTTGACCTGCACTAGGAATTATTTCTGAAGTTGTAAAAAATTGAGTTACCTCATTTGTCAAATTAAGAGAATTTATTCCTGCACTCGATAAAATAATTGCATCATATTGTCCTTTTTTTAATTTATCAAGTCTTGTGTCTACATTGCCACGAATTAATTCACAATTTAAATCTTTTCTTATTCTTTTTAATTGAAACTCTCTTCTAAATGATGATGTGCCAATAACTGAATATTTTTCTAAATCATTTAATTTTTTTTTTTTTAAACTTATCAAAATTTCCCTAGGGTCGTTTCGTTTTAAAAAACAAGTAGTTCTTAAACCTTGAGTTTCAATTGCTGGCATATCTTTCAATGCATGAACAGCAATATCAATTTTTTTGTTCAGTAATTCTTTCTCAATGTTTTTGGAAAATAATCCTTTTCCACCTAAATCTGATAATCTTTTATCTTGAATCGTATCCCCTTTAGTCGAAATAGATTTTATCTCAATATCTTCTTCTAAAATATTTTTTGAAAAATTTAGCAGAGCTTCTCTAACCTTTTTTGCATAAATTAGAGCCAGTTTACTACCTCTAGAACCAATTGTTATTTTTTTTTTCATCAAATTTTTTTTCTTTCTTGTATAAAGATTGTACTATTTATAAAAACTATTTGAATGAGCAAAAAACCATTAATTCTTGGTATTGAGACAAGCTGTGATGAAACTGCAGCATCAATTATAACTGAAGATGAGCAAAATAAACCTAAAATTTTATCAAATATTGTCTCAAGTCAGGTTGATATTCATAAAGAATTTGGCGGAGTAGTGCCTGAATTAGCTGCTCGCTCACACATGGAAAAGATCGATTTTATAGTAAAAAAAGCAATTTATGAAAGTGGAAAAGAATTAAGCGATATAGATGCAGTTGCGTCAACAGCTGGACCAGGTTTAGTTGTGTGTCTATCAGTTGGTTTAAGTTTTGGCAAAAGTTTAGCACTATCGCTTGAAAAACCTTTTATAGCCGTTAATCATTTAGAAGGTCACGCGCTTAGCCCGAAACTTAATTCAAAATTAGATTATCCTTATCTTTTATTATTAATTTCTGGTGGACACTCTCAATTTCTTAGTGTTGAAAATTTGGGAAAGTATAAGAGACTTGGAACAACTATTGATGATGCATTAGGTGAAGCTTTTGATAAAACAGCAAAAATTTTAGGAGTAGAATTTCCAGGGGGACCACAGATTGAAGTATTGGCTTTAAAGGGTAATTCATATAGATTTGAATTACCAAAACCAATTTTTCATAAGGGTGGATGTAATTTATCATTTGCTGGCTTAAAAACAGCTATTTTAAAACTTTCGAAAAGTATAAAATCTGATCAAGACAAATATGATCTTGCTGCTTCATTCCAAAAAACAATTGAGGAAATTCTTTATAAAAAAACTTTAATCGCTGTAGAAGAATTTAAAAATACTAATGTTATGAATAATAACAACTTTGTAGTAGCCGGTGGAGTTGCTGCAAATAAAAAAATTAGAGAAATGTTAATTAATCTTTGTAGAACAGTTAATTTTAATCCTATATTTCCTCCTAGAGAATTATGTAGTGATAATGCGGCTATGATCGCAATGGTTGGTTTAGAGAAATTTAAGTTTAAAAAATTTGATAATTTGGATTTTCCCGCGAAACCAAGATGGCCTCTCGATGAAAGTGCTCTATTTATGAAGGGAGCGGGGGTAAAATTATAAATATGAAAAAAAAATTAGGAATTATACAAACAGGAGGACTAGGAGATATTCATATAGCTCTTCCCATTGCATTATTTTATCATAAAAAAAATTTTGAGATATATTGGCCAATTTTTGATAACTGGGTTGAGCAAATGAAACACTATGTACCTTGGATAAATTGGATAGGAATATCTAAAGAAAACAAGGAACATGCATACAATGAGCCAGTAGAAATGCTCAACTCTTTAGGAGTAGAGGAAAAAATACCTTTGTATAATTTTTTAGGAACAAAAGTAGAATTGTCCAATACTCCATATTTTCCACACGTAAGTTTTGATAAATACAAATATATTAGATCAAATGTACCCTTTTATTATAAGTGGAAATTAGATGAATGTATTCAAAGAGATAAAGAGAGAGAAGAGGTAATATTTAATAAATTTGTGAAAAATAAAAATTATGTTGTCACTCACTTAAAAGCAAGTATTCATACTGCTGCTTTCGATTTATCATTAATTCCTAAAAATTATCAAGTTATAGAAATAATTAATGAAGGTTTTGTGCTTGATTGGTTAAAGATAATTGAAAAAGCAAAGATGATTATTATGACCGATAGTGTAATGGCTAATATAACAGAACAACTTAATATTAATGGACTAAAATATTTCATACCTAGAGCAAACATATTCAATACTCCTATATTCATAAATAACTGGAATTGGATAAAAAATAAAAACATTGATCCAAAAACTAACTTAACAGGTATCAAATTTTAATTTTGCATTAATTTAAATAATAAAATATCATTTGTTTATGAGCAGTAACGAATTTTTAACTATCTATAAAAATCTTTTCCCATTGATGAAAAGACATCTAGATATGCTTACTCTCAGGCATTGGGACAAGAAAATTTCATCTTCAAAGAATATATTAAACAAAAGTGGAATGAAATTTTATTCTCAAAATGATGAGGATGGTATTTTAATGGAAATTTTAAGAAGAATTAATATTAAAAAAGGGAGTTTTTTTGAAATTGGTGTTTGCGGAGGACACAAAAATAATGGCACAGAATGTAATTCTATAATTTTACTTATGTTAGGATGGAATGGAATTTGGATCGATGGAGTAAATATAGATCTTAATTTACCAAAGAAAAGTAAATTGAATTACTTTAAACAATTTCTTAATAAAGATAATTGTGTAAAAACTTTTAATGATGCTCTTAATACTTCAAAAATAAATAAATCCGAAATAAATGTTGTTTCAGTAGATATTGATGGAAATGATTTTTATATAACTGAATCCATTTTAAAAGATGGATTTAAACCTGATTGTTTTATTGTTGAATATAACGGAAAGTTTCCACCTCCAATTATATATAATATGCCTTACGAAGAAAATTATGTTTGGCGGGGTGGAGATGAACAAGGATGTAGCTTGCAGTTTTATATAAATTTTTTCAGTAAATTTGATTACAATTTAGTTTGCTGCAATATAACAGGTACGAATGCTTTTTTTGTACACAATAAACATAAAGATAAATTTAGAGATATTCCAAAAGATATAAAAGATATTTTTTATCCCCCTGATTATAATTGGTTTACTCAAATCGGTCATAGCACATCTCCAAAAACAATTGAACATTTTGCTAAGGCTGATGAAACACATTTAGAAGATTAGATAATTTATAAATTATTGAATAATTGTTAATAAAACCAATAAAAAAATATTTCTAACTACAATCTTTCAAACTCAAATATTTTTCGACCCGATTTACTAGTTTGATTAATGGACAATATTTTGGAAACTTTGGAAAGAAATTTTAAAAAATTTTCTTCATGGTAATCAGGGAAAATATCACTTTTAAACTTAATCATTTTTTGAATTGTTTCGTCTTCTTTTGGAACAAATTCAATCAAACCTTTTGGTGCTAATGAAACTATCCAATTAATTGTGTCTTGAAGTGGAATATTTTTTGCAATTGATAAATGGTGCTCAAAAGCTAAAGCCAGAACACCATCAAAATTTGATCTACTCTTAAAGCTTTTTCTTTCTGTCTCATTCCACCCAATATTTGCACTTGGATTTGTTGCATCAAAAATCAACGGTAAAAATTTACTTTTTTCTTTTTCAGCCAAAGCGTAAGCTTTATTAATTGAATTAAAATCATAATCGAATCCTATGACATATTTACATCCGTTTTTTAGTGCTGTACGAGAGTAAACACCATCATTGCATCCAAGATCTGCAATTTTTGAAAATTTATTTTTTTTGACAAAATCAGAAACGATATTAATCTTTATTACTTCTTCTTTATCTTCATAAGAATTTTTAGAAGAATAATTCTCCCATTTTGAATTATTCTTCTTTGGTTCTAATTTATTAATATAAGATTTTAATTGCGAAAGCATTGATAGTAAACTTTTTTTTGAAAATTTATTTTTTTTATTGAAATCTAATGTCTTATTTTGAGGTTTAAATTTTTTATCAATTTTATTTAATAAATAAACGTGAACAAAAATATTATATGAAAACTTATCAAAAAAACTTAACATGTTATCCAGATCGTTAGTCTGAATCCCTTCAAGATTTCCTTTGAACCAATTATTAAATTGAATGCTTTTTTTTGAACTAAGAATAAGTGGATTTAAAAAATTTTCACAAAATTGTTTATGGCCATACCAAAATTCTCCCTCTTCATACTTTTTTATAGACATTAAATCGATGAAAATAGGTTTATAACCAATAAATTGAATATTATATGCACTAGCGTCAATTAAGGTTGCACCATTATTTAATAAAAAGATATGAAAACTTAAATGGTGAATTGCAGCAACTTTAAGTTGTTTAAATGACCATTCATACGGGTATGAGATATATGGAATTTTCTCATGTTCTACAATTAAATAGCTTTCATTAATACCAAGTTTTTTTTGATCATCTTTATTTAAAATATGACTTTTAACTAAAAATTCAGATCTTACTGATTTATTAATCAAATCATTATCAATTAAATAATTAATTCTATCAGCGCCTTGTTTATCTATTTTTCTAAAAACTCTATTAGACTTATAAAAAATTTTACCAGCAGGGTCTCTGAATGAGCCTTTTTCAAAATCCATTTAACTATTCATGTTTTTTATTATTAACATTTTTAGAATTAAAAATTTTTTTAATATTACTTTTAATTCTACTAAAAAAAACACCAACCGTAGTAAGAAAAGCAGCCACTCCTCCTAAAATTAATTGTAATATCAAACTTCCTGTACCAGGATCAAGATAGGCATAAGCATTTACTGTAAATATAAAATAAAATATTGGTACTAAGAATTTTATGTTCATAAAAAATAAAGTATTATCATATTCAATGAAAATAAAAAATTATTTAATTGGTTTTTATGTGTTACTTTTGCCAGTTTTATTGTTTTTAGATATAAGCAATTTAAGACAGGTATCAAATAAATCTTTAATAGTTATTTTATTATCAATAATAGTTATTTTTTTTATAATTTTGATATTGTATAAAATATATCTATTTATTTTTAAATTACCTTTTGAAAATAATTTATTTCCAGGTTTATGCTTTATTTTTTATCTCCAATTTTATTACTCTGAAATAAAAGAAGTTTTAGGAAATAACTTGATAAACTCAGGATATATAATTGTTGTTTTTTTGATAGTATTAAGTATTGGTGTAATTTTTATTTGGTCAAAACATTCTAAAATTTTAAATAAATTTGCCATAATATTTTCAATACTAATTACAATAACTTTTGTTTATAATTTCTATATTTTTTCAGGATTAAGCACAGAACACTACGAAGTTAAAAACACTAAGTCTAATAATAATTTAATTAGTATCAATGAACGAAAAAATTTTAATAATATCTATTTTATAATTTTTGATGCAATGATGCCACTAGAAAACTTTAAAAATGATACCGTTTTTAAGGATAAATTAGATTTCAATGAGAATAACATTATTAGTCAGTTTAATAGTGATTTTAGATATATAAAAGGTTCTGTCTCAAATTATAACAATACCAAACTTTCAATAAGTTCAATTTTTTATAATAAATATTTTTTAGATACAGAGTCAGAAAAGTTTAAAAATTATTATAATTTTTACCCTTATTTTTTTTATGATCAAAATAAAGTTAATAATTTAAATCTTTTAAATATTTTAAGAAAAAATGAAGTAAAGTTCACGTGGTTTAGCAACAGTGCAATGCCATGTAAAAATGTTATAGGTATAATTTGCGGATCATCATCAAGTTTTGAAACTGATATTCTCAATGAATTTAAAATTTTTTACGCCAAAACTCCTATAATTACAATATTAGATAAATTAACTTCTTCATTGAATAAAGAAATTCCCTCAGATGATCTTCTAGATTATATTAAAGATACTAACAAAATTAAAAATAAAAATAATTTTTTTTTTTATCCATAACATGATTCCTAATGGCAGCACTGTATATGATTACAATTGTAACATAGTTGAAAAAAAAGAAATAAACTATTCAGAGAACCCTTATCTCGCTAGGTATCTTTGTTCAATTAAAAAAATAACAGAATTAACAAAATTAATTTCTATATATGATGACGATGCATTAGTTCTAATTACAGCTGATCACGGCGTTGCCTCGATTAATTTAAATGAAGAAAGTAGGTTCATGGATGGTATATTGGAAAATGAGGGAATGTACGATCCAAGAATATTTACTTTAATTAAATTTCCTAAAAATTGCTCTGATATAGCTCCTAAAAATTATGATACTCTAAATCTTGTTAGATATTTGTTAAATTGTAACTACTCCCAAAATTTAGATTATTTACCTTATTTTCATTTTAGAGCTTATGGAGAAGATTCTAAAAATTTTGGAAAAGTAAATGACATTACAAAAAGTGTAAAAAAGTACTTAAATAAAATAAAACAAAATAATTAGATGCAATATTGGTTAATGAAAACAGTTAGCCGTTTTTCCTCTCCGACCCCCACCGACCTCAACTAACATTTTACTTATCTTTCCATCACAGAACTCTTGATTGAGGCCACATAATACATACTATTGTATAGCACATCGTATAGCACGATTTGACGATGAAACTTGGGAACAACTAAATGACAAAGGATAATCGCTAGGATTAGTATTATCTAAATAAAGGACCGGATTTGAAAGACAAATTAAGATAAATAAAAAAAGATCTTTTTGATTTATTTTATTTTTTGAATAGGAAGCAAAAATTAAAATAATTGAAAATAAAAAAAAACAATAACTTAAGAATGATCCTAAAAAAGAACCAAAGTTATAACCTATATAACCATAAAAAATTTCCCCAAAAGGTGACCCATAAAATCTCGATGGAACATAAACACCATTTTCTAAAACACCAATAAATGATAAAATCAATGCATGAGAATCAAGATCGTCTCCAAAACCTTTAAATAGAGAAGTTTGAATTCCTAACAAAGTTAAAGAAATAATAACTAAGATATTTTTAAAGTTAAAATTTACCATATCTATAAAAAAAAAGTTTCATAATTTTATTAAGTAATGTATTTAAAGAAATCACTTGTATTTAAGTATAACAAGATTCATACTTGTGCCTAGCTGTAGATACTTTATAAACTTTCTTTAGGAATTTTATAATGACAAAAGTAAATACCGTTAGAAAAATTGATTTAGAATATTTAGACCAGAATTTTTTTAAAAATCCTAAACAGATTCATTTAAAAGCAAGACAACTAATTTTACAAAGTTTAAACGTTAAAAAAAATCAAAAAATTAAATTAGTTGATTTCGGCTCAGCTGACGGTCAGTTTTTAAATGTAATGAATAAAAAAAGTAAGTTTAATTTTTCACTAGAAGGAGTGGAGCCCGTAGAAAAGTTAATTAAATTTGCAAAAAAAAAACTTAAAAATGTATATTTTCAAAAAGGTTCAATTTTAGATAAAAATTTGTATAAAAATTCAAGTTTAGATGTTGGAATTTCGATTGGTCTTTTATGTTTATTAAAAGATCACAAAAGATATTTAAATAATTTATTACATTGGGTGAAACCAGGGGGAATAATTCTAGTTTGCTCAATATTTAATAATGAAAATTTTGACGTATCAATAGATTATAAAGAGTCAACACAAGAAAGTTTTAATAAACTAAATGCAAAGAGTGGATGGAATATTTTTTCAAAAAAAACTTTAGCAGATTATTTAAAAAATAGTGGGGTAAAAGAGTTTAAATTTATCGACTTTAATATGAAAAAAAAAATTGATTACAATAAAGAAAAACCACTTAAACTCTGGACAAAAAGATTAAAAAACAATCAATTAATTTGTATTAATGGTCTATCTATAATTTTAGATCAAAAATTCTTATTAATTAAAAGATAATAATTATGTCAAATAGTTTTTTTCATGGGATAATGTTTCATCAATTTCATGATAATAAATATTTTAAAAAAATCCCAGGTTCATTGAGTGAAAATCATTTAATTAAAATTATAAAATCTTACAAAGTGAAAAATATTTTAACTCCAGAAAAATTAATAGAAAAAATAAATAATAATACAGTCCAAAATTCTGATGTTTGCTTAACTTTTGATGATGCATTACAATCACAGATTAAAATTGCATTACCAGTGTTAAAGAAATTTAATCTTAAAGCCTTTTTTTTTGTTCAAACATCAATCTTTGATTCTAATAATTATATGATTGAAGATTTCAAAATTTTTAGAAACCGAAAATTCAAAAATTTTACCTCATTTCATAAATTTTTTTTATCAATTCTATTAAAAAATAACCATATAAAAAATAAGCTAGAAACTTTTTTCTCCTCAAGAAAAAAAATTATCAAAGATATAAAAAAAAAATATAGTTTCTATAGTTTTATTGAAATAAAACATAGATTGATAAGAGATTATTTTTTAAGTAAGACTGATTATAAAAAAATTTTGCTTAAAATGTGTAAAAAAAAAAAATATGATATTAAAATGCATTCTAAAAAAACTTATTTTAAAAAAAAAGATATTAGAAAATTAATAAAAGATGGGCATTATATAGGCTTACACACGCACAATCATCCTATGGATATTACTAAACTAAATTATGAAGAACAAAAAAAAGAATTGTGGTTAAATTATAAATTGTTAAAAAAAATAACAAAAAAAGTGCCTTGCTGTGCAAGTCACCCCTCAGGAAAATATGATATTAATTCGCTAAAAATATTAAAAAATCTTAATATTAAATTAGCTTTTAAAGATAATATGATTACTTCTAGTGTGAAAAAAAATAGTTTTTTAAATTTAGAAATTCCAAGAGCAAATTCATCTGAATTAATATTTAGAAAGAAATAATAAATTGAAAATTACAATTTTTACATCAAATAATTTTAGGCATAATTACTTAGTTAATCAAATTTCAAAGATATCATCTAAAATATGTGTTGTACAAGAATGTAATACTATTCATCCTGGTAAAGTTGAAGGTTATTATAAAAAAAATAAAGTAATGAAAAAATATTTTTCTAATGTTTTAGATGCTCAAAATAAAGTTTTTAAAAATGAACCGGTTAATATAAATAATAAAGTAAAATTACTTAGTATGAAGTATGGTGATTTGAATGTGTGTTCAATGAAAACATTAAAACCATTTTTAGAAAGTAATATTTATATTATTTTTGGAGCTAGCTACATAAAAGGAAAATTAGCAAAATTTTTAATTAAGAAAAAAGCTATAAATATTCATATGGGAATATCTCCACATTTTAGGGGAACAGATTCAAATTTTTGGGCTATATATAAAAGAAAATATCAATATGTAGGTGCAACTATTCATTTATTATCCAATGGATTGGATGATGGAAAAATTCTTTACCATGCGTTATCTCAACCATCAAAAAATCCATTTCTATACACAATGCTCACTGTAAAATCAGCAATAGACTCTTTATCCAAACTTATAAAAAATAAAAAAATTCATAAATATAAACCTGTAATTCAAGACAAGTCATTGATGATTAATTATTCAAGAAAAAAAGATTTTAATTCGAATTTAATTAAAAATTTCAGAGAATACAGTATTCCAAAATTTACTCATAATAAAAATGAGTTTGTAAGACCTAGTATTCTTAAACATTCATTCAAATAATTTATGAATAAAAAATCAATAAACACACAAATAAAGACTAAATGCATTTTTGGTTAATGAAATCAGAGCCAGACGTTTGGTCTATAGATCAACAAAAAAAGGCTGGAGACAAAGGCGCTTCATGGGATGGTGTGCGGAACTACCAAGCCGCTAAAAATTTAAAATCAATGAAAAAAGGTGATAAATGTTTTTTTTATCATTCTAATATAGGAAAGGAGATAGTCGGCATTGTGGAGGTAATAAAGGAGAATTATATAGATAAAACCGACCAATCTGGTCGTTTTGTAGCTGTAACAGTAAAATTTCTTAAAAAATTAAAAAAACCAATCACATTGGAAGAAATAAAGAAAAACAAGGAATTAAGCCATTTATCTCTGATAAAACAAAGCAGACTTTCAGTGATGCCCATTGATTCTAAAAGCTGGAAAATTTTAAATAACATGGGTAAGATTTAAATATAATATTTTATGCCTCAAAAAAAAAAAAGAAAAAAATTAAAAAAAAGATCCTCAAAAAAAAAGAGGATCAAAAATAATAAAAAAGTCTCAAAAAAAAGAAAAATTAAAAAAAGATTATCAAAAAGAAAAGGGAATATAAGAATAGATAAAAGCAAAGACGTATCTTCACAAGAATTAGTTTTCAAAACTAAACCTGAATGGATTAAAAGCAGCTTGGCTAGTAAATCTCAATACCAAAAAAAATATACTGAGTCTATAAAGAACAATAACGCTTTTTGGAAAAAGGAGGGAAAGAGAATTACTTGGATCAAGCCATATAAGAAAATAAAAGATGTTAAATATAGTAAAGATGAAGTTAAAATAAAATGGTACGAAGATGGGACTTTAAATGCATCAGCAAACTGTATTGACAGACATTTAAAAGATAAAAAAGATAAAACAGCAATTATTTGGGTTGGAGATGATCCAAAAGATACACAGAAAAT
>MDTD01171197.1_pt1 | contig 12046 bp, 14 predicted proteins | sample 811221 | NCBI WGS metagenome assembly MDTD01 (sample SAMN05326646, study PRJNA326480) | marine metagenome | isolation source: seawater | place: Pacific Ocean: South West | collected 2011 | reverse complement strand
TGATGTATCGTTAGCTCAGAAACATTCTGAGGAAAACCCAGTTTTTTATGTACAATATGCGCATGCGAGAGCCTCTAGTGTGATCAGACAATCCTGTGTTTCAGAGTTGGAGCTTTTAGAGTTTTTCTCAAATCTTAACGACGCTGCTTACTTAGGCAGTGAATCTGTTAATTTAAACAGTTTGGAAAATGAACTAGCACACAGAGTTCTTGGTTTTTCAGAGGTCACTCGTACTGTCCTAAAGAATGTCGAGCCTCATCAACTGGTATTTTACTTGCAAGATCTTGCATCAGATTTTCACAAATTTTACAACGATTCAAAGATACTAGTAGAAGATACTTGGACAAGAAATAAAAGACTATTACTAGTTTACAGCGTAGCCAAACTTTTGAAAAATAATTTAGAATTAATAGGAATTAATGCTCCGGAGAAAATGTAAACATGAGTGAGAATCACCCTGATCCGAAAAAAATTTTTTCTAAAGAAAAATTTTATCCGCATGGTTTTGGTGTTTTGAGTTTTTTTTTCGGAATAGCGTCCGGGCTTCTTATTGCTGCATATTTGGCATTTTATATAACAAAAACGCCCGTTCCCTTTGCAGACAAGCTTGATGGATATAGCAAAGCAAATTCGATAGTTGAATCGTCTGAAAAGGACAACGATATAGTTGTAAAAATCGCTCCGAGTGATATGTCGATTTTCATACCCGAAACTAAGGATGTTAGAAAGGAAGATGACTCCTCCTCAGAGTCAGTAGAAAGGGTGATTGAAAGCGCGAGGTTGGAAAGAGTGCCTAACAAAGCTATTGAGTTAGATAAGTCATTTTTTCTCCAGGTTGGAGCATTTAGAGAAGTCAAAGAGGCCGATAGAATGAGGGCCAAGTTGGCGTTCCTAGGTTTTGAGGCTGCCATTTATAAAAAAAACAAGAAAGGTAATTTGTTCTACAGGGTCAGGTTGGGCCCATTTAATTCGTCCGAGGAACTTAATAGCGTAAAAAAGCGTCTTTCAGACAGTAAAATTAAATCCCACGCAGTGTTGGTTAACCGGTAAAGAAGGATCGTCATATGCTTAATATTTTTTCGTTTTACAGTAAGACAAATTTTTTAGATTTCGTAGTCGGAATCCTGAGCAGCGCATTGTTTCTTTTAGTTATAACGAATCCGACACAAGCCAATACTAAATATGATGAGGGCATAGATTTTAAGAGAATTTACAGTAACAATAAATTTAAAGAAACAAAAAAGATTGAGGTCGTCGAATTTTTTGGTTTATTTTGCCCGCACTGTAGAAATTTTTCTCCTGTGATTAAAAGATGGGCAGAATCGTTACCGGAAAATGTAGAATTTAGAAAATTACATGTACCATTCAGAGAGATCTCCCACCAACGATTGTACTTTACACTAAAAAAAATGGGACTTGTCGACAAGTATTTAGATAAATTATTCCTTGATATTCAAGACAAAAGGATGCCACTCAAAGACTTTCTTAGTATTTCAGTTTGGTTAGAGGATAATGGGGTCGCCATAGAAACATTTGAGAAACAATGGAACTCTGATAAAGTTAAAAGTGATATGAAGGAGGCATCCTTATTAATGAAATCATTTGAGATTACCGGTGTTCCGCAAATTATTGTTGACGGTGAGTTTTTAACTTCTCCTGCCATGGTAGGAAGTAACAGACGGATTATCGGTTTGCTCAATTATCTGATATCAGAAAGAGCTCGTTAACAATTATTTTATCAGGAGTGTTGAATACATTTCCTGTCTATCTTTTCCAAATTTTTTACTGAGTATTTTTACTAGGGTTGTAGCCTTAACGTGTGGTTTTAGCGTTTTCAACCAAAATTCCAGTTCTTTGTCTGATCCAGTAGGCCGTTTGAGTTTAGACAAATCAACAATGACAACGAATTCTCCTCGAAAAAATTTCTCTTTTTTTTCACCGCTGCCCTGTTGTAGCTCAGTGAGAAGTTCTGAGCACAATCCTTTCCATGTAGATTCATGTATTTTAGTCATCTCTTTTGCTAGAAAAATATCTAAATCCTCTTGAAAAAATTTTTCTAACTGCTGTACCAGGTTTTCCATCCTATTAGCCGATTCGAAGAAAACGACATAATCTGTGCTTGTGGAAAGTTTTTCAAGTAAATCGTCAACGTCTTTCTTTTTTTTCGGAAAAAATCCGCCAAAAGTTAGTGTTTGATTACTCTTCAATTCAATACCACTTATTGAGAACCCTGCTGTCACAGAACAACATCCCGGAACGGAACGAACAGGTAGGCCTAATTGGTGATACTTTTCTACAATTTTTGAACCTGGATCAGAAATTGACGGCGTACCTGCGTCTGCCATTAAACCTACCATTTGTTTCCTTAATTCCTCAAAGTTTAGGTTTTTTAGTCTCCGCATTTCATTAAATTTGTGACAAGATACGATCTGCCGTCTTTTTTTATTAATACCATACGTATTAAGTAATTTCATAGCAATTCGAGTATCTTCAGCAAGCACTAAATCACAATCTTTTAAAACGTTTTTCGCCCGTTGGCTGAAATCTAAAAGATTACCTATTGGTGTAGAAATAACATACAGCCCTGGGTTGTTTTCTTGCTGCTTTTCTTTTGAACTAATAACTCGACCCATCTCGTCACGGCTGTTAAAATAGTTTATATTATCATGCCGTCATATTTTATGAGAAAAGAGTTTTTTACCCGATTGTCTCCGATTTTGATACTTGCATTCTTTTTAGAGGGGTGTTATTTCCCGGTGGTTGCTACAGGCGTCGTGGCAACTGCTGTTGCTGTTACAGATCGGAGAACTGCAGGAATTATACTAGAAGATGAAACTATAGAGTTGAAGTCAATGAACGAGCTGTCTAAAAACTTCTCAAAAGATGATATATCCGTTGCTGTTACAAGTTTTAATCGAGCAGCGCTACTCACCGGTTGGGTTGCAAAAGAAAAAATTTCTCAAGATATTGCTGCGTTAATTGCAAATGTGGAAAATGTCAGGGAAATAATCAATGAATTGAATATTGGGCCAAAAGCGACTGGAAAAATGTTTGCTCGAGACACGATTTTAACCGCAAAAATCAAAGCCAGTTTTATTGATGAAGAAAAGTTAAACGCAAATGCTGTTAAAGTAAAAACAGAAAGCGGTATTGTTTTTCTCATGGGAATTGTGACGCAAAGAGAGGCCGATTTGGCTGCGGACATTGCTTCAAGAGTAAAAGGGACAAAAAGGGTTATAAAAGTTTTTGAAGTAAAATCTGAGACTGAAATAGCTAATATCGATGCCGTAATTAATTCACAAAAACCAAAAAAATGATTTTTCAATCCAAAAGCATCAGGTTTGTATAGGCTTTTCTCAATTTTTTAAAAATTTGACCTGGCTTGCCTTTGCGTTTTTCACCTCCAATCTGAATGCCATTTACTGAGGTAATAGGGATGATCTCCTTTGTCGCCGAAGTAAGCATTATTTCGTCCGCGGTCATCAGTTCGCTCACATTAAAATCTTTACGCTCAAACACTATTTTTAAGCTTGAGCACAATTCTTCTATAATCTTTATCCTTATACCCTCAAGTAAATTGTTACAGGGTTCTGGGCAACAAACTCTACCCTGTCTCACAATCCAAATTGTTGAGGCCGCCCCTTCAGTTATATTCTCTCCAGCTACAAGAATCGACTCGTAACAATTCATTGCCACAGCTTTTTCTCTCGCAAGAACATTTGGCAAAAGAGAAATCGATTTAATATCTCTTAGTTTCCAACGATTGTCTTCCGTAGTAATAGCTGATACTCCTTCTAGCAAAATTTTTTCAGAAGGTCTTACTAGTTCTGTGGACATAATAAAAACGGTTGGTTTTGGGCTTTTCGGAAAAGCATGATTTCTCGGAGCAACGCCCCTAGTTATTTGCACATAAACAATTTGATGTTTGTGTACACTTTTTTTAATGAGTATTTCAATACACTTTTTTATTTCTTCTTTTTCGATTCCTAAATCTAAATCAATTTTTTTTAAACTGCTAAACAAGCGATTAAGGTGCTCAACAAAAAAAAACGGTTGCTTATTATATACGGGAACAACCTCATAAACTCCATCCGCAAAAAGGAAGCCCCTATCCAGTGGAGAAATTTTTACCTCACTGAGAGGTAAAAATTCCCCGTTAAAGAACGCTAACTCAGACATCTAGTATGATTAATCCTTTTTATCTTTCCTAACAACTATCCATTCAATCAGGTGAGTCGGACGAATGTTCCAGCATACTGCTTGCAAAAGTATAAGTGTCGACACCAAATCTCTCCACAATGAGCTGCCGTATCGGGTCGGTATTTTAGACAACTCAAACTATGAACTCTCATTTCCATATCGCTACGTTTAGATTTAATCTTTTCTGTCAATTACACACAGCAGTGAAATGTTAAAAATCCCAGGTTACCCGACAACCCTCTCTAGCAATAAATTGATTTAAGCAACAAAATTTGCGTTTACGAAAAACCATTATTGGTAGAATATCATACTATGTGGAAAGTGAATGTTTTAGAAGCCCCAAGATCAACACAAGAGGAAGCTCTGGAATACATAAAATCCAACTACAAAAATGAAAAGCTAGTTTTTTATTCTCAAAATCAAACAAGAGGTCACGGAACAAAAGGAAGATCGTGGATTTCTTCTGACATCTCGTTCGCTGCGAGCTTTGTCTTTCCTCTGCAAATATGCACCGACGACAGTGCATCAAGACTATTGCCAATAATATTTGCTTTAATAGTGGCAAACACGCTCGAAAAAGCGAAGTATTGTCAAGAATTATCGCTAGGAATAAAGTGGCCAAACGATTTATATAAAAACGGAAAAAAAATTGCTGGAATTCTTTTACATTTGTTGCCAATAGGACTTTATGGCAAGGGATTTAAATTAGCTATTGTGGGGATAGGGATCAACATTGTATGGATTTCACCTGATATAAAACTCAATGCAACTAGCATTTTTGATGACGTAAATAGCGCAAAACGTTTTAATGCTCAAAACCTCATTGATGACTTAACAAACAATATTGATAGAATGTATAACGATAATGTTTTTTTCAATCCTCGCGTAGAATTCGGAAAGAGAGATATGTTTAAAAACCAGGTAATAAACGTTTCACTGAATAATAACACTATAGTTTCAGGCAAAAATATGGGTATAGATAAAAATGGTCGCTTGTTACTCAAAGAAACGTCAAAACCCTACATAACAAAAATAGAGGCAGGGTCCATAAAATGGAGATGAAGTTATTCGTTGATTCTGGAAACTCTCGATTAAAATGGGCCATAATATTTCGAGAATATCCCAAAGCAGGTTTGCTGGCTACAAGTGGTAGTGTAGACATCACTGCGATAGTCGATAAACATAAAGATAGATACTTGAAAAATTCAATTTTAAATAGTGTTAAAAAGCTTAGAGAGCATGCTAACGGGAAGTATAGTTTATTAAATCTACAAAAGATTGTTAAAGTTTACATGGCGTCTGTAAATCCGAGAATTATTAATAAATTAATAAATTGTGAACTGAAAGAAATTTTTCTATTGGAAAATTTTTACCCTATTACTACACAAGATAACAAAAAAATAATCCTTTCTGAGAATCATAAGATTGTATTTAAAATCAATCGTGATAAGCCAGAAGAGTTAGGCGTGGATAGATGGCTAGCTATGCTTGGATTAACGGAGCGTTTGATGAGGAAAAATTATGACGATGCTTTTATATTGTCTGTTGGCACTGCAACGGTGTTGGACAAAATAAAAATACATCAGGGAAAGAAAAATTCAGCCACTACTAAAGTAATTCACGAGGGAGGTTATATTGTTCCCGGTTTTGCAATGATGGAAAACAGTCTGAATTTTCTTACCAGTGGAGTTAGAGGCCATGAGTTTCGCCCATTAGCATTTCCAACCAATACGGTTGATTCTGTCATGTCAGGGGTTTATAACGTTCAGGCTGCGTTATCGTTTATTGTTAGTGAAAGAGTCCCGGTATTTTTATATGGAGGTAATATCGACAAGTTCACACTGGGAAGGACACTAGCGAGAAAGTTCTTACAGAGAGAGAGTAATATAATTAAAGATCCATGGTTAGTTTTTAAAGGCTTGAATCAACTTTCAAACTGCAAAAGTTAGAATTTTTTCGAATCAAATTTGATCAACATTTTTCCCTATCTTTTTCCTGAAAAGATTAAGTTCTTTCACATTGCTAAAGGATTGATCAAATAATAAAGACAGATTATGTAAAATTCTGTCCGCTACTTTCTTTTCCCAACCTTTATCAAATTTGATCTGATCATCGAGCCACTTCTCAAGCCACCCAGGCTCGGGCAAACGACTTTGGACCGTATCGTTTGGGAATAGGGCTTTGTTGACATGAAGATTGGTAGGATGAAGAGCTTTCTGGTGTCTACTGGCTGAGGCCATCAAAACACCTATTTTAGCGAAGGCTAATTGGGCTGAGGCTCCCAGATTCTTTAAAGATTTTTTCATATATTTTAGATATGCTCCCCCGTGTCTCGCCTCATCCATGGCAATCGTATTGTATATCTTTTTGATAACAGGTTCTGAATGCCATTCTGAAGCGCACCTGTACCAGTGGTTGAGTCGTATTTCCCCACAAAAATGAAGCATTAATGTTTCGAGAGCTGGTGCTGGATCAAATTCGAATCGCACTGCATCAAGCTCCTTTTCAGTTGGGACAAGATCAGGACAAAATCTTTTCAAGTACTCCATCAAAACCAGGCTGTGTTTCTGCTCTTCAAAAAACCAGACGGACATAAACCCTGAAAAATCACTATCTCCTCTGTTATCTCTTAAGAACATCTCCGTTGCCGGCAGGGCTGCCCATTCTGTAATCGCATTCATTTTAATAGTATATGCTTGTTCTCGTGAGAGCTTGTCGGCGTCAAACTGATCCCATGGGATATCTGTTTCGAGATTCCATCGCACCCTTTCAAACTCTCGAAACAGGTCCGGATAAAGCATGGTGTTCATATTCATAATTTTCTTCTTTTTAGTTATCTATCTGAGCTTTTGAGAAAACTCTTTTTATAAATTGTAATGGCATATCCAATATTTTAAATGCTTGAAGTAATTCAACGCTATCCCAATAATCACGGTGATGTGCGATTAACCCTCTCTCGTTAACCTGTAGCCAACTGGATCCGTAAATGAAATTCTGGATTTTTTTTCCTTTTCTTTTAAAAACAAACGTCCACTTTACGTTAATTATAGCTCCATCAGACACAATTTTTAAGTTAATAAACCGAGGGTTATTGAGATTTTTAAACATAGTAGTAAACAATCTTTTAATAGCGCTCTTGCTCTGAATATCATGAAACGGGTCTTTAAAACAACATTTTTCATCGTAAAAGTGAAGAACATTATCAATATCTTCAATAGTCCTAAGGTTTTCCATCGATTTTTTAAAACTTACGACATCAAAGGTTCCTAAACTTGTCAATTATTTTTCCCCCGTAATTTAGCATTGATTAAGAATATTAACTTGTACGGGAAAAGACTAATAGTTTTTAGAATGAGCGTAAATTTCTTTGGAAAATGTATCTCGAATAAGCCCCTTTTCAAACCATAAAAGATTTCCTTACTCGCTTGTTCAGGCGTAATGATAAAGGGCATATAAAACTTATTTTTTTTTGTAAGACGAGTGTCTACAAACCCTGGACAAACCAAAGAAATATCAATATTGAAGGGTTTGAATTCCACAAATGCCGATTCGGCAATGTTATTTAACGCGGATTTAGTAGGACCGTAAGCACATGAACCCGGAAGCCCAACGTATCCCGCAACGCTGGATATCCATATCCAATGGGGATTGTTTAAAAATTTGTCTCTTTCTTTTAGCCATGTTTGAGTAATCTTAAAGAATGGATAATACACCGATGTAAGATTCACACATGTTATTTTTTTTGCCTCTTTATAAGAAAAATCTATGTAGGTCATCGGGGAATACACAGCTGCACACCAGAATACCGTATCTATGTCAAGATTTTTTTTTCTGATCAGTTCGAAAAATTTTCCCATGGCTTCCTCGTCAGCTATATCAACAGGAATCCGTGTATTTTGCGAAAAGTTTGCTTCTAGAATATCGGCTCTTCTGGCTGTCACGATCAAATTCTCTCCAAGAATTTCCAATGCTTTCGCAATTTCGAATCCTATTCCGCTGGAAGCTCCGACGACAAGAACTGTTCGGTTGTCAAAGGAATGAATGGGTTTATTGAACATGCCCTTTTACTTCTTGAATGTGATTATGACGGTTCCTATCCTGACGCCTAACTTTGAAAAAACTGCACGGTTCATAAGAACATCTTCTTCCATAAGGAACATCCAGTCGTCAAAATCAACTTCCAACTCTTTTAAAAAAGAGTCTTCAATTAAAATATTGTAACGGTACGACCAGTTTAATGCGTTGCCAGCAATAATTCCATGCGCAGTTCCGACAACTCCATCGGACTTACCATTCCACTTATTGTCAGATAGTTTTTTTAACTCCCACGTACGCTTTTCTTTTTTACCATCAGACCAAATGAAATTTTCAATTAATTTACCACTTAAATTATCTTTTGAAAAAATACCTTCGACTTCAACCTTAAACCTTTTTATCACTCGATTGTTGCGATTCAACACGATCCCCCAGCCGGTTGCTTTTCCGTTAAAGAACGCTTCCAGACGGAAAGGGGGTACCTCATTTTGATATGTAGATATGCCGCTACTGCTACACCCAATCGATAGAGTGGCTATTAGAAATAACAAGAATGAGGTTTTAGGCACGATGTATCTTTAAAAAACGGTCCATTAAAATTAAACACGTGATCTTTATCATACACGGAGCTCCTGCATACATAAACATTAAGCTTTCTTTACCCACTTCTGTGACTGAATTAGGGTCATAGCCCAAGAGACCGAGTAATGGTAGACAAAACCCTGAAGCTAATGCAATTGCAATTTTATTGATAAGATTCCATAACCCAAAATATGTTGAGGCCAAGGTTGCCTCATTTTTATTCACAGGAATGAGATCATTTAATATTGCCGGAGGGCTTATCAGCTCCCCACCTAGACTGCACCCCGTAAGCATACAAATACACAAAAAGGGATAAAACTGTCCCTCTTCCAATAGCAAAACAAAGGCGAAAAAAATTATAGAGGATATGATAGCTATAAGCCACGTTTTTTTACTCCCAATTTTCGCGATAAGCTTTCTCCACATAGGAATAGAAACGGCTGCACTCAAAAAATATACAGATAGGAGAACACCTCCTTCAACTTTTTCTAAATCAAGGGTATCACTAAAGAAAAAAACAAAGAGTAAGGCTGGTATAGAATTAGCAAAAGTGTTGAAAAAACAGAGACTAAAAAATAATTTATTTTTCTTCGATCCCAAAGAAAAAAAATTGAATTTTGTTTCTTTGGGGTTACTAGAGAACACATTATCTATCGACGTTTTTCTTACAAAGCTTAAAGAAACTACGCAAATGACAGCCCCCACAAATATAATTTTAGAAAGCAATTCATAAGATCCTAGCGCGATAAGTACCGATGCGACAATCAGCCCAAGCAATACAAAGACTTCTCTACCAGAAATGAGTTTGTTTCTGGTCTCTTCATGTCTAGACCATGCAAATGCCCAGCTTTGATACGAAATATTTGAAATGCCATTTGATATTGAAACTATCAGTGTAAAGATAAAGAACCATGAAAATACAAACATTAAATTTTTCGATAACAATTCTGGCGGGTTAAATAGAAAATAAACCGACGTAGCCAATATGATTAAAGATGGATTTAACCAACGTAAGTATCTGTGTCCACTTGTTCTATCTATCAAATTTCCAAACAAAGGGTCTGTAAAGGCATCTATCAGTCGTATAACCATAAGCATAGTACCTGTAACGATGATGGTTTGACCTAAATCTGCATATATGCTGGGAGTCGCTATGTAAAGTGGCAACGCAGAGATCGATAAAATAAACCCTACGAAGCTGTAGTTAACGAGAGAAACGAATTTAATCATTATGCCGGAATTTCAGTAACTCCTGTCTTAATCTCGGCTGGGAGGTATCTCCGTCTAGCCAAATAAGAAAAAAGGATTTTGCAAAATTTTTGTCTGATTTCGATGCTATCAAAATTCCGTTATGGTGAAGCATTATTCCTGAGTCAGGTATGAATACGCCCGTCAACTTATCATTTTTTTTTATATCCGGAAAGTTTTTTTCCATCCAATCGTACCAAAGATTTTCTTCTCCTTCCGGAATAAGCTTTAGCCTTTTCATTTCTTTAAAACTTCTTTTTGCGATATCTTTACCGTTTAGATCACGAAAATAATTTATCTGTAATGAAAACTTCGCATCAAATATCTCCCCCGATTTAGATTCGGAAAATAGACTAGCGTTATATACCCTCAGCCCAAAAAATCTTAGCACTCCATTTCCATTAAAAAATTTACATTCCGGGCATACTGCTTCTTCGAGTTTAAACTTCCCATGCTCACTGGCGTTTGTATTCTCTTTAAAAACGAAAAAAGAAGACAAAAGAACTAGTGTGAGAAAAGAAACTTTAGGGCCTTTATTTTTTTGATAATACATATTGTCCAACATCAATATCACCTGCTTCGAAACCGCTACGGCAGTAATTCAAATAAAATTTCCACATTCTCTTGAATTCTTTACTTAGCCCTAACACGTCAAGTTTATCGTTAGACTGTTCGAACTTAGATGCCCAAAGCTTTAAAGTCTCAGCATAGTCGTTAGAAAAATAAAATTCATCTACAATTTTTAAACTGTGCCTCTTAGCAAGATTTTTAAAAATTTGTTTAGTGGGAAGCATTCCACCGGGAAATATATATGTCTGTATGAAATCTACGCCGTTTCTATATTTCTCAAACTTTTCATCTTTAATAAGAATAGTCTGAATAACAGCTCTTGCATTCCGATTTAAGCATCTGTGAATTGTGGAAAAAAACTCATCCCAATATTTTTCTCCGACGGCCTCAAACATCTCAATGGATACGATACCATCATATTTTTTATCTAGAAGCCTATAATCTTTGATATCAAATTTAAGCCGATTACCCTCGTTGATTCCACTAAACTTTTCTTGTACATATTCGTATTGTTTTGTGGAAAGCGTTATCCCATGATAGTGACATTGGGTTGTTTTGTAGATCCTTTCAGCCATACTCCCCCAACCAAAACCAATTTCACATACGCTACCGTTTTTTTTATTTGGCGCTAACAAATCTAGGGCCCTATCTATTTTTCTCTGTTGTGCTTCTAGCAAGCTCGTTTTGCTATTTTTAGCTCTCTTAACAAATATTGCACTCGAATACGTTAATGACTCATCAAGCCATATTGAATAAAATTCGTTGCCCAGGTCATAGTGATATTTAATGTTTTCCGTTGCCTTACTTACAGTATTTTCATTGGTCCGATGTTTCACCAGCTTACCCAGCAAAAATAGCCTATTCCCATCGACAAGAGCCGATAAAACATCACGGTTTCTAACTGCTAGTTGTAAGAGGGCGTGTAAATTATTCGTATCCCACTTTCCATGGATATAATCTTCGCCAAAACCAATATCCCCTTTCCGAATTAAATTCATTAAAACTTCCCACTTGAATATTTGAATATCAGCTTTAATTGAGTTTCTAGATGTTAAATGGCCAAATGTGTACAAGCGCCCGTCCGGTAATTTTAACGATAACTCCCCGTTTTCTATTCGTCTTAGCATTCTTAAGACAATGAATGAAAAATATTTATGAAAAAACATGGTTTACTCTTTTTCCACTAACTTGATGCCCTTCAACCACAGCAGTAGTGCTTGTATATTAATTCGAAATAAAGTAAAGATCGGCAGGAATATTACTGAGACAAAATTCTTTAGTCCAATAACTGTCTTTATGTCAATTTTTCTTCCGCTTATGCTTGTAGTAATTAAGATCTTCTTTCGCTGCCTAAGTTCAATTCTAGCTGTTTGAATTTCGTCTTCGTAATTTTTATAAAACCTAAAGGAAT
>MDTD01133978.1_pt1 | contig 12046 bp, 9 predicted proteins | sample 811221 | NCBI WGS metagenome assembly MDTD01 (sample SAMN05326646, study PRJNA326480) | marine metagenome | isolation source: seawater | place: Pacific Ocean: South West | collected 2011 | reverse complement strand
CAGTGCCCGCACCAGCTCGATCTGTACCAGTGGCTCTTCGGCCTGCCGACCAAAGTCCGGGCTTTCGGCTCACTCGGCAAATACCATAAAATAGAAGTTGAAGACGAAATCGTCGCATACTGCGAATTTCCCAACGGCGCAACCGGTTCATTCATCGCCAACACCGCCGAGGCCCCCGGATCAAACCGCTTGGAAATTGCATGTGACCGCGGTCTAGTCATCGTGGAAAAAGACCAGATCATCTTCCACCGTACCGAAAAATCGGTTGCGGAAGACCTGAAAACCACCAAGGAACGCTTTGCCGGACCTCCGACCTGGGAATGCAAAGTTCCGTATAAGGAGTCACCGTATCAGGAACATGAAACCGTACTCCGCAACTTTGCCGACGCGATCCTCAACGATGTCGAGCTGATAGCTCCGGGCATCGAAGGTATCAGGTCAGTCGAGCTGGGCAACGCGATGCTCTACTCAGCCTTGAAGGATGAAACTGTTGACATGCCGCTGGATCCGGAGGCTTACAAAGCAATGCTCATGGATCTGATCGAAAACTCAAGTTTTGAAAAGCAGGTCGGGGACACCACTGTCCAGGACCTTTCGAATTCATACTAATTGATTTAACCGAAATAAAGGAATACAACCATGTATATGACAGGATTTGCTGATGAAGCAGGCGCCGATCTGAGCGTTCAGATCAAAGCGACCAAAGAACTGGGCTGGAGCAATATCGAGACCCGTAAACTGGGCGATAAAAACCTTGCCACCATTTCCGACCAGGAGTTCGAAGAACTTCAGGCCACACTTGATGAAAACGGCGTAAAATTCAACTGCTACGGCAGCGCTATCGCCAACTGGGCCAAACCGATCATCGAACCGCCGGAATCAAGCTACGAGGAATTCGCTGCCGCGATTCCGAGAATGCAGAAACTCGGCACAAAAATGGTTCGCGTAATGAGCTTTGCCGTTCCGGATGAACTTAAGCCGAAAAGCTGGGACTACCTCGATGAAGTGGTTAAACGCTGTAAAGTAATCGCCAAAATGGCGGAAGATGCCGGTCTCCTCTGCGTGCATGAAAACTGCATGAACTGGGGTGGACTCTCATACGAACATACTATGAAGCTGATCGAAGAGGTCAACTCTCCGGCCTTCAAACTGGTATTCGACACCGGCAACCCGGTCTTCAATCTGGACTGGAGCAGCAAAGGTCAGGGTAAAGTCTATCAGAGCGCATGGGAATTCTATGACAACGTCCGCGACCATGTCGCCTACATCCACATTAAAGACGGCTACATGCCGGAAGACAGCGACAAACACGTATTCACCCACGCCGGCGAAGGCCAGGGTGACGTACGCAAAATTTTGACTGACATGTTCAAAAACGGTTACGATGGCGGTATCTCCATCGAGCCCCACCTGGCGGTAGTCTTCCATGACACCTCCGGCGATGTCAGCGATGCTGATATCAAGTATGCCAATTACGTTGAATATGGCCGTCGCCTTGAAAAAATGATTGCAGAAATCAAGAATGCGGGTTAAAGTATCAGTATAATTATTACTGATAACATAACCCGGAAATATTCTTGTAAATGGATGGCAGCGACAGGCAGATAATATCCGCGTTCAAACAACTTAAAGGTCCGGGGCTATTCACTCCGCTGGACCTGCATTTCGCGGATTTCGCCGTCAAACTTGACCGGGGGCATGCCCCCGGCGCGGTATTCGCCGCGGCTGCGATGATCAGCCACGCCTCAAGTTCACTCGGCCATGTTTGCCTTGATCTGCACCTCCATTGCGACAAGACTTTAGACAGCTTTTTCGCCGACCTCCCCGAGGCTTCAGCGGAAAAGCTTTCTTTGTTAAAAAGAACCGGACCGCCAGAAAACTGGCTCGAACAATTACAAATATCACCTGCGGTCGGGAACGGACAGTCCATCCAACTCACGCCGTTAATCCTTGAATCCGGACGCCTCTATCTGCAGAAGTATTATCGCTGCGAACAGGAATTGGCCGCAATGATCTGCAACCGTGCCGCAACCCCAAAGCCAATACTGCCGCCTCCAGGCCGACTAGTCAATATATCCCCCTTCCTCGGCCCGGAAGAAAACGGGGAGATCAACTGGCAAACCGCTGCGGTTTTCGCAGCACTTTACAACTCGTTCACAATAATTACCGGTCCGCCCGGAGCAGGAAAAACTTCAATCGCAGCGACGATCTGCGCCTTGCTGCTCGAACAGCAGCCTGATACGAAAATAGCGCTTTGCGCCCCAACCGGCAAAGCACAAACCGTACTTAAAAGCTCAATCCGCCGCGAACTAGAAAAGCTCAACTGCCAGGATGAAGTAAAGTCCGCGGTAACCGAACTGCCCACTTCAACCATTCACCGACTGCTCGGATCCATAAAGGACTCCGCCAGATTCCGTCATAATCGCGACAATCCATTGAATCTGGATGTGCTAATAGTAGACGAAAGTTCAATGGCCCCGCTGCTTTTGTTAACCCGGCTGTTCCAGGCATTACCGGAACACACCCGGGTCATTATGCTCGGCGACAAAGACCAGTTGGCATCTGTAGAGTCCGGCGCGGTATTGAATGATATTTCAAACGCATCAGACCTGAATACCTTCTCTGAACAATTCATCTCAGCATTCAGCCAGGCGACCGGAGTGGACACGGATGCGTTGAATAAAACGAAAAAACAATCCTCCCTAACCGACTGTGCCGTTAAACTGCAAAAAGTCTTCAGGTTCTCCTCTGATCGCGGAATCGGCTTGATTCAGCGCAGGATTTGCAATATGCCTGAATCCCCCAATGCATCAGAAATTGAGAAAATAATATCCGATATAGCCGAATCCGATCCGGAGCAACTATCCCTGCACAAACTCCCGGAGACCGCGACCGAATTGAAACTGATGCTAAGCCAGATGATCTCCGACTTAAGGGATTCAGGCAGCTTTTATATGGACGCAGCAACACCGGAGGCGGCGTTAAGCGCACTCAAACGTTTTATCATCCTTTCCCCTCAACATGCCGGGCTGACCGGGGTTTGCGGCATAAACAATGCCATGTGCGAAATACTTGATCTCCCCATTGGCAGACTATCTCACGGGATGCCGGTAATGATAACCAGAAACGCTTATGACGCCGGACTGTTCAACGGAGATATCGGCATTATTATGAAAGATGAATCCGGCAACCTGAAGGCCTGGTTCAATAATCATCACTATGAAACCGAGAGCAATGATTCCTCTCCGGTCATATCATTCCCGTTAAACCGCCTGCCGACACATACCACGGCATTCGCGATAACAGTACATAAATCCCAGGGTTCGGGATTCGAGAGAGTGCTGTTACTGCTGCCGGATTCACCAGCACGCTCCCTTGCAGTACGGGAACTCTTCTACACGGCATTAACCAGAACCAGCCGCCGTCTCGATGTTTGCGCGTCTCCTGATACATTGCGTGAATACTTGTCAAACCGCACAAGCAGGACCTCCGGCCTGGAAGCAACCATAAATCATATTATGTCCATTGTGTAATAAATTTAAATTATACACAAATACACTAAAAAGTTGCATTTTTTTAAAATCACAACGAGAAGTTATTGACTTTATTAAGTCCATAGTGTATAATACATGAAAGGTTTAAATATTAAATTCAAATCAATCAATCCCAGGAATGGACAAATGCAAAAGAGAAAAGACAGGTTCACACTAATCGAACTTCTGGTTGTGATAGCAATTATCGCCATCCTCGCCAGCATGTTACTGCCGGCCTTGAACCAGGCCAGAGACAAAGCCCGCGCTATTGCCTGCGCCAGCAATGCAAAATCACTTCTGTCATTTAATCAGTTCTACATTGACGACAACCGGGAATATGTCTCATCGGCAATTCCGCCGAACAATAAATCATGGTGTGAATCCCTGGCGATATACAACAACGGTACAAACTCCGTCTGGCACTGCCCGGGGGCCAAACTCGGCAAACAGGAAGAATTATCCAAGCCATACAATTACTACAGGTTCAGGGCTAACGCCGGATTAGGCATAAACGAACACAGCTTCATCGGAAGAACCGCCGATCATTCGAAAATGCTGATCAGAAAACTGTCTGAGTTCCGTGAACCAACAAAAACAATTTATACCGCAGACATCATCACCGGAACCAACTACACAATGAGAGGCGGAACCAATATCGCTAATAACGCCAAGCGCTATCTTCGCGCCTCAAACAGTATTATCCCCGGAGAAACCAACAACGGACTAAGCAGCTACTACACCAGGCACAACAATGAAAAAGGCCTTAACTGCGGCCTTCTCGACGGCCACGTGGAAAACATTAACTACTTTACATTAATAGAGTGGAAAACCTACCGTTACACCACCTGCAAAACCCGCTTTTTCCCTGCACCTCAATAAAACAATAAGAAATACATACACATGAACATTTCCAAACAAAACATCAAGATCCTTATCATCCTTTCACTGTTTTTAACAATCAGCAACTTTACCGGATTTGCCGCTGGAGCAGATAAAAAGATCACCCCCTATCTACCGTTCGATCCACCATCAAATACGAGCTTAAGAAATTCTAGCAGAAAGGTATTTGCGCATTACTTTCCGCCATTTCCGATCTCAATGGATAATCTTGATCCGGCAAAAGACCAATGGGTTAAACACATAATGAACCCCAAAGGTTTCGGGAAACGCTATATCAAAACCGGCGGAAAATGTCGGCAACGTCCACTGCCGCGACCGGTGCGTCCGGAGAAAAACTGGCTGCTCAAAGACATGGAATTGGAAGTCCAACGGGCCTCAGACCTCGGTATGGACGGATTCGTCTGTGATATTGTCAAAGAATCAGGGGTCAACTGGACCAGAGTAAAGGCCCTGCTAGAAGCCGCAAACAAAGTTGACCCGACTTTCAAAATCATGCTGATGGCCGGAATGCCGGCGCTGTTCCGGGAATCAAAAACCAACAAGAAGGTTCAGACACCGGAAAGAATGGCTAAGATACTTCTGGAATTAAGCAAATACCCGGCAGTCTATCGGCTCTCTGACGGCAGACTTGCAGTTTCCGCCTTCCGCGGCAACGACAAGAGTCCGGAATGGTGGAAAAAAGTTTTTGCCATCATGAAGCAAGAAGGCGAAAATGTGGCTTTCGTACCATTGATCCAACCCTGGTGGGACAAAGAAAAGAAATGGCTGGCGGAGGCGAAAAAGTTTGCACCGATATGTTACGGCCTCGGCACCTGGGGGCCGCGTACCGCCGGAGAAGCACCTAAATGGGAAGAGTTTCCCGCATGCGTGCATCAGTTCACTAAAATCTGCTTCTTTCCGGTTGGAGCGCAGGACTTCCGGGCCAAAAACGGCATATTCTGGGAAGCCGCCAACACGTTAAGCTACCGTTCCTACTGGCAATCAGCGATTAAAGGCAACGCCGACTGGGTCCAGATCATCACCTGGAACGACTACTCGGAAGCCACTGAAATATCACCATCCAGCGGCACCCAATACAGCCTTTACGATCTTACAGCCTATTACATAGCCTGGTTCAAGACCGGCAAAAGGCCGGAAATAACCCGCGACGTCCTTTACTATTCGCATCGCATCCATTCGATACACGCCAAACCCGACCTGACCAAACAGAAAAAGATGTTCAAGCCAATTACGAAAGAACCTCTGCTGGACGACATTGAACTGCTCTGCTTTCTGAAAGCGCCGGGAACCGTGACGATCAAGGTCGGAAATAAAGAGTATACAAAGAAATTCAAGGCCGGAGTCAATGAGTTCAGAGCTCCATTACATGACGGAACACCGGAGTTCACCCTGCGAAGAAATGGAAAACAGATAATAAGCTTCAAAAGCAAATTCCCGATCAACAGCAAAAACATTGTTTATCAGGACCTGCTTTATCGCGGTGGATCGAGTTCACGGGCAAAGTAAACCTGAACAGCGAATGCGTTTCGATTGATATAAACTTACTTTGCCGGCCCGGTTGAGCCTCTGACGATCAGCAGCGGTTTGTTGACAATGGTTACAGCCCGGCTTAAGCTCCGGTTGTCAATATTTTCAGTCAGCAACCTGACCGCATCGCCTGCATCTCTGAGTTTATCACGCACTATTGTCGTCATTCCGTTGATAAGAGCGATATCACTGTCATCGTATGTCACAAGCGACATGTCATCAGGGATCACAACCCCTGTTTCACGTGCGGCATCAGCCAAACCGTCGGCAACCTTCAAGTTAGCGGCAATGACTGCGGTATATTTACAACCGCCGGAAAACAGTTTCCGGCCAAACTTCAGGCCGCAGCCATACTCTCCACGGGAATCAGCGACTTTATCCGCATCCGGAGTTTCAGGAAATATATCATCCCTGCCGACTGGCAATCCCAGCAATGCAGCCTGGGATACAAAAGCATCTTCACGCTGACTAACCCAGACCGAATCGCCACGCATATCAGGCGATATTGAACAAAATGCAATCCGGCGGTGGCCCAAGGCCTGCAGGTGCTCCAATATCTCCCGGGTTCCCCAAGTCCAGTCTTCATTGATCCGCATTCCGGAGAAGTTCTCATTGTAATAGTTGCAGATTACTACAGGACGATTGACTTTCAACAGGTTTTTAACAAAACCCGCTTGCGACTCTTTCTGTCCGAGAAGCACAAGAAAACCTGCCGCGTCATCCAATTTGCCCTGATCAACCGGAGTCTCCCCCGTTACCTCCTCAGTTACAGCAGCCAGCGAAACCCGATAGCCCTGTTTACTGGCCAGATTCTCAAAAATGCGGATAAAATCCATATTCCATGGCGACAAGTCGGATTTATAATCTATTCTCTGTTTTGCCATTCTGAATAAAATAGTTATCTCCGGCATTCCGTCAGAAATATCGCCAGGCAAAGAAATTTTTTTAACGTAGGTCCCCAGCTTGCGCCGTCTAACGATCAGCCCCTCACTGTCCAACTGCTTCATTATCGCGCGAACCGTATTCTCGCCGACTTCATAGAGGGAAGAAAACTGCTTTAACGTCGGCAATTTTGACCCGGCTGGAATCCGCCCGGTCTCTATCTGCTCCCGCAACTGGTCGACAAGCTGCTCCTGCAGTCCCCGATGATCCATCGGGTCTACAGTCAGGTCAGGTTTTAGCACTTTTTCGGTCATAATATTCTCCTGCAAAATACTATATTGCCGGGAGGCCGATTTTCAAGCCGGAAGCAGCTCAAACGACATACAATATATATCACAAAAAAATATTTTTTTCACTACTAATGCGATACATCGTATTGACAATTCAGGGTTCACACTGTATAATAAACATTATTAATGAACGCATCCAACAATGTAGTATATAATGATAAAAGTAATCGGGAAAACCTTTGATATCATATCACTCCTCAGCAAAGAGGGGGCGCTGCCGTTGCGTGAGATAGCAACCGGGACCGGCCTGAATAAGACGACCGCAAGCAACATTGTCATTACCCTCAGAAATCTGGGCTGGCTGAGTCAGAATGACAAAGGTGATTATTACATATCAGACACGTTTATCGATTTATCCAGAGCCTACATCAACAAAGACAGGCTGGATGAGTTGCTTGACGAACAAGTTACTCAGGCGGCAAATCAAATTGGCGAAAGAGTATTGTGCGCGACACTGCGTCACGGGGCAAGACACATTCTGAAGCAGGCCGATGGCAGTCAACTTGTGACCATCAGTGAAAAAATCGCTGACCAGAGCAATGTCTACGATTCAGCCACCGGCCGGGTCCTTGTCGCTTATATGACGACAGGTGAACGTAATGCTTTTTATGCGGAAGCAGGAGTTCCCACCGAAAAAGAGTGGCCTGGTGCCGCTGACGAAACAAAGGTATTTAAAGAAATCCGGGACAATGGTTACGAACTTAAACCGGGAAACGAGGTCGTAGCAATAGCGGTCCCTGTTTTCGGCAAAAACGGCAAAGTGAGTTGCAGTCTGGGCTGCTACCTGCCGGACTACCGCTGTAATTCAGAACTTGAGGCGAAAATAATTCGTCACCTGAAGGGCTCAGCTGAAATAATCAGCGAAAGACTGCCCTGATAAACGAGCTTTCAACAAATATTTTTTAATGCGACTTGTTCGTATTTTATAGTTATATAAAAAACTGAAAGGAACTATCATGTTCGGCGAGAAGTTAACCAGTGAAATGGTAAAGAAAGCGGCGTTGGCAATGGGTGCCGACCTGTGCGGAATCGGCTCGATGGACCGTTTTGAAGGAGCTCCTAAAGATCACGACCCGCGCTATCTGTTTCCTGAAGCGAAATCGGTTATAGGTCTGGCCTTCAGAGTGCATCGCGGACTCTACCGCCCCATGGAGGAAGGCACTCACTGGGGGATGTACTCATCCCTGGGTTATGCCAATATCAATGATGTGCACATGCCGGTGGTAATGCGTGAAATCGGTTCATTCATCGAGGATTTCGGTTATGAAGCGGTTATCTACAATAATACCGCCGTACGTTACAACACGAAACAGGGAGTACCGGTCCGTGAGGGTTATCCCAATCCGGCGGTATTCGTTCATTTCAGGATTGCAGGAGTCATCTGCGGCATGGGGGAGATCGGCTGGAGCAATATTTTCCTGACGCCCGAGTTCGGACCGCGCCAGCGTTTGGCCTTTATCTTTACAGACGCTGAACTTGAACCCGATCCGGTCTTTGAAGGCGGTCTGTGCGACAAATGCATGCGTTGTGTCAAGGACTGTCCGGCCGGAGCGATTCCACGCGATAAAAAAGTTGAATTCACGGTCGAAGGCAAAACCTACGAATACGCAAAACTGGACGAGGAACGCTGTTGGGTCGGCTTCCATTGCGGCAACGAGGAAACCAATCCATTCCTGTATGGCGGAGAGGACGCCGAGCTCGCGCGCTGGATGATCAATAATATCTACAAAGATGATTCCCCGTTCCTCAAACAGCGAAAGATCCACTCCCGCTGGACCGCTTTCGACGTACTCTATGAAAAGCACGCTCCCAGCAAAGCCGGCAGAGACAATTTCAAACATCCAGGCTGCATGTGCGGAGCGACATGCCAACGCACCTGCTTCATTCATCTCGAGGAAAAAGACAAGCTGTCCAACAAGTTCCATACTAAATTCAGAATCCGCAAGCCATGGCGTCTCGATCCGGAAAAAATCCTGCGGGAAAAATTCGCCAACGAAGCGGAGATGGAAGATCTGAACGACTACAGCGGCGGAAAATAAAAGTTCCATCAAACAAAAAAACAAAGCCTCCTGTAATCCACAGCTTTACGGGAGGCTTTATTACATATACTGAAGAGAATAATATTCATCCGCAAGAAGGAAAGAAAAAGCTCTGCAAGGCTTGATTTTATGGAAACAGGAAGTACTATAAATTAACTTTAAATTCAACCCTTTCAGGAAGATGCCATGAAACTGATCGACGAAGCATTGCTTGACTCATTAACCCTGAAGGCCAGGGACTCTGAACGCCTGCGTTCTCACCACAACCTGCACGAAACCCTTGAGGACCCGATCCACCGTCTTTTAATCGCGACCGAACCCGGCACTTATTTCCAGCCGCACCGCCATTTTGAATGCAATAAATGGGAACTTATGTCCCTGCTGCGCGGCAGTGGGATATTACTCACATTCAATGCCGAAGGAATTGTTGTCGATCGCTATATCATCGGTAAAAATTGTGACATTAAAGCGGTCGAAATGCCGCCGGAAGTGTATCACTGCTTCGTGCCGCTGGAATCCGGAACCGTATTTATGGAGGTAAAACCCGGGCCATACGTCAAGCCGACAGGCTCAGACTGGGGTGGCTGGGCTCCATCGGAAGGAGACAGTGGAGTTCAGGCTTATATCGAAAAGCTGATACATGCCCAGCCCGGCGATGCTACCTGAAACTGACTTCACTGCATTGAAAAAGGGCTTCAGCAACGGTATATTGGTTTGAAGTGAACATACAATTGATACTTTTTTTTTCAGGGAGTTGAAAATGGAACATCAGTTTTTACCAAACAGATTACGTGAAATATTGTCTGAAGCCGGTATGCCGGCCCCGGAACTGGCATTGAGAGCTGGAAATTGCCCGGACAGTGACTCGCCCGGCGAAACCTACCTGATAAATTCGGGAAATCAACTGCTGGTCTTTTCAAGAGTAATGGGAGAAAACGACTACAAGCAGTGGGGCGGACAGTTTCATGCAGACGTCACCGACATGCATCTTGAAGAGGACCGTTTCAACAGCTTCCTGATTTTCAAACTTAACGGGCAGGATTTCAAGCTGAAATATTCATCTTTTGAAGCAGAGAAACTGCGTCCGTTGCTGGATAAGTTTAATCAGACGTCATCCACCCCTCCACCGATTCCTCAAGAATCCGTTGAGGAGGAATCCCCGGCAAAGACAGTTCACCCTTTCGCACTGCTGGTCGCCGGTTTGATGTACGCTGCCGGTGCAGACGATGAACTTGGCGCAACCGAAGAGCGATATATAAGAAATCTGGCTACCGGCCGGGAAAACCTGCTTGATGAAGGAATGACATATTACAATGAACACTCTTTTGAAGAATATCTGCAAAACAGCCAGATGCTGAATGGCAATATCAGACTTTGCATTCTTACGCACATGACCGACCTGATGATGAGTGACGGCACCCTGCACAGCAGCGAACAGCGACTCCTGAAAGAATTCGCGGACGCTATGAATATTTCCGAGATAAATTTTCAGGCTGTTAATGATGTTATGCTGATCAAGAACCGGCTGTCTCTATTTTTCTGAACAACTCCGGGAGCTTAACATTTCATGCGGATAATCGAGCGGCTGAAAAAACACGATCGCAATAATATTGAGATCAAATACACTTTTCAGGTTCCCGACAAAAGCAAAGTCGAGTATGCCGTGGAAATGTACCTTTTCGCGCCCGAATCCCTGGGAATAAACAGCAACACATATTCCATCGGCCACTTTTACAACGATGAACGCAACCATATCAGGCTGAAAACCCCATCATATCTGTTGAAGGATATTACAAGCGGAGAAGCCAGTCCGTTGACCAAGCTTGAACAGTCAATGCGGCAGCTGGCATCCGAACCGGACAGCGAAAAGGCTTTCAACGAATACCTCCGGCATATTCAAATTTACTGTTATGTTCTGAAAAGCGCGTTAAGAGACAGATTCCAGTCCGCGCTTGAAAAACCGGAAAAAACTTTGCTGGAAAGCATCGGTATTAATACCCAGTCAGCATTGTTGAAATTCCGGGAAGCCAGAGCGATTATCAACATAGAAGGTATAAACGAGAAAGCCCTTGAAATGTTCCGCCTGGCCGACGAGTACAATTCCCTGCTGGCGGGCAAATACCTTTTCCGATTGTTAAGATTCTCGGAAGATAAATGTCCTGAAGTAATGGGTTGTTTGGCATCTATCCTTGAAAAAGAGACAAAACACCGGGAAAGCCAGGGTTTTCCCAACGTAAAAGATTCCCATGCCAATGAAGAGCTCCTTTACCGCATGGGCGTCCTGAAAAAACTGATGGGACAGGTTCTGTTTATCAAAACAAAGACCAGAACAGAAGGACGCCTGCTGGAGCAAATAATTCCGGGAATCGCAGCGGGGATCGCGGTGTCAATTGCCACTCTGCTGCTTTTTTATACCCGAAAAAATATTCGAGAGTTCACCACCACGCTTTTTTTCACAATCGTTGGCATTTATATTTTCAAAGACAGAATAAAAGACTGGTCGGTCAAAATATTTAAAAACTTCGCCGGACATTTTCTCTATGACTACAAAACTATTTTAATGACCAATAGCGGCAAAAAAATAGGCTGGCGGCGCGAAGACTTCTGTTTCATCAAGCCGGAAGACCTGCCTGAAGATGTCTCAGCGCTAAGGAGCAGGGAAACAACTGGCGGAGTTGAAAGCAGACGAAATAAGGAAGAAATTCTCTATGCCCGTCGCCGCATTATGCTTGATGCAAAAAACTGCCGTAAACTGCTTGAGGACTTTCAGGTAGACGGCATTCACGATATTGTCCGCTACAATCTTCGCCATTTT
>MDTD01125508.1_pt1 | contig 12046 bp, 9 predicted proteins | sample 811221 | NCBI WGS metagenome assembly MDTD01 (sample SAMN05326646, study PRJNA326480) | marine metagenome | isolation source: seawater | place: Pacific Ocean: South West | collected 2011 | reverse complement strand
CATGACCCGTTCTGTGCTGGTCTCAAGTGCCTTTTGAAAGCCCTGATGACTGGATTCGGGGAAGAGCTTTGCGGTCTCCCCTGCTTGGGAGAGCAAACGTTCCTTAAGAGCGGTCAGGTCGTTGGTCGTCCGATGACGAGAACCCAAGATGTCCTGGCTGTCAGTGGAATCAAAGCCGTCTTGTGTTCGGCTGAGCCGCTCGGGCTCTAGGGGCGTCTTGACGACCTCCGCGGGAGAAGACTGCGTTCTCTGAATGCTTGTGGTTCCGTCAACAGGGCGGCTGCTCACGGTGCCTCCGGCATGACGGTTTCGTCTTCAGGGGGCCTCACGACCAGTTTGCGGTCGCTTTCGACAACCTGACCGTTTGCATCTTGAATCTCATACTCGAGGAGGCTGCCGAAGGGCAGGGAGATTCCAGCAGATTCGCTCTTGATGAGATATCCCGGTGCGTCATTTTGGGGCTGTAATGCGGGGTGGTCGCTGACCAGGTAATAGTCGCCCTCTCGTCCGCCGAGTAAAGCCTCCGGCATGACCTGAACTTTCGGCCAGTTTGCCAAGGACTGTAATTTTTCAATGGTCGCTTTCGCCGGGCCGTGATCGGCGTCTTGACCATCATATTTACGGAGTAAACCCAACATGTTGGCTAAATAACGGCGACCCGTACGCCCGTTGTCGACTCGACTGCTCTCGATGAAGAGAAAACTTTCTTCATTCTTCGCCCGTTTTCGGCCGCTACCGATGCCCGCTCGAGTCCAATTGCCAGCACCGGTCATCACCTTCATGTCTGTCAGTCCAAAGACAGCCGCCTTGGCGTGGACCGCGTTGTAAGGGCCTGCTGGATTAATAAATTCGTGAACCGGGATTCCCGCTCGTTCGAGATCTTCATCGAGCCAGCTGTTGGAGGCGTAATGCCCATACATCATGATTCGATTTCCATCGAGATCTCGTCCGTCACTCTTCTTTCGATCGGTGATGACGAGGACTTCGACGCCACGGGCTTTCGCTTCGATTAACTTTTCGGTTAGCTTTTTCTGGTCTGTGGGACTTTTTAGATCCTTTAGATCAAAGACCGACAAAGCGATGAACTCATTTTCCGCATCGATCCATTCGAAGAGTTTTTCGATCGGCCGAGGACCGCTTTTCGCGGGGGTGAACAAGACGTTCATGCCACGCTCGGCAGCCCAAACGTTGTCGGTGCGCTCGTGGCGGCGGACGTCTTCGAACTTCTTTTCATAAAGCGAGACCAGTCGAGGATCGCGAATCATGTTTAGATTCTCATCATTTCGACTGGCGCCATCTCCCGGATTCATTGAGCCGGAGAGGACGGCCTCTACCGGTTCCCCCGTGCTGGGGTCGACGGTTCGGTAAATCCGGCTCTTGAGGTGCATGAGATGATTGGAGTCGATTCCCAAAAGGTGACTCGCCTCTCGACTTTCGAGGGAAGCGTCTCGGTCGCTTCGGAGGACGTTCAAGCCAGCCGCTTCGAACTGCTCGTCGACGGTATTCCAGTCTCGCTCTGGGCTGATTTGGTCCGCTTCGATCAAAACCCGAACATCCACACCGAGTTTGTGCGCTTCGATGAGGCGGTCAATGACCTTTTGACTGCGCAGATTGTAGACGGCGTAATGGATCTTGTGCGGGTTTTCACCGGGGGGATAAACCCGTTCGTCGGCTCGTACTCCGGCAATGACGCTATCGATTAAACGAAGTTCAGCCTTGGCTGCTGGATCCTCCGGGGTAAAGTACGCTTCAAACACCGCCCCTGGATTCCGTGCCTCAAATTGGTCACCAACACTTTCGTTGGTCAGCACGGTGCCCTCGATTCCTCCTAATTCTCGAGGAGATTCGGCGGGTCGGTTCGGAGCGTTACCAGGAATTCGAGGCAAGAGATGTCTCCAGGTCCTATCGTGCACCGGTTGTCGGCAGCGATGCAACTCGGGTGCTCGGGCGAACGACGGAGGCTTGAAGGAAGAGGGGGCTAGAGTGCAGACTTGGCGGGGGGGCTCGTGTCTATTCTTCTCGTTGGTGGGCTCGAGCCCTTAAAGCCTGCAGGGCTTGAGTTTCATCGCCACCTGCTTCGTTCGACGTCGGGTTATGGTCACGTTCTGCATCTCCCGGCTGCCCGTCATGACGCGCCGAGCCGTCAGGCTGAGTTTTATCAAGCCTACGGGGAGGCTCTGGGCTGTGAAGTAACGACACTCCAGTTGTATCGGCAGCAGCCTGATCCGATCGAGGTACAGCAGCATTTTGCCGCTGCTGATGTGGTCTTTCTAGATGGGGGCAACACGGCGTGGTTGGTGGATTGTTTGACCCGTCATGATCTCATTCATTTACTCAAGCCTTACAGAGACGGTCGCCGCTGGTTGTTTGGATTTTCGGCCGGCGCTAATTGTCTTCACCAATGGGGTTGGTCTTCGATTGAGTCTCAGCAAGCGGTTGCCGGTCTGGGGATCTTGCCGGGAGGTTTTGCGCCCCACGGTGGCGACCAACATCGAGACCGTGCGCTCAGGCACCATTTGACGATGCATCGAGAACGATGGCTGGTCTGCAACGACGGATCAGCCCTCGCAATTCAATCGGACCGCTTCCGTGTCCTGGGCGAGGGTGTCTCCATCTTTAGCAGCAGCAACGGGGTCTTGGTGGTGAAGTCGCTTGAAGATGGACAGCAGGGAGACCTCGATGATCTCTACGGCAGCGCCTAGGCGCTACGCTCTGATTTTGCGATAGTCGCTCCGATGGAGACTGGCGTGTACGTTCGATCGATCGTTATCGGATTTTGGATTTTCAGTGGCTGCGTGACCATCCATCGGGTCATCGCCGTACCACCGGTACGCAAGCAATTGGCGAAGACAGCCGGGCAGGCGAATAAACTTTTTCGGGGGGTTCATGAGGGGCGTCTGCAGCGTCAAAGGCTTCTGGGTAAACTCTACGCCGAGGGTGCGAGCCGGGCGCAAGCGCCCTACAAGACCTTGCAAAACCACTTGTCTGCTTTGGCGAAAGTGACTCGGGAGGTCAAAGCTTCTCACGATCTATTGCAACGGCATCGACAGGTATTTTTATCGGTGACGAAAGGCCGTAAGCGCATTCGCAGCGACAACCCTCGCTACGCAAAAGTTCATGGACTCGTCGATCAAGTCAAAGCAGAACTCGCGATCCTTCAAGGACTGGCGAAGAAAGCGAAGGCTCAGGCTGCCAAATTCGACCGTCTTGCGAAGAAAAATCGAATTGGTGAGATTGATGCCGCCAAACTTAGCGCACAGCTTCAGAAGCAGATTAGGCAAACAAGAACTGAAATGATCCAGTTTAACAGTACCCTAAAACAAGCCCGACAAATGATGCGTCAGAGTGCAGGGAGTATGACCAAAGACACTCGGGCAAGCCGTCAGAAGTTGTTGAGCCAAATGCGTTTAAAAGTCGCCAATATTGAAGAGGCTGTCTCCGCGGTGGAAACCCTTGTGGCTCGCTTCGAGATTGAGCGCCGCAAACGAACTCGTCTGGTCGTCGGTCCTGGTATGGTCGCTTATGATGTCCTCAAACAGGTCGAATCCGCCCATCAATCACTGCGCAAGGAAGGGGCTGAACTGCAAAAGCTCACCCAGCGCTTTCGAGTTCAGTGATCCAGGGAGTCGAGCAGTAGCTGATTGAACTCATCCAGAGCGTCATCAAAGCCTTCCGGGGTGGCTGAATTCGTCACCTGTGTTACGGAAGCATTGGCGTCGATGGCTTGATGTAAATCGGTCTCTCCGAGTCGCCAACTTTGTCGCCGTTCGGGTCGGACCATGCCTTCGAAGCCATCCTTACTGATCACGGTCTTTGTTTCCGGCTTTTGCGGCTTTCGAGGGGTTTGAGTTGGAGGCGTGGGGGGCTGACTCCCCGACTTACCGGTGCGGCGGATGCTCATGACAGTCCCCCTTCATCCAGAAAGCGATGGGCTGGACGAATCTCGGTAAAGGCGTCGACAGTCGTTGTTAAGCCTCGGTCCCGGTAGCTCGCTTGAAGTTTGCCCGCCATCGCCGGAAAGCGAACCACGTGGGCAAGCCGCACCATGCCCCGATGCAGCGCCCACTTTTGCAATCGCTTTAGGAGTTGCAGCGCTTCACGGGTTGTTTCTCTCACGTTTCGAGTGTCCAGCAAAAGAGCGAAGGCTCGACCGGAAAACCCCTGAACACAGAGTTTGAGTTCGGCGCCGAGACGTTGGACATCATTGGTTTCGAGGCGAACCCCACAATGCACTTGCAGGATCGGAACTCCACCCCCCGGGATCGTGCAATGAATTTCGTAGTTAGTCATGGGGCAGGTTCCATTGGGGGATTCGGAGGAGGTATCGGTGAGAGGGGGCTGCGGTTGTCTCCGCCAAATGTCCGAGTCGGTTAGGGTTGAAGAACAAGGTGTCCGTCTCCTTGGGTGCCCAGGTAGCCGCCCCACGTCACTTGTGGCGGTGCTGGACTGGATAGATCCCGTCGCTCAAGGCGAAAGCCGTTGGGGCGGAACGTGGTCAGCAACATTTCCATCCGTCCGTCACCGTCGAGATCACCGATCCAGGGCGTGCCAAAGCTGGAACCTCGGAATCGCTCCAATTCCACACTTTCCTGGGTCGGTGTGCGGAACATGAGAATTTGTTGATCGAGTTCTGGGTGGCCAAGTGGGTTGTCCTCGCCGTGATCGAGAATGGGGTTCGTGAGTAGGAACGCCTCGTCCATACCATCCTGATCAAGATCGGCCAAGACCGGCGAGGAGATGACCGTACGGTCGATGACTTGCTCAAGAAGAACATCCCCGTTTGAGCCATCGACAGCGAGTACGATGGTCTCGGTCCATTGCGGATAAGTCCCCCGACTGAAGGTGACAAAGACGTCCGGTATATCATCCTCATTGAGTCGCCCGAGAGCCGGTGAAACTTGGGTTTCTGAGTTTGGAATAGTGATCGACCAGAGGGTCTCACCGGATTGAGGCGAGAGTGCGATGAGTCGACCGTCAAAGGTGGCGACCACGACGTCCAGACTTTGGTCGTTGTCGAGATCAGCCATCGCCGGTGGCGCAATGATGCCTTTGTGAGTGGTTGGCAGAGTAAGGACCTCTGCGGATTCCAAATCGCCCCGTTGGAGGTCGCTTAAATTGGCAGTCCAAAGCGAACCGCTGTGGGTCTCACCACCACTACCAAAGAGGAGCTTCCAGGGGAGATCTGGCCCCTCTCGCCATCGATAAGGGGAAACATAGGTTTCTGCGCGGTCGGGCATAGGAGCCGAGGCAACAAGGCTTCCATCCATGCCAGAGAGGATCATGAGGTGACCGGTGGGCCGAGGGGTGAAGGGTTGGAGTGACGAATCACCTCCGTTTGCGACTAAAATTTCCGGTCGCCCATCCCCGTTCTGATCGGGCAAGAGTTGGGGTGAGTAAAAGTTAAACCAACCGTCAAACCGAGCTGCGTGACCGGTGGGTGAGAAGGCCCAGATTAAGCTTCCATCCCGGCCAGAAACTGCGCGCAATTCGGCATGTCTTCCACCGATGATGACATCATCGACTCCGTCTTCATCGAGGTCAGTTAGTGCCGCCGTAGCGAAGACTTCTTCCCCTGTTTCCGCACGCCATAATTCCTCTCCTGTTCGTCCGTCGAAGGCTTGAATGCTGCCCTCCTGCATGAACTCCAGGCCGCATCCAATCACTGCGTCAAGGACGCCGTCTTGATTAAAGTCGGAGACCCGAATTGAAGAAACGGAAGGTTGCGCGAGATCAACAGCCCATTGGATTGCGACGGTGGGTGGAAAAGCCAGTGGCGCACCTGCATCGGGAGGTGCTCCGCCATCGTCGGTTGGAGACGAATCGGTCGTCCCCCCATCCCATGTAGGCAACGCATCGTGCCCGCCCGAATCGAGGCTTGGGGAAGCGTCAATCGTGCCTTTACCTCCATCCACTGCGTCGATACCGGTGTCGGAAGTTGCGGGTGACTCACCCAGCGGGCAGGCGCACAGACTCATCACTGGAAGTAGGTAGAGGCTCGCCCACGACCAAGGTCGACGTGACTTTACCGATTGCGAGCATGGGTTTAGTACCATTATCTCCCCCGCAAGGAGAACGTACCATGGCCTCACCTCAATTTCCCGAACCACCTGCAGGCATTGAGCCGAGTACAGAAGATGCCATGGATCGTGCACTTCAGAAATTGTCGGCCAATAAGGGGCGATGGGTCGGTTTAAACTTGTCTGAACGAATCAGTCTCCTGGAAAAGCTGAAAGACAGAACCTTGGAGCAGGCGGAACGCTGGGTGGAGCTCACCTGTCAGGCGCAGGGGCAATCGACCCAAGATGGTGGCGCTGGAGGGCCTTGGTTGGGAGGCCCAGTCACGACGATGCGTAACATTAGCTTGTTAATCGACACCCTGAAATCCGGGGGGCAGCCGAAGCCGCCACGGATGGAGTCTGGACCTGGGGGGCGAACGATTGCCCACGTGTATCCGCAAACCCTTCTGGATCGGATTTTGATGCCTGGAATTTTGGGCGAGGTCTGGCTCCAGACGGGTCAACCGGCCACGCAGGGGCGATTTTACCGGGAAGGCGGCGAGGGTGCTGTTGCGCTGGTTTTGGGAGCGGGTAACGTCAATTCCATCGGTCCGATGGATGTTCTCTACAAGCTTTATGCAGAGGGAGAGGTTTGCATCCTGAAGATGAATCCGGTCAATGAGTACATCGGTCCAATCATCGAAAAAGCCTTCAAGCCTCTCATCGATGAGGGCTTCCTAGCGATCGTTTACGGGGGGGCAGATGTGGGTAGGTATCTAACATCCCACCCTCTGGTTGAAACCCTTCACATCACAGGATCGGATCAAACCCACGATGCGATCATTTGGGGAGACGGGGCAGAACGTGAGCGCAATAAATCGGCAGGAGAACCCCAGTGCTCAAAGCCGATCACTTCGGAATTGGGCTGTGTGACACCAGTCATTATTGTACCCGGTCACTGGTCCAACAAAGAACTGGATTATCAAGCTCGTCAGATCGCAGGTCAGGTCTTCAATAATGGTTCCTTTAACTGCAATGCGGCGAAGGTTCTCGTGACCAGTTCCAAGTGGGCTCAGCGTGAAGAGTTTCTCGATCGCTTACGTGCTATTTTCAAGTCTGCAGAACCTCACAAAGCCTATTATCCAGGCGCGCAGCAGCGTTATGATGCCTTTATGGACCAGTATCCCCAGGCAGAGGTTCTAGGGGTCGATGGAGAGCAAGTGGTTCCTTGGACATTAATCCCCAATGTTCCACCGGAAACGGGAGAGTATGCTCTGACCCACGAGGCTTTCTGCGGCCTCCTGTGCGAAACATCATTACCTGAAGGGGATCCAGCAGACTTCCTGCGCAGTTCGACCACGTTTTGCAATGAGTCGGTCTGGGGGAACCTGAGTTGTTCCATTGTGATCGATCCTCGACAGCAGAAAAAGCATCGTCAGGCGCTTGAGGAGGCAGTGACTGGACTTCGCTACGGTGGCGTTGCCGTTAATGTCTGGCCTGGGATGGTTTATGGATTAGTGACCACGACTTGGGGTGCTTACCCTGACAACCCTCTTGATGACATCCGCTCGGGGAAAGGGGTGGTTCACAACAGTTACCTTTTCGATCATCCCGAAAAGAGCGTTGTGCGGGGGCCATTTGTGATGAGCCCTCCCGCAGTTTGGGCTGCGGGCCATCGCTCCGCCCATCAGGTTGGGGAGAAACTGACAGCTTTCGAGCATTCGAAATCGATTTGGAAGATCCCCGGTTTGGCGATCAGCGCCTTGAAGGGCTGAACTGTCCGGTTCCCGTTGGTCCCAGGTAACCTGTCCAGCTCGGCCTCTCGTCAATCGGCGTATTGAAGTCCCAACGGACCAGTTCGAGCCCACGTTGCCCGGATCGGGTGAAGACAAGCTCGTAGCGCCGGTCCCTATCAATATCGGCAAGGACTGGAGTGCCGATCGTATTGCCTGGGTGAACGGCGAGTTCGTGGATTTCGCCCGATCCTCCTTCGATCATGATCACCTTCTGGTCTCGACGGGGTGCTCCTCCCTGACTGACGACCGGGTTCAGGATCACAAGGGCTTCATCCAAACCATCCTGATTGAAATCGGCGAGCAGAGGCGATGGAATCGCTGCATACTCAAAGGTATGGCGAAAAAGGATACGACCATCATGCCCGCTCACTGCAATCAATTCGGTACCATTCCACTGGGGGTAAGTTCCTCGGCAAAACAGGGCCAAGACATCTGGGTAGTCGTCATCATTAAGGTAGCCCACTGAGGGGCTTGCTTGGGTTTCAGTGTCGGGTACGAAGTGACTCCAGATCTCTTCGCCTCGACGCAAGGAAATCGCTTTCAGATACCCGTCAAAACTCGAGGTGATCACGTCCAACTGTCCATCCTTGTTGAGGTCGGCAACGGTGGGTGGTGCGATGAACCCTTTGTAGCTGGCGGGGGCGACCAGTTGAACTGCCTCGCTCAAATCCTCTGCCATAAGCTCTCCAAGAGTCGCCCTCCAAAGGCTGCCCGACAGGGTCTCGCCACCACTGCCAAAGACGATGAAGCTGGCGTCGAGAGGGTCTTGTTCAACCCAGAGGGGCGAAAGATAGGTTTCTGCCTCATCGGGCGTCGCTGCTTTTCGCAGCGTCTCACCGGTGGCCCCGCTAAGGATCATCAAGTGTCCGGGCGGCCTCGGCGCAAAGGGTTCTGCTCTTGAATCACCACCATTGGCGACCAGCAACTCCGGCACGGCGTCACCATTCAGATCAGGCAACTTCTGAGGCGTGTAGAAGTTGAAATAGCCGGCGTCTCGCCCCGAATTTCCCCGAGGGGAGAAGCTCCAGTGTTGTTGACCTGTTTGGGCATCGAGAGCCAAGAGTTCGGCACCTCTGCCCCCAACGATGATTTCATCCCGACCGTCGAGATTGACATCCAATTTTAAAGGGAGGGTGAAAATGCTCTCATTCGCTGCCACATTTCGCCAGAGACTTCCTCCATTCACTCCGGAAATAGCCTCCACCGCACCTCGAGCATTCTCGGTGCCTGTTCCCAAGACGATGTCGAGGATGCCGTCTCCGTTTAGGTCGGTCGCTATGGGAGAAGCAGAGCTGTTATCTGCAAGCGGGGTTGCCCATGTCTCCTCAACTGTCGGTGGAAGCTCCGGTGGAGGCCCCGAATCGACCACGACGAAAGTGTCGGGCGACCCAGCGTCCCAGAAGCCCACGTCTTCAGGACCGGCTTCCGCAGGATGGACGGAAGCGTCTCCTGTGCGGGCCGGATCCTGCACCGTTGCCGTGGTGCAGCCGAGGAGGGTGGTCGTGAGTAGGGCAAAGGGTCTCATCGCATACCTAGTTTAGCTGATTTGCGAAAAAGAACAGGAGATGCCGTCGAAACTTTCCTCCGCCTCAGAAAGTGTACCCTATAAGCTCTTTAAGAAAGCAACCATCGCATCCCGCTCATGGGCGTTAAGATCGCCCGTGCAGCCCATCGAGCAGTCTTTTGCTCGATCCAGGACATCGTAAAGAGTCGCCGCGGATCCATCGTGAAAATACGGCGCTGTTGCAGCGATGCCGTTAAGTGAGCGCGTCCTGACGTCGTTCCCGAAGACCCTATGGACTTGGTTGTCCGTGTAGATCTCAGGATGTTCTTCATTGCTGTGGCATGTGGAGCATGCGGTTCGGTCGCTGTGAAAGAGCTCCCGTCCTTCTGCGATCAGGTCTGTTTCGATGCCCCGGTTTTCGGTGTCAACTTCCGGGGTGCTGTTTACGAAGGCTGCGATCGCATCCACCGTGTCCTGATCAATTTCCGTCCCACCCATGCGATTCTGACTGGTCGATAGAATCTCCGCCGCCACGGTCGGCACGTTATCGAACCATGAAATGGGCTCCGTTCGACTGACATCACCAGCCAATGATGGAGTGCTTCGGCCCCGGCCATCGTCGAAGGCCCAGGTGAGACCGTCATTGCGACCCTCGAAGTGACAGGCAGAGCAACTGACACCGGAGCCCTGCGCACTGACGGCGGCATGTACCGAACTAAAGAAGAGGCGACGTCCTCTGTCGTGCTCATCGGAGAGGACGGATTCCGCTAATCGAATGGTTTGGGGCACCAGCGTTGCGCTCGACATCCGACGCTGTCTGCCGATGTTTTGTTGCACAGCCTCCACATCGATGGATGAGAGACCATGGTCAAGTCGTGTGTGAACCATGGCTTCACCCACATCATTAAATGTAATGGATTGTGGGCCGGAACCGACGGGGACGGTAAGAAACTGGGGGTTGCCCTCGATGTCTAAGATCTCGTCGATCTCTAGAGCTCTCCGCCCTTGATCGTCTTGCCGTGTTTTCGGTGTTCCGAAGACACAGCGATTGCTCGGGAATCGTCCCATCGGAACGGCCAAGACCGAGTTGGCACTTTCCATGGAAACAAATGCAAGGTGACCGTCGGGCGAAGGTGTAACGCCTGATGGAAAGCCTCGGACAATCGCTGGGAAACCCGCAAACTGATCCGTGCTCATCATGGCCATGCCGCTCAGTTCGACCACCGTGGCTGAGGAGGGTTCTGGTCTTCCCTGGGCGCTTAGGGGCACCGAAACCAGCGCAGGGACGAAGCGGGGGTTGATCGTGCTGCCGTAATCATCACCGGTGTCCACATCACCACAGCCCTCTTCCTCCTCGCATTGGATGTCTCCGCTGTGTGGGTTGGTCGGCACATCTCTTGTGTTGTCGACATAGAAGGTCGGGATCAATAGGCGCTCACCATCCACGTCGATGGCGATGTCACCGGTGATTCGCACGCTTCGATCCTCGCCATCAAAACCACGAATTTGCGGCATTCCCAGATTGGCGATGACCTCGTTGTCACCGGTAAGATTAATCGCTTTGACCTGTCCGCCCATCGCGGTCGCCACAAAGAGTGTGTTGCCTGTCGGGTGCAGAGCAAGCCACCGGGGCTCATTGCTTACACTCCACGATCGGGTCACCTGCAAGTTGGTGACGCTTCGTTCTTCGACGATGCCCGACTGCGCCGAGACCACGTAGAGCAGACTGCCGGCCTCATTGACCACGATGCCAGCGGGTTCTGCGCCGGTATCAACAGTTTGAAGCAGTTCAAGCGTTCGACCGGTCTCTCGATACATAGCCAAACCTCGTTGCCCACGGAGCGTGACAAAGACCTTATCGCCACCGACGGCGATACGGTGAGGCGAAGCACCTGCCTCAATGCGCTGCCTGACCCCCGTGTCACGATTGATTCGGGTCACAGTGTCGTGATCTGCATTGACGACGTAGACAAATCGTTGGTCCGGCGAGGTCACAGTGCTGCGGCTACCGGTGGCGTGGAAGGCATCCACAAGCCCACCGCCATCGCACTCCGGCGGTGCAGGGCATGCTGTCAGGAATCCGAGGCTCAACACCAACAGAGCTGGTCCGAAAATCCGCATAAGTACCCCCCATACTAACGCTTTATCCGTACGTTAGACTAACAGGGGGCGGGGGGATTGCAAAGTGATCCGATGCACAGTCGTCCCCAGTTCGTCTGTCGAACCGGTGATAGAGTCCAAAGATGATCCAACGAGTCTATCGCCCTTGTCGAGGTTTCAGGGTAAGGGGTCGGCATGATGATCGATGTTGCCCTCATTGCGATCGGAGGCTGCCTTGTCGTCAGCGGTGTCATTGGCTCGCTGGTTCCGATTATTCCTGGGCCTCTGCTGGCTTACTTGGGACTACTGTCGCTTCACGCCACGAAAACAGTTCACGTTGATGGTCTCATTACATTCGCTGTTCTGACGGTCGTGGTGGCTGGAATCGAATACCTTTTGCCTCTTTATGTCGGGCGGAAATTGGGTGCGACTCGAGCGGGCATCTATGGTGGGATCCTGGGCACGCTCATCGGCTTGTTGTTCATGCCCGTAGGGATCTTGGTGGGTCCCATGATCGGCGCCCTTGTCTTTGAGATGCTCACAAAACGCGGTCTCGGTCCCGCACTGAAAGCATCACTCGGTGTTTTCTTAGGGACTGTTTTTAACTTTGTTCTGCGCTTCGCGCTCGCCGCTGGGATGGCCTATGTTTT
>MDTD01135857.1_pt1 | contig 12047 bp, 10 predicted proteins | sample 811221 | NCBI WGS metagenome assembly MDTD01 (sample SAMN05326646, study PRJNA326480) | marine metagenome | isolation source: seawater | place: Pacific Ocean: South West | collected 2011 | reverse complement strand
ATGTGGAAGCGCAGTAATGCGTGTAGCTGACCAGTACTAATAGCTCAATTGGCTTGATTTATGCACTGAAAAAAATTTTTATAGTTATAAATTCTTTATTCTCTTATTAATATACTTAATAATTAGTAAATAATTTTTATTAGTATTTTTTTTATTATTCTCTAAATTTAAATTTCCAGCAATAGGATTAAACTTTAAATCACGTCCTAAAACATTTTTTGTTTTTTTTGTAAATTTAACCATATTTTCATTTTTTCTTGATAAATTTATTTGTATATATTTTTTAAATCTTTTTTTGTTATTTTTTTGCATATCTCTAAAAGCAGATTGCATAGATAAGACTACAATATATTTTTTTGAAATAAGGTATTCGCAAAAATCAAACACCCTTAAACCGTTCTTATGTCTTGATTTAATATCATATCCCAAGTCATGAGAAATAAACTTCCTAAAGTCATCTCCATCTATATGAAAACATCTGAATTTTTTCTTTTCCAAAAATCTTATGATCTTTTTTGCAAAAAAAGTTTTTCCAGAGTGCGATTTACCTAATAACCAAATAAGCATAAATTATATGTAACGGATGTAAGCAATTTTCTTAAATTATTTATACCTTATTTATTATTAAATTTACACTTTAAAATAATTAGCGTAACTGTATCAAATGGCAAATTTTATTTTTGGAACAGGAACTGATGGAAGGCGAGTCTTTCGATATTTAAAAAGAATAAAAAAAAAGAATTTATTTTTTTTTGATAATGATAAAAAAAAAAATAATAAAAAATTCTTTGGTACCAAAGTTTATAATTTCTCTTTTAATAAAAAATTCAATGTTCAATCTATTTATCTTGGTGGCAGGTATATGGACGATCAATTCCATCAAATAAAAAAATCGAAGTATTTTGGAAAAGTAAAAATAATTAAAACTGACCGATGGAAATATGTTCCATCAGTTAGCGAAATAAAATCTAAAGAGAATGACTTAAAAAAATTATTGCAAAAAATAATGCCAATTCTAATTAAGAAAATAGATTTTATTGCTGATGCATCTACATTATTAGGTTTACTGAGAAAAAATTATTTATCATCATTCTCTGATCTAGATTTTGCTGTAAAGCAAAGTGATATGAAAAAATTACATTCTATTCTTAAAAAAAATCTTAGTAAAAAAAAATATAAGATACTAATTCGAAAATACAAAAAGAGACAAATTTTTTTTAATAAAAAAGAAATACATCAAATAGCTGTTATTGAAAAATGTGATTTAAAAAAAAGAGAGCCATTGAATTTAGATTTTTGTGCTGAAAAGAAAGTTAAAAATTATTATTATAAAATTGCCGACGAAATATTTTATTCAAAAGTCCCGGAGATTTTTAGAAAAAAAATAATTCTAAAAAAATATAAAGATAGAATATTTTTTCCAATCCCAAAAAATTTTATAAAATATGTAGAATTATGTTACGGAAACTCATGGAAGCGTCGATCAAAAAGATGGAAAAATTCACAGAGTAAAAGATATCGCTATATAAAAAATTTTTAAATATTTCTCCTAATAATTTTCAAAGCAGAAATAATTTTATTTAAGTTTTCTGTTCCAATACTAATTCTTACGTATAAAGATGATTTAGAACCATAAAATTTACCTGGAACTACAGAAATTCCGTATTTTTTGATTAAAATTTTATTAAAATTAGTATTATTTTTACCTGTCTTTATGAAAATATAAAAAGTGCAATCCGACTCCAGGTATTCAATATTATTTTTTTTTAAAAAATTTGTGACTTTAATTCTTTTTTCTAGCAATCGTTTAATTTCACTTTTATTATTGTTTAAAATTTTATTAAAATATCTCGAGATATAAGTTTGTAAAATTGTTGGTGCACAAGTAATTAACTGTTGATTTAATATTAAAAATTGCTCCATTAGATATTTATTAGAGATAACATAACCAATTCTCCAACCAGACATGCCAAAATTTTTTGATATAGAATTTACTACTATTATATTTTTTTTAGATTTATCAAAAGATGCCATAGAAAAAAATTTTTTATTTTTTGGAATAAAATCAGAATAAGCTTCATCTGATAAAATATAAATTTTATTTTTTTTACAAAAATCATAAATTTCTTTTAATTTATTTTTATCAAAAAATACCCCACTTGGATTATTTGGATTATTTAAAATTAGGAGCTTAGTTTTATTAGTTTTATATTTCTTAAAATTTTTTATCTGTTCAAAGATAGGGATATATTTAATTTTTGCTCCAATTAATTTTAGTTGGTCCTCGTAACTTAACCATGAAGGATCTAAGGCTAAAACTTCATCATTCTTTTTTAATAGAAGCATAAAAGTCATAAAAGTAAGAATTTTAGAACCAGCAGAAATTATTATCTCGTTTTTATAATTAATTTTTGCACCATATTTTAAATAATATTGGCAAAGTTTTTTTCTAAGGAGAACTAGTCCTTTACTGTCAGAATAATGATGTCCATCACTAAAAACTTTTTTAATACCAAAGTCTGGTAGTTTGAAAAAAGCTTCTCCCAAAGATAGGATTGTTGTTTTTTTTCCTTTTTTTTTAATTCGTGTATTTTTTGATTTATTCTTATTGAGGCAGACTGCTTCGCTTTAATGAAATTATTCATAATATTTTATTTTGAAATCTTTATTTTCAATTTTTCTTGTTAGTTTTAATAAATCAATTTTTCTATTTGTTAAAGCATAAATATAACCAAATCTGGATGAGTCTGTTTGAGAAAAATTAACATAATCATCTTTTTTAAAAAATAATTTATAGAATAACCTCACATTTTTAACTTTTTTCTTTTTAATAGATATTTTCTTTAATTTTCCATTTTTCTTAATTTTAAAAAATCTAAAACAAAAATATTTAAATTTTTTTTTAATTTTAAGCTGATTAATTTTTCTCTTGCATGCTAATTCAATTTCTAAATTTAATAAATCTATACCAGCGATCCTTTGAATAATATCTGTATATATATTATATCCTATACATCGTGGATGTACCTCAACTAAATTAATATTATTTTTTTCTATTATAAGTTCTGCATGGAATGGACCATCAGGATAATTAATTTTTGTAATGAAATTTGATATTTTATTTTTTGATTCCTCTAAAATCCCAAAACTTAAGTCATGGTTATAAATTAAATGTGATACAGAAAAATAGGTTTTTTCCTTTTTTGTAATCATAAAAAAAATTACTTTTTTATTTAATTTAAAACCTTCAAATGTATATTCTTTGCCTTTAATAAATGGCTCAATAAAAAATTCTTTTTTATTTATTTTATTTTTCAAGTCAAAAGCTTCTTTTTTTGATTTGATCAAAAAAATATTTTTACTTCCTCTGCCAAAAATTGGTTTTATAATGTATTTTTTTTCTTCAGTTAAATAACTTATATTGTGCAATTTTTCAGGAAGAGGTAAATTGTATAATTTACACCATTTAAGTTTTTGATTAAATTTATTTTGTAAATTTATGAATTTTTTGTGGTCCAGACTATTTGAAAGTATTTTAGATCTCAAAAAAATTCCAAAATCTGAGGCGACGGTCAAAATTTTTGCATTTTTTTCATGCACAAATCTTTTCAAATCTTTAATTGCAGATGTATGCAAATTTAGCTTGTTGTTGGAATATCTATGGCCAATAGCATTATCATCATCATCAAGAGTATAGACTTTATGCTGTTTTTTAAGACAATATTTAATTAAATCTAGTTGGCCAGATCCAGCAGGAACTATTAAAACATTCATTTTATTTACTAACCGTTCAAATTATGAACAATATAGTATATAAAACTTTTTAAAATGCAAGGAGATAAGATATTTGTTGATGGCTAAAAAAAAAATTCTTTATTTATACGAAAAAAATAAAAAAAGTGGCTTTGGTCACTTTTACAGGTCTAAAAATTATTTTGAATACTTGCGCAATTTTTTCAATATTACATTTAGTAATTTTAATAATTTTAGCTACTTAAACAAAAAGCAAAATTTTGACCTATATATATTTGACCTAAAAAAATATGAATTAAAATTTTTCAAAAGGAATAAGCTTTTTGATAAATCAATAACATTTGATAACTTTAATAATATTTGCAGTATAATTAACATTAGTATTTTTGACCACAATCCAAGAATTGGCGGTAATAGACTTAAAGGAAATAAATTTGTTTATATAAATCCAAAAAAATTTTTACAATTTAAAAAAAAAAATGATAAGAAAAAACAAATATTTATTTCCATAGGAAGCGAGGACAAGAAGAATTTACTGCCACGAATTATAAACAAGCTAAAAAAAGAAAAAATAAATTACGATTTCAAAATACATTTACCTACAATTAAAAAAAAGATAAATAAGACAAATCAAGTAAAATATTTGAAAGACTTTATCGAGTCAGAATATTGTATTGTTAATGGCGGCATGACTATGATTGAAGCCATATTTTTAAAAAAAAGATGTATAATTATTCCTCAAACAAAATATGAAAAAAAATTTGCAGAATATCTTAAAAAAGAAAAAATAATTAACCACATTGGACTTCACGAAATAAAGAAACTTAATTATTCAAAAAAAACAACAAAAAGAAGAAAAAAACTTAGTTTTGAAAATCGTGGAAATTATCATTTTAAAAAAGTAATAAACTCAATATTAACCAAAAATTCAATAATGAGAAAAAATGTTTCGTAGCAAAGGTCAAACTTTACATACTCTGAGTAAAGATTTGAAATATTTTGAAGTCCCTAAAGTATTTGTTTTTAGCTACCTTCAATGGCAAAAAAATAAGTCAAACTTATTAAAATTAATAAAAAACAAATTTAAGAAAAAAAAAATTGCAATTAGATCATCTTCTTTAGATGAAGATAACTTTAAAGCATCAAACGCTGGAAAATATAAATCTTTTTTAAACAAAACCACAATTAGTACAACGACTCTCTCAAAATTTATTGACAAGGTTTTTAAAAGTTATTCTCGTAATAAATTTCATAATAAAAATGAGGTTTTAATTCAGGAGATGGTCTCCAAAGTAAAAATGAGTGGAGTAGTATTTACATCCGATATTACCAATAATGCTCCTTATTATGTAATCAATTATGACGATGTTAGCGGACTATCAGATACCGTTACATCCGGAAAATCAGAACACTCACAAAAAAGTTTATATATATTAAAAAGGCACGTAAATTTATTAAGATCCAAGAGATTTATTAAGCTTATAAGAAGCGTAAAAGAGCTTGAAAAAAAATATAAAAATATAGATCTTGATATTGAATTTGCTCAAAATATAAGCGGCAGATTATTTTTACTCCAAGTGAGACCACTGGTTAAGCAAAAAAAAATCTCCGAAGATAAGATCAATAAAATTGAAAAAAAAATAAAAAGCTTACAAAAAAAAACTGAAATAAATTTTTTTAAAAAGGAATTTAAAAATTATTATTTTGGACAAATGCCAGATTGGAATCCAGCGGAAATGATTGGTCAATTTCCCTCAAAACTTGCATACAGCCTTTATGATAATTTGATAACTAGCAATGCTTGGTTGAAGGCTAGAAAAATTATGGGCTACAATTATTTTAAGAATTCTAAGCTTATGTATAATTTTTGTGGAAAACCGTTTATTTCTTTAAATAAAAGTTTTCTATCTTTTCTACCAACAAAACTGCCTGAGAAACTAAAGTTTAGGATCACAAATTTAGCTATGGAGCAATTAAAAAAATACCCTAATTATCACGATAAGATTGAATTTAATATTATACCAAATTGCTATTTTTTTGATTTTAATAAAAAAGTAAAAAAACTAATCCCCCATCTTAAAAAATATGAAATTTTAAAAATTGAAAGGGAATTCAAAAAGATTTTTAATTTAAATATTCATAAAAAAAGTAAAGGTTCGCTCCAATATAATTTAGAGAAAATCAAACTACTTGAAAAAAAACAAAAGTCCGAAAAATATTATCAAATAAATGGAAATTTAACTAATATTAAAGAATTATTAAAAGACTGTATTAACTATGGAATAGTACCTTTTTCAATAATAGCTAGACATGCATTTATAGCTAAAGAATTGTTATATTCTTTAGAAAGACTTAATTTTTTAACGAATACACAGACTCAAATTTTTTTGGGAAACTTACAAACCATGACATCAATATATTTAGATGATCAAAAAAAATTAACTAAAAATAAAAGATTAATTAAAAATTTTATGGATAAATACGGTCATCTACGGCCTGGAACGTACGATATAAATTCAGAGAGGTACGATCAACTTAATAAAAAAATTTTTTTTATTAAGGATTTTATTAAATCAAAATCAAAAAAAAAAATAAAATTTAAATTATCAAATCTTCAAAAAAATAAGATTAGAAAAATGCTTTTATCAAAAAAAATTGATCTTAATGTTGAAAATTTATTTTCATATATATCATCGTCAACAATTAATAGGGAGTTTGCAAAATTTATATTTACAAAAAATGTGAGCATAATAATAGAAAAGGTGAAAAAATTTTCAAAAAAAAAGAGAATAAATCAGAAATTAATAAGCCATCTTTCTCTTAAAGAAATAATTAAAAATAAAAATAGTTTAAGAGAATTAAATAAAATAATTGATAAAAATAAAAAAAATCATTTAATAGACTCTATGATAAAACTTCCTCAACTAATTTTTGACACCTCAAATCTTAGTATTGCACCATTTCAAGTAAACGAACCTAATTTCGTTACAAAAAAAATTATTAATTCTAAGCTAATAAACTTAAATAACAGAAAAAGACTTAAAAATTTAAATGGTAAAATAATAATATTAGAAAATGCAGATCCAGGATATGATTGGATTTTTAGCAACAAAATAGGAGGGCTCATAACAAAATTTGGTGGCGCAAATTCACATATGACAATTAGATGTTCTGAATTGGGGATACCTGCTGCCATCGGATGTGGAGAAAAACTATTTAATAGATGTATAAATTCAAAAAAATTAGAATTGGATTGTTTAACAAAAAATATAAAATTTATTAATTAAATGAAAAATGTTTTTTTAAGCATGAGAGAGGATAGAATTATTAGTTTGGGTGAAACTAGAGACTCTATAGATCAGAAATTGATTTTATGGATTAAAAAAATTGGATTAAACCCGATTTTGATTTCTAATAATAATAATTTTGAACTTATTAAAAATATTAAAGTTGCTGGAGTTATCTTAAGTGGTGGAAATGAGGTAGTGAAACAAAGTTTAAGATACAAGGTTGAAAAAAAACTTCTTGAGTGGTCTTTAAAAAGAAAGAAACCTGTTCTTGGCATTTGTCACGGAATGCAATTTTTAATAAAATATGAAAAAGGAAAGCTGTCTAAAGTAAAGAATAGAGTAAGAAAAAGAATTAAAATTAAAACTTTCGGAAGCAATATTAATTATCCTTCTCGTGTTTTGTGCTTCTACAACTATGCTGTTAAAAATTGTCCTAAAATTTTTAATGTCACTGCTAGATCAACAGAAAATTATATCGAGGCAGTAAGACATAAAAATAATAATTGGGAGGGATGGATGTGGCATCCGGAGAGAGAGAAAAAATTTAATTCAGTTTTAATCAAAAGAGCAAGAAAAATTTTTAAGATATAAAATGAGAGGAATTATATTAGCTGCTGGAAGGGGTAGAAGATTAGGAAAACTCACTTCGAATAAACCAAAGTGTCTTTTAGAACTGAATAATGGAGAAACTCTTTTTTCTGCAAATTTAAAAAATTTTAAAAGAAATAATATAAAAAAAATTGGTGTCGTAGTGGGATACAAGAAAAACAAGCTTCCAACAGCTGGACTAAAAAAATTTAACAACTCAAATTGGAAAAATTCAAATATTTTAAAAAGTCTTTTATGCTCTCAATCTTGGTTAAAAAAATATACATGCTTGATTTCATACTCTGATATTTTTTATGATTATAAAGCTCTTAAAATTCTAAAAGAGTCTAAAGGAGAAATTAATATTTTGTATCATGTAAATTGGGAAAATATTTGGAAAAAAAGGTTTAAAAATCCATTATGCGATCTTGAAACTTTTAAATTTAATAAAAAGAAAGAGCTTACAGAAATTGGAAAAAAAACTATTAAAAAAAGTGATATACAAGGTCAATACTTAGGTCTTATAAAAATTACTCCAAAAGGATGGCAGCGAATAGTAAAAATAATTAATAAATTGTCTTATAAAGAATTAAAGAAAATGGATATAACAAGTTTTTTTTCATTTTTCATAAAAAATGAAAACAATAAAATAAATGTATCAAAATATTCTGGAAATTGGTTTGAAATAGATAATTCAAAAGATTATAAAATTTTAAAAAAAAATGAAAAAAATTAAATCGATTCAAATTGGAAAAAAAACAATATCTTTGGGTAAAACCTTTATTGTTGCGGAAATGTCAGCTAATCATAATAATTCTTTATCGAGAGCAAAAAATTTAATTTTAAATGCTAAAAAATCTGGAGCTGATGCAATAAAATTACAAACTTACACACCTGACTCCTTAACATTAAATTGTAATAAAAAAGATTTTGTAATTAAAAACTTACCTAAGAATTCTCCCTGGAAAAAGTATAAAACTCACTATCAGTTATATAGAAGAACATCTGCCCCAATTTCGTGGCACAAAGAACTATTCAAATATGCAAAAAAAATTAAAATAGAAATATTTTCTTCGCCATTTGATTTAGACAGCGTTGACTTATTAGAAAAACTAGGATGTGTTGCCTACAAAATAGCCTCTCCAGAAATTACCCATATACCACTTATTGAAAAAGTAGCTAAAACAAAAAAACCTATAATTTTATCAACTGGTGTTGCATCATTACAAGATTTATCTCTAGCAGTAAAAACAATAAAGAAATTTAAAAATAACAAAATAATTATTCTTAAATGTGAAACAGCTTATCCAGCAAAAATTGCAAATTGTAATCTTAACAGTTTGAATTTTTTATCTAAAAAATACAACTCATTAGTTGGCTATTCTGACCATACCAAGAGCACTACTACTGCAATTATTTCTGTTTTAATGGGAGGTTGTTTAATTGAAAGACATTTTAATCTAGAAGATAACTTAAAAACACCAGACTCTTTCTTTTCATCAAAATTTAGTGAATTTAAAAATATGGTACAAGAAGTACGACAGATAGAAAAGTTAGATCAAAATAATTTATACCTATTGTCTAAAAATGCTAAACGAAATTCTGTTGCAAAAAGATCAATATATATCTCAAGAAAAGTAAAAAAAAATGACATAATAGATAAAAGCAATGTAAAAGTTGTTCGACCTGGATACAGTCTACATCCAAAATATTTTTATAAAATTATGGGAAAAAAATTTAAAAAGAGTAAAAATTTTGGCGACAGACTAAGCTTAAAAGACATTATTTTTTAATTATGAAATTATTTGATAGCGCTGCACATCCAACTATAACTGGGAAATGGGGTTTTAATAAAAGAATTAGAGGTCAAGTATCGTCTTTTAAAAAACTCGATAAACAAATGAAAAAAACAAATTTTTCCAAGGCCTGCGCTATTGGATTGCACAGTTATGAGAAATATAACCATAAAAAATTTATTAAAGAATGTAATAAGTTTAAAGATTTAATACCTATAGCTGGATTTAATCCAAAGCAGAGCTCAAAGAAAATAATTAAGGAGATAAATTTAATTAAATCATTGGGTTTTAAAGGTATTAAATTACATCCTAGAATTTCAAATTTTACGTTAGAGCATCCAAAATTAGATTGTGTTTTAGAAGCTGCAGAGAAAAAAAATCTGGTAGTAATGCTCTGCTGTTATGTAGGATCAGGATATAATGAATATGCCGCAAAGGATTTTTTAATTTCTTTAGTAAACTTATTTAAGAAAAGAAAAAAATTAAAAACAATTTTACTTCATGGTGGTTGCCAGAGACTGCTTGATTTTAGTGAATTCGTAAAGCTGAGACCTAAAAATTTCTTATTAGATTTATCAATGACAATTATGAGATATAAAGGTAGCTCTGTAGATTTAGATATTAAATATTTGTTCAAAAAACTTGATCAGAGAATATGTATAGGATCTGATTTTCCTGAATATAGTCTTGAAGAGGTTAAAAAAAGATTTTTAAAACTTGCTATAGGCATAAATGAGAAGAAGAAAAAAAATATTGCTTTTAATAATCTTAATAATTTTTTTTATTAGTAATTATTTTTTTAATTTTTTTAAATATTCTTTATAAATTTTTGCTTCTGAACTTTTTAAATACTTTTTCACTTTTATGAATCTTCTCATACAAAGATCATATAATTCTTTATTTTCTGTATGTACTTTATATTTATTTTTTTTTAATTTTCTATTTTCATTTAAAGAAACTAAATAATTAGAAATAATGAGATAATCCATGCAACCTGCAAGCAAATGTTCAATTGCTTGTCTTGGTGAGGATATTGTTGATATTCCATGTCTATTAAAACTAGTATTTAAAACTGCAGCTGTACCATTAATTTTTTTTATCTCATTAATTAAGCCCCAGAACTTTGGGTTATATTTTTTATCTACACAATGAATTCTCGATGAATTATCAATATGTATTGCAGACTTAATTTTTTTAAATCCTTTTTCTATTTTATAAGCGACTTGCATGTATCTACATCTATATTTCGCTGCGGTAAAATCCTTAACATGTTCAATATTTATTGATGGCGCATAAGGCATATACCAATCTCTTTTCTTTAAATGTTGATTAATAATTGCTTTTGAAAGTTTATTAGCAGGATTTGCAAGTATTGATCTTGCCCCAAGAGACCTCGGACCTATTTCTGCTCTACCTTGAAAGTATCCAATAATTTTATTTTTACATATTAAACTTGCAGCCTTTTTATTAATATTTGTTATTTTTTGATATTTAAGATTAAATTTTTTTAGCAAATTTTCTATTTCTTTGTCATTAAAAGAAGGTCCAAGATAAGGATTTAAAACAGATAGTCTTTTATTTTTTGATTTTTTGTTCCATAGCAATAATGCTCCACCTAAAGATAAGCCGCAATCTCCTGGTGCGGGGGTAAAATAAACATCTTTAAATATTTTACTTTCAATTATTTTATTGTTTAAGGAGACGTTGTTGAATAATCCTCCAGCAAATACAATTTGATTATATTTTGTTTTTCTTTTTAATTTCTTTAATATTTCTATAAATTTGTCTTGAACAATTTTTTCTGCTGTTGCACCAATATCTTGAGGTAAATATTTTCTAGTAATTCTAAAGATATTAGTATCACTTGGAAAACTGTTTATAAATTTAGCTCTATCATATTCCTGAGGATCTATTTTTTTAAAATTAATTTTTGATTTTGAAAACCTTTTTCTTATAAAACCAACATTTAATTTTTTAATAGGTAAAATTTTATTGAATTTTTTTTTTAAATCTCCTTTTATTGTTCCATATGCAGCTAAACCAGAAACCTTTCCATTTTCACCACCATTCATTCCCATAGCATCAGCAACCCAACCATGAAAAGAAGCCAGTGACTCATAGCCTTTATAATTTGCGGCTATAAAGAGTTTTTTTCCATTATATTCGCCAAATTTAAAATTGTAATGATCACCGCTGTCACCGCCACCATCGGCAGTTACAAATGCACATTTTTTAAATTTTGAGCCAAAAATAGCTAAACCAGCATGCATTAAATGGTGTTCAATAAATACTACGTTGTTATTTTTCCACTTTTTGAATGCAGAAATGTTAATAAAATTAATCTTAAAATAAGCAAAGAAATTAATTAAATCAGTATCATCAATTTTTTTTTTTGATTTTGGAAATACCCACTTGTTTACCATTGACGGAGTAATCTTAAGTTCTTTGCAACCAAGGAAAAAAGATCGTTCAGGAAATTTTATCGTTGAGTCAAGTTTAACAGTTGTAAGTTTAGCTTCTTCATATGAATATATTTTTCCTTTTGCAATAATTGTTGAATTACTCTCGTGCGCTTCATAAGAGTCAAAAGGTGATGGATAAAAGGAAGCTATTATCATAT
>MDTD01161175.1_pt1 | contig 12048 bp, 8 predicted proteins | sample 811221 | NCBI WGS metagenome assembly MDTD01 (sample SAMN05326646, study PRJNA326480) | marine metagenome | isolation source: seawater | place: Pacific Ocean: South West | collected 2011 | reverse complement strand
GGTTGCCTGCCCAAAGGGAAGACGCTCGTTACCCATTGCAAGACGCAGCATTTGCTGGCCATACCGAGTCAGATCATCCGCTGTTGAAAATAAGCCTGCGTGTCCTGCTACTCCGCGTAAAAGGTGAGCCCGTGGATCGTGAACTTCACCCTTGAGCCATGTTCCGTCCCGTTGTTCTGTTGGAGCAGCTCGTTTTCGAAGCTCTGCGGATGGATTAAAAGAAGTCTCGCTCATCTCAAGAGGTTGAAATACATTTGTCTTGGCAAATTCATCCAGCGTCTGCCCGCTGACTTTCTCTACAAGCCTTCCGAGAACAATAAACCCGACATCTGTATATGTAAATCTCGTTCCTCTTTTCGTGATGGGCTTCAATTCACAAATGTTCTTCCAAGACGTCTCCACCCCATCACGATAGTCATTCAGGGAATTGTCTGGAATTAAACCACCAACGTGTAAAAGAAGATCCTCCACGGTAATCACGTCTTTCCCGTGTTGTCCAAAGCCCGGCAGGTATTCCGCGACATTCGCCCGCGGGGAAAGCCTACCTTCGTCGATGAGTTTCATAATCGATGTCGTGGTGGCAATTGGTTTAGTTAGTGATGCAAGATCGAAGACCGTGTCTAAAGTCATGGGCTCGGCTACGGGTTCGACCTGTCGGTTTCCAAAGGCACGGCGATAAAGCACTTTGTCATGGTCCGCGATAACCACGACAGCACCAGGCATCTTCCCGTCTTTGATTCCTTGTTTGACAATCGTTTCAATAAGCTCAAACGATTGTGCCTGAGGTTGAGCTGCCCGCAACGGCGAATCACTCAGGTCTACTCCAGCGATCACGGACAATGCCAGGACCATATAGAGGTTCACAGGATGTAATAATGATGAGACTTTCGTATTCCAATGAAGCATGATAGTTCGATTGCCTTTAATGAAATAATTCGCTCGTACTCGAAAGCCTACGTTTGGCTGCTAGGGTTGTTTGGAACTCATGATTTTGAGTTCAGCAAAAACAGGGAGATGGTCAGACGCCACAGATTCCTCGATCACCTTGGTACTAAGTAGTTGAATACTATTAGCGGGTCGAAAAAAAATATAGTCAATTCGCGACTTGGGGTTCGTCGAAGGGGCCGTTGGCTGTGGCATCTTTTCGATAGCGCATTCCCACTTTGACAATAAGATCCTGATTGGGTCTTCTAAAGGCCTCGCATTCATATCGCCGGCTAGAATCGTCGGGATGCTATCTTTGTCATTAACAAATAGCCGGTTGATCGCCTTGGCCTGAGCGATACGATCTTCGGGTACATTATGCTGGAAATGAGTGCTGATAAAACGCAAGCGTTGGGCATCCGCTGTACTAACGGTTACAGCAATCGCACCACGTGGATAAGTCGTTTTAGTGGGAGTACTCTCGGTATAAGGCAGAGGTTGAATCAAAACATCGAGGATTTTGTGACGAGTCAACACTGCATTACCATACAAACCGCCCTGATAGTGCTGCGTTGGTCCAAAACGTACAGCCATGCCGACGAGTTCGGCAAGCCGCCGAGCCTGATGCACTCGGCCTGAACGCTTGACGCCAACATCAACTTCCTGAAGGGCAACAAAATCCGGCTGTGACTGTTTTATCACTTTTGCCAAACGCTCAACATCATACACCCCGTCGGTTCCCTGCCCATAATGAATGTTGTAACAAAGAACTCGTATCGTTTCATCAGCACCACAATTACCGACAGCTAGGGGGTGAGCGAGCAGTGAAACCGCCATTAAAGCGATGCTCCACGAATATTGCGATTGTTTCATAGTACTCTGCCTCATCTTCATACGGTGCTGTATCCTAATCTTCATTGCAATCTCTACAACAAATAGAGTGATCGGTAGGTTTTTAATTGGGCCAGTTTTCCCTTGGCCTCTGGCCGGGACAGTGTGACCAAAATTTGGTCGGGACGAAGCTCCAACCTGCCGGATTCAATGGGCCTGCTGGATGAATCCTTACTGCGGATTCGGAGAGCAGACGTCACCGCACTCGCCGGCTTTCTCCTCTTCAATCATCCCGAACGCAACACGGGCGGTGGCCGCCGTAACGCCGCTGTTAATAGCCGAAGTCACGGCGATCAGGGCGTTAATTTCGTCATCGGTGAGTCCGATGCTGCGGGCCTTTTCAATCCGGTTTCGAGTGCAGACTTGGCAACCGCGAGTCATCGTCACAGCCAGGCCGATCAGATGCTTCTCTCGTTCACTCAGTAGGTCTGTGTCGTGAGTTTGTTTAATGTGATCAACGATCAATGTGTCGTCGAAAGCCATATCGGTTTCCTTTAAAGAACTGGGGTGCGTTAGGAACTCCTATTCTATGCTACTAAACCGACTTTCTCATATAGTTCGCTCAAAGTGTCGACGTTAACAGTGAGTTCTATTCCCCACGAGGAAAGGACCGCCCGGGGATTTTTTTGAGGTATAGCAGTGCTTAATTGCGTCACGTTAGTCACACAACACTTTACCTTGGTACTCAATAATGGCAGCAACTACGCTTATTGTTTTCATATCGTCCTTGACGATTGTTAAAGGACTTTGAGAAGTTCTGAATATACGTAGTTCTTTTAGGAGTGAGGTTTAGTTCCCGCTCGCTTGATACTACATCTTTGACAATCAGTCTTCTATGAATTTGCGAGGATTCAAGGCGGCCGTTGTATAGAAATAGCCCATGTAAACAACAGAGAAGATAGTCTCCTGCAGTATTGGCAGCACTCTGCTTGTGCAGAAAGAGCCAAGGTAACAACAGCCGCTAAGATAAGGTTCTGCAAACTTGCTGACTCCAAAGTGCTCGGAGAATCAAGTTTACGATTAGTCGCTACCTGGAATAGAACAAATATCCCATAGTTAAATAATGAGGCTCGCTCACAGTTAAGGATAGATTTAGTCGGCAACAATTATAAAGTTAGGCAGTCCCCCTCGATTTTCTAATATGAAGGAGACTGCCTAAACGGTCGTTAAGCGGTAAACGGGCACTCGTGCCTTATTCCGTCGGTGGTAGCAGCACCGTATCGATGACATGAATCACTCCGTTTGAGCACTCAATATCTGTTTTTACTACCTTTGCATTATTTAACTTCACGGTTCCTTCTTTTACTTTGATTTTCACGCTCGAACCTTCAACAGTCTTTGCTTGCTTTAATTTGACCACATCAGCGGCAAGCACTTTGCCTGCTACAACGTGATACTTCAGAATCGCTGCAAGCTTGGCTTTGTTTTCAGGTTTTAGTAACGATTCAATTGTTCCATCAGGGAGCTTAGCGAATGCTTTATCTGTAGGCGCGAAAACGGTTAGTGGGCCATCACTTTTCAATGTGTCGACAAGCCCTGCTGCTTTCGCTGCAGCAACGAGGGTGTTAAACGACTTAGCTGATACTGCCGTGTCGACAATGTCCTTTTCACTTGCGTAGGTTGATACATTCAGGACAGCTAGGATAGCGATGGCTACAACGGAATTTAGTAAATGTTTCATGATCTCTCTCTCTGTAGTTAGTGTGGTTTCTTTCGAGTGACTATGTGATGTCACGGTGATCCTTTGATCAGTTGTTAGCTATTTCGTTGAAACTTACCGACTGGATGCAACCAAGAACAAAAAACATAAAAAAAGTTTAGTCAACTGTTAGCGGAGCACTCAGTAGCTCGTGATCGAAAGCCGCTTTTTGCTTGCCTGCGGCCGCATCGACGACTACGAAGAGAAGTAAGAGAAGCGACGAGAAGACCGCCACATTTGGTTTCAGGATGTTCATGCTATTAACTTCAGTGAAAATTGATCTTGCGTTGTACACCGGCGTTTAGTGATTGATAAAGAGAACGAAACAAGGTAGCGAGATCAAGTGATTTCTGCCATAGTGTTGATGTGAGAAATCACCACAAAGGAGTTTGAGAGAATTCACGGCCGGACTCGAAGTTCACCCTCTTCTTTTCGAGTCAGCATTTTTAACGAACGAGCTTCGCGGAAATACAATGCAAAAACTGTTTTTTGTGTCCATCGCTGCGTTTTTGTGCACCCCATTACTGTGCGCTAATGACGGTGCGTCGCCCGAGGTGTCTACGTTCGTTTCCAAAGTACAACCGTTCTTAAAATCGTACTGCATCAAGTGTCATGGCCCAGAAAAAAGCAAGGGCGAAATGGCTTTGCATACACTGAGCGAATTGTCGAGTGGACGTGACATCGAGCAATGGGAATTGATTCTCGAGATGCTTAAAAGAAGAGAGATGCCGCCGCAGGACGAGCCGCAACCAAGCCAGCCCGACCAACAGACAATTATCACTTGGATCGAGACAGGCTTGCGAGAATATATTGCAAAAGAAGAAGTTTCGCCCGCTCCCACTACCCGAAGGCTTACAAACTTTGAGTATCAAAACACGATGCGTGATTTGCTTGGCTTTGAGTTAAAGCTGATTAAGAACCTTCCCAAAGATCCGGTCAAGCCTTACCGCTTCAACAATACATCAGAGTTCATGCGTATCGGCCCTGAACAGATGGATCGTTACAAGGAAAATGCCAGGCGAGCGATGGCTAGTGCAATCGTTGATCCCGGCACCCCGGAAATTCACCAGACTCGGCGTGAGTGGGAGCCACGGGGGGGGAGTTTAACCGAAATTCAGTTTGATGAACTGCAAGGTCGGCGCGGGTCGCCCGGCGGCGGTATGGGGATCAAAAGTTGGCCTGAAACGGGTGAGTTCAGGATCCGAATCAAGACGGCGGCGATCATGCCCGAAGGTGTCACGCAAGTGCCACTAAATCTGGTTATGGGTAGTAACATCAACGAAAATTCCTCGACGTTGCTTGTTGAGAATGTCGGGACGGTAGCTGTAACTCATAACGTCGACAATCCGCAAGTGTTTGAATTCGGCGGCCGTATCGAGAATTTTCCACCTCGCGCCATCACCGCCAACGGTAACGTTAGTTATCGTCTGACCGTCACGCCACAGAATCTTTACGACGACGGTCGGCTAAACGATCATCTTAACCGGTTCGCGCGGCCTCGCTTAGTTGTTAAGTGGATTGAGTTCGAAGCCCCAGTGTTTGAGACATGGCCGCCGAAGCACCATCTGGATATTCTGTTTGATTCGCCTTTGCGGACCAGTGACCCAGTCGCTTATATCAATTTGGTTTTGAAGCGATTTATGACGCGTGCGTTTCGTCGACCGGTTCGTGACGATGAAGTTGCGACGTATGCAAAAATTTACGAGATCGTGTCGATGGACTTATCCACAATGGAAGAGGCGATGCGGGAAACACTGGCGATGGTGTTAATTTCCCCCGACTTCATGTATCACACCGACGCGAAGGCAGATGACGGTTATCCCCAGTTTGAATTGGCTTCGAAGTTATCTTACTTTTTGTGGGGTTCCATGCCCGATGAAATACTGTTCGATTTGGCGAAGGCGGGCAGGCTCAACGATGTCAAGGTGATAGACCAGCAAGTCCGCCGTATGTTGAAGGACAAGCGTTCGGGAGACTTTATTCGCAATTTTACATTGCAGTGGCTGTCTATCGCGAAAATGAAGCAGGTGAAGATCAATAACCAGCTCTATCCGCGTTTTCTATACTACGTCGCTGCGGGCGAGCGGCGAGGGACAGAAGTGCCTTACCGACCGACGATACGGGACGATATGATGGATGAGTCGGTTGCTTTTATCGCGGAGTTGATCAAGCGAAATGCAAGCGTCCTTAATATTGTGGATTCAGAATTTGCCATGCTCAATCAGCGACTCGCCGCGCATTATGGTGTGGCAGGTGCCGAAAAAGTCGAGGGGCATAGCCTGCGGCCTGTGCCGCTTGTCCCAGAGGATCATTTGGGTGGGTTGTTGACTCAGGGCTCGGTGTTGATTGGGAACAGCACAGGTTCCGCGCCGCATCCGATTTACCGCGCGGTTTGGTTGCGGGAAGCGATTCTGGGGGATGAGGTGAAAGAGCCGCCCGCCGAGGTTCCCGCGCTTTCCGACTCAGCAGGCGATTCGGCTGAGAAGGCGTTAACGATTAAGCACCTACTGGCGAAGCATCGGCAGGTGGAAAGTTGCAATGACTGCCACTGGCGTCTTGACCCCTGGGGCATACCGTTTGAACGTTACAACGCGATCGGCAAATATCAGGCCTTCGTTCCGAAGGAGGGCACGCGTGTACGTGGTGTCCGACATCCTTACAACGGTAAAGAAACGATTGAGGAATACTATGCTTACCTTCGGACCATAAATACGGAGCAGGTCGACGCCGACGCTCGCGTGCCGCACGGTCCAGAAGTAGATGGTATGCTAGATCTCAAGAAGCACCTTTTAACGGAACGCAAGGATGACGTTGCTGCGAACATGATTCGTCGTTTGCTTAGTTATGGCCTCGGTAGAGAGTTAACCTTTCGTGATCGTTACGCTGTAGAAGCATTGCTGGAGGAGTCGAAGAAGAATGAATACAAGCTACAGGACATGATCAGCCTTATTTGTCAAAGTAAAGCGTTTAGAGGAAACTGATTCGAAATGAGAAAAAAACCCTGGCACTTAAATCGACGTGAGATGCTTCGCGCTCCTGGCTTGGCCTTGGCGTTACCTTTGCTTGAGTCAATGCTCCAGCCAGGCTCGGTTTTTGGTGACGCGACAGCAGGTTATTCCGTACCAAAACGGTTAGTCGTGAGCTACTTTTCCTATGGTGCTTATATGCCCAACGGCACTACAGGCATTCAGAACATGGAAAAGCCTCACGATGAATGGAGTTGGTGGCCTTGCAAAGAGGAAGGGGAACTAACTTTCAACAAGAATTCCGCTCCCTTTGAGCCCTTCAAGAACGATGTGAGCTACCTCGAAGGTCTCGACCACGCTGGTGGTTGGAGCTTGGGGGGGCACAGTAGCGGTGACGTGTTTGCCACTGGAGCGGACATGAAGGAGCACGAAAAGACAAACAATATTTCAGTTGATCAAGCTGCCGCACGTGTCATGGGCCACCACACACGATATCCTTCGCTAGTGATGGGATCCGAAGGCGGTACCGGCTCGTATGGAGCCAGCAAAACGTTGTCCCATTACGGCCCCGGACGCCCAATCCCTGCGATGCATAATCCTCAGGATATTTTCAATCGCCTGTTCAGACCTTACGACGGCAAGAGCATCGAGCAGGTGCGAGCCGAATTGAAACGTGAAAGGTCTGTGCTTGACCTGTTGATTTCACAATCAAAGAGTCTAAATAATCGGCTGGGCAAAGCGGATCAGCGGAAGATGGAAGAGTACCTCGAATCCATTCGCCAGCTTGAAAAGCGTGTGGATCGCACCACTGATTGGACCAGAAAGGCGCTACCCAGCGTTGATCCGAAGGAATTTAAATTGGACGTCAGCTACAAGGAGCCGCAAGAGTATCTACGCTGCATGTATGATTTGTTGTTCATTGCGTTACAGACGGATTCCACGCGATTCGCGACGTTCCAGACGGAAAGTGAAAACTCGTCGCAAAGTGAACTGTGGAACTTCGCTAATTATGTATTGGACTACAAGGGTGCCACGCATGATATCGCGCATAAACGACCGAAAGATTATTCGGGTCAATGGGATCAATGGCGTAACAAGCAACATGCCTACTTCCTGCAACGATTAAAAGATACGCCGGAAGGTGATGGTAATATGCTGGACAACACGATCGTGCTCTGGGGGTGTGGCCATCCTCACGCTTCGCATAGCACGCATAACTATCCGATTCAGTTGGCGGGTGGCAGCAGGCTCGGCTTTAAGCATGGCAAACTGCACAAGTTCGTTGGCAAGAAGAAAGTACCATTGGCAAATCTCTTTGTTTCAATGCTCAACGCCGTAGACGTGCCGCTCGAGAAGTTTGCCGACAGCACCGGTCCTATGACAGAATTGCGGGGCTGATATATGCCCAGCAAGCCTCATGTAGCTACCGTCGCCTTATTAGCCATGATTTTGCTTTTTGGTTCCGACAATGCGTCGCCCGCTGCGTTGGCGAGTGAAAAGCTGCCGCGTGTTTTAATCATCGGCGATAGTATCTACAACGAGCCTTCACGTTTGGCCGCGCAGGAATTAAAAGGTCGCGTCGAAATCGTTTGGCAATATGAATTGTCAAATCTTCACTCTGGCGCGGCATTGGAAAAGATCGATCAGTTGCTGGGCGAGAATGAGTGGGACCTCATTCATTTCAACTTCGGTTTGGCTGACCTGATGCATAAGGACCCAAATACCAAGTCCATTCGCGCGATGAGTAAAGAAGTAGGCGGCGTCCGGGTGTCCTCGCCTCAGTTGTACGAGAAAAACCTACGTGAGCTGGTCAAACGTTTCCAGGCGACGGGGGCTAAAATCGTCTGGGCCAGCACTACTCCGATCAGATCCGACTACAACGGCGTTTTAGAAGCCGACTCGGAGATCGAATATAATCGGATTGCTGCACAGATCATGAATGCAAACTCCATCATGATCAACGATATGCACGCCTACATTAATGCCAGCGAAGTTGCCAGAAAAAGCAACAACCCGCTTTCGTTCAACCGCCACCCACTCCACCCTCCGGTCATTCGCACGATTCTCTCGGAATTGAATTTGGATTAAAGAGCGTCGCCCGTTGTAATCCCAGAGGATCTGTTTGGGCCCAATGCGAATTTAAAGAGACCTTGCATCGTAGAACAGTATCGCTTGCGACCCCGTGTCAGGCTATTTGCCGTTAACCAGATCCGTCTTCCGAAGATCGAAATTTTTGGAATGTGATCAATTGGTCAGCTTAAACGTCGCGATGACGGCCCGATGGTCGGACGGGTACGGCCTTATAACAATGTCCGCTGGCCTTCTCTTTTCTCCGGCGATTTCTGCGTTGACTAACTTCAATTGGCTTCCTTTGAAATACACATAATCAATACGGTCATGATGGTCTTTTGGATCGTCAGCCTTTGTTAGAGGTGACCATGTGAAACCCGGGAATTTGATCTCGTCAGGATGCACTTCACGCCAAGCATCATGAAAGCCCGCATTGGCCATTCTTAATGAAGTAGGATATTCGACTTTGATCGGATGGAGACCGGACTGTATAGCTTTTTGAGTCCAGTCAAGATGTGATGGTTCGTTGAAATCGCCGACTACAAATATGGGAATATCGCTGTCAGTTTGTGAACTAATCTGATTTAAGACAGTTGTGAGTTCGCTGCCACGTGCAAGCTTTGCGAAGGCAATTGCTTCGGCTTCAGTTTTAATGAACGGCGTGTCCCAGTGCTTATGCCACTTTGGTTGAATATTCAAAAGTTGGTAAGGTTGATATGGATTGGATGGTAAGTGCAGATTGAAAACATAGACCATCTGACCTGTAGGTAGTTTTATCTTGACTCCATCCCTGAGTTTTTCGGCGATCTCATACCGGGTTAAAATAACCTTGTTTCGGGGATTCATATGGTGATTCCAGCCAAGAAGCTCAGCTAGTCTCTCCGCGTTAACCCCGTCAGGTGAGCGAGTTTCCTGAATGCCGACAATATCTGCTTTTGCTTTGCGAATCACCTTAGCGGTTTGGGATAAAGGCTGTCCTAGAAATGTACCACCACGATAAATGTTAAAAGACATAACTCTGAAGCTGAAATCGTCGGTTTCCGCCTGCAGTGTAATAACTGAACCCAGTTGAAGTCCCAGCAGAATTGCGAAACCAGGAAGTGTGTTCTTTATAAGGTCTTTCATGAAATTTCCAGTAACGAGTCCTGAATTAGCTGCGAATCGACGCAGCACGTGCATATCAAGAGTGGGAGACACTCTAATGTTTATCCTCAATTTATTTAACAAACGGCTTCCCCATTATTTTCTCCGGTACGATGTTTTTCGGCGACGCAGGATTAGGTAGTCCTGAAACGAGCGATTCAATCATCAGAATGATTCGCGTAGCGGTTTCTATCCTCTTTTGAGTGCGAACCAGGCTGCTCGCAACAATATGTTTGACAAGGCGGAGGGTGTAAAAGTGACATTAATAGCATTTGTTAATCACCTAAAACAATCTGACTAAACCCTGCTTGGAGCTCCATCATGTCATGGGGTGCTGATCGTGAAGGTAACGCGCGGCGGTCCAGGTGAATTTATTGCAATTACGATGTGCGAGTGTTTTCTCTGCACGGCTTATTCGGTTGATTGTTCATCATGTCCATACGTTTATATTGGAAGATCACCCCTGTCGAAACCGTATTTGCCTACTGTTATTGGTCAGTACTCGTATCAGTATCGTTGGCCCGTCTAATCTGCGTACGAGCTGGGGAGTTATTTACCATCGGATACTCCAGATCGAATCTACTAGACTTACCGCTATTGAATTTGTCGAGCACTGGATTGTAGGTGTAGACACTGACCTTATTTTCATTTGGATTAAATACCATGTAACGTAACCATGATTCTCCACCGTTATGGAGATGCTGATAGTCGCAAAGGATCTGGTGAACCTTATTGCCATGTTCCCCAATATCTGTGCGGAGAGCTTCCCCGGCGTGGTGGCCGCAAAGAACCATGAAGATGTTTTTATGTTTGTAGACAAACTTTTGCCAGACTTGCTCTCCGCTGTTACCTTCTGGTTTTACACCACCGTTCGTATTTCTCGATTTGGCGGCATTAATATAAGCATGCGTAAGAACAATGACGCGGTGTTCTGGGTGCTTGGCCACGATTGTGTTTGCCCAGTCCAGCACTTCATCCCGGGGTTTGCATTCAAGAGAGATAATAAGAAAACGCATTCCCGATGTCTCAAATTGATACCAAGAATTGTTGTGCGTATCCGGATTGAATGTGCCGCCAAATTCTTGTCGCTTTGCGAACTTTTCGCGAGGGAAGTATGTGTTGAAATGAGTCGTGCGATCGACTCCGATATTGCCACCAAATTTATTATCGGACTTCTTAAAACCCATATCATGATTTCCGAGGCACATAATGTATGGTACTTCCCCGTCTAATCTAGACATCGCGTCTCTGGCAATTGCCCATTCCTCTGGGGCATCTGCCTGCACGAGATCACCTTCGTGAACGAGAAAAGCGATATTAAGTCGCTCCTGATTATCTCGAACCCATTCCGTTTGCGCAAAGAAGTACCGCCGCAAGTCGCCATTACCCCACTTGGCAGAAAGCTTGAGGCGAGTGTCGCAGTAGAATTGTGTGTCAGGTAAAACTGCGATCGTAAAGCTGTCCCCCGTGACCTTTAAAGGCCTGTTTTCCTTCTGCAACAGGCTGACAGGCTCTTTGCCCCTGACCGATATTGTCGCAACGTAGAACAATAGCAGTATTGTAAGAAACGATTTGATCCAGCATGAAGGTTTCATTGTCGGGGGTGCCCTTTAGTTCTTTTCTATTCACTAATCGTCCGAGTTGCCGATTCTAGTACAATTTGGACAGCAACGGCTTATGTGCCTGATCCTACCTAGGCAGAATACGGATGCATACCATGGTGAAAAATTGCCTTCCCTGCGCCACCCTCTGAGAACGGCCTGTCGGTGACCTAAAGGTAGTGCTTCATCGCTAGCCGCTCTGAGTTTCAAACTTGTAATTTTGATAGTAGTATAGATGCGACTTAAAATTCTCAGTCATTTAGGTCATTGCCACCTACCAAGATAAATCGACACGCCTGATTGCACTATTTCATTAGGTCATTCTTACTGATCTCGTCTCGCTTCGCCTTCATCTTCTCTTTCAATTCTTCGACGAGCTTTGCGTATTCGGGTTTGCTGAAAAGGTTTGTGTACTGTTTTGGATCCTTTTCCATGTCGTACAACTCCCCGGATTTTCCATAGTTCATCAGAGCCCACCGTTCCTCGCGGTACAGCGCACTGCACAGGATGGCATCCCGCACTTTTACTTTCGGATCATCCAAAATAGGAGAAATGTCGTGACCCTGAAGGTTTTCGGGGATTTTCATCCCACAAAGTTTTGAAACCGTGGGATAAAGATCTAGCAGTTCCACGAGTGAATCACATACTACTGGCTGCTTCCCCGGTACGCTGATAATTAGAGGAACACGTGCGGATTCTTCATGAACACTCACCTTGGACCACAAGTCGTGTTCCCCGAGATGATAACCATGAT
>MDTD01161655.1_pt1 | contig 12050 bp, 21 predicted proteins | sample 811221 | NCBI WGS metagenome assembly MDTD01 (sample SAMN05326646, study PRJNA326480) | marine metagenome | isolation source: seawater | place: Pacific Ocean: South West | collected 2011 | reverse complement strand
GACTTACTTAGAGTACAAATACACATGCTTGAAGCACTTGCTAAACAACATGGTGTAGATATTATCTTTTTAGAAACAAGATATGTGGAATTTATGCAAGATGATAGAGTAGAAAAAAATCAAGATGAGATAGCAGGCAGTGTTTCAGAACTCATGACAAAAGAATCAGCTCAAACAAAATTTAGAGAGAAAGATTTTTTTACACCGGGGTCAGCATCAGAACCATCCGAATACGATTTGGGGATGGACAGTTGGTATGGAGATGTTTACGATCATTCGCACCTAAGCGAAAAAGGACACGAATATGTTGGCGAGCTTTTAGCCACGCACATACGTCGACATGTGGTTGACAGACGACTTTAAATTTGCTATAATATACAGTTCATTATTATATTCATAGGAGGTTTTTATGAATTATATGATAGATATGGTCAAAACATTTATAGGTGGATTATCATCTATATTGGTTGGCCTAATTGGATTAGGTATATTAGCAAACATTCTGTTTGGTTCTAATATGATAGTCGGAGACGTTATTGGTAATATCTCAAGCATTGTGACCACATTAGGTTCACAAGGCCTAGTAGGTCTTATCGTAGCAATTATCGTTATCCATGTATTGGGTATCGATTCTGCTAATAAGTAACTCTCGCATACATGCAGGCTTTATGCCTGCATTTTTTTCTTGACACATTTACTCAAATAAAGTATAATATACTTTGAAGGAGTTTACATATGACAATGCACTTAGCACAAGGTCTAAGCACCATTAACACAAAGAAACGTAAGACTAAAATTACCAAAGCCAAGATGGCAGAACTAGAATTGCGTTGGAGAGAACACAACAAAAACTGCAAACGCAACCATATGCATCATATGAGATATGACACACTTGAAGCATACATAGATTATTGCTATGGCAGAGTAAAACTGCCAGACCCTCGCGATTACAAAAACTTCAAGCCTAAGAAGCCTACTACTAATTGGCGAGCACAACAAGACAAAGATCATAGAGAAAAATATCCTAGTCTTATGGAACAAGCAGTCAAAGACGGAACATTTACTAAGATGGGTGGCCAAGGTATGCGTAAGAAAGAGGCTATGAAATACACAGGCGACCTTATAACTGGTATTGCAACTATGCACAAGAGCAATGCTGTACCTGTGATGAAAGGCACAGATCAAGCAAAAGACATTGCAAGAATGAGGCGTTGATAATGAAAAGAACCTTACTGGAAATATTTGTAGCAGGTATATTGGTAAGTGCGTTATTATATGGTGTTTGGGTTATACTTACACCAAACGAATTTGAAGAGATGGACCTACGTTACTTTGACAGTATTGATTCACCCGACACCGAAAAAATTGTATGACATTCAAGCCATCATCCTTGAAATGTTTTGTATGTGGAAAAGAAATGTTAATGGATGATATCAAATATCACACATCAAAAAGATTGTCTCCCGTAAAAGTCTTTTGTGGTCCAGAATGTAGCAATAAATATTATTTAGACAATGGCAAACAAATTTAAAAAGCATGAAGCAATTACTAAATTATTAGATTTAGATTTAACATGCCCACATTGTGGGGAGGTTTTAGTAGAAGCAGATGAAAGAAGAAAAGAAAAAGATACCAAACACACTGCAAGACCAGGCTTGGAAAAGAGCGAAAGATAATCCTGTTCCAAGAACAGGATATCCTTGGGATTGGGAAGATTACCAAAAGTTAAATGGAGAACAAAATGAATCGAGCAGAGAGGATGATAAAATCCGCCCGGGCAAGAAATAAAAGGAAACTTGTAAAAGGTATTAGAAAAAAATTAACCAAAAGATATTATGCTCATTTGAGACACTTGAGACAGAAGTATCAAAAAATTAGAGCGAGGCAACATGACAGCAAAGAATGACATAACTGGAGACAGTATAAAATCTAAACCTGGTGATCAAAAAAAGTATGCTGAAGGGTTTGACAAAATCTTTAAAAAGAAGTTAAACACTGATTATAGTTTTTCAAAACAAATGCAGGACGAATTAGAGCCTATACCCGAAAAGCAACAGGAAATTATTAAACAACAACAAGACCCGAGGCATAATCAAGACTAATGGATAAGAATATTATAAGAGCTACTATCAACATCGAAATTCCCTTTAGACATGATTACATGAATTATAACGAAATGCTAAACAAAAAGTTAAAACAAGTAATTGCAGATGCAGATTTTATACCTTGTAAAGTTATAGCAGGTGAATTAGAACCTTGTGGTGGACCTATACTTAGAGAAGTAGAACATGGTAAGCATTCCTGATATAATAGGATTTAGTGGTGTAGCATTACTCATTATAACTTATGCACTACTACAACTAGAACGCATTGACCCTAAAGGGTTTTGGTACAGTTTCAATAATATGGTTGTTGCTATTTTAGTTAGTGTAAGTTTATACTACACACCCAACCTTGCTAGTTGGGTAATTGAAATATTTTGGTTCTTAATTAGTGTATATGGATTAGCAATGTATTATAAGAGAAAGGCTAATGTTTAAACAGACTATTATTGAATGTGGTATTAGTGATGATGCAGACTATGAATGGTTATTTGATCAAGCAATGTATAACACTTTAGAAGATTATTTTGCCATAACCGAAAGAATGAATATCAAAGCAAACTTCACAAAAAGTTATGAAGACAATCTAGTCAGCGGACTTACACTAAAAGTAGAAGCAAAATTTGATAACGAAACAGACCTTGCTGCATTCAAACTTGCATGTGGTGATGACTTACCACATTGGAAATATAACGACAGAGAAATGAAATTTACATAATGGTTGACAAAATAAACAAAAATTATTATAATATGTGGACTATTTGTATAAATAGTATTGTAACAGCAAATATGCCGAATGGGTATTTGCAGATGTTACATAAAATTAACTTGCTTAATAAAGGAGATTAATATGACAAGTAAACAATTACGGATCACTTCTGATCTAATAAATTCACCCTTATATAAAATGAGCGTCGGCTTTGATAGATTGTTCGACGAGATGTTCGCTAACCCTGTGAATATCACAACCGGAGGTTATCCACCGTACAACGTGGCTCGGGTTACTGATAAAGAATCAGAGGAAGTGAGCTACGAAATTACACTTGCAGTTGCAGGTTTTACACAAGATGATATCGACATCACTGTAGAAGACAAGCATCTAAAAGTTGAAGGCAGAAGTGGAGTGTTAGCCGAAGAAGCAGGCACTGACGTGGAGTACATTCACAAAGGTATTGCTGAAAGAAACTTCGTGAGAACGTTCCGTTTAGCAGAGCATGTAGAAGTTAAAACCGCAGCTCTCAAAGATGGGATATTAAAGATTGTTCTTTGGTTGAATATACCAGAAGAAGCAAAACCTAAAAAGATTGATATCTCTTAAACACTTAAAGTAATTGTAGGGGCAAATTGCCCCTACAGTTTTTGGACACACACAATGAGTAAACAAACAAAAGAAGCAACAAGAACAGTAACAGAAATTAGATTTCCTGATAGGTTCAATGTACTATTGATCAATGACGATCATACGCCGATGGAGTTTGTAATTCAATTATTGATTGAAATATTTAACCGGACCACAATTCAAGCAAAAGAAATCATGCTCACAGTACACGAGGAAGGCAAAGGCATTGCTGGTACATATGGTTTAGAGATAGCAGAACAAAAACAACAAGAAGCAACCATGATTGCAAGGCATCATGGACACCCACTTAAGGTGGTACTAGAAAAGATTGATTAATGAGCAATGATACGTTATACCCTGAGGGTTTTACAACACCGATAGAGTCAGAAGATTTTGAACCTGGTCTAACGAAAGATACAATCCTAAAACTGAGTGCCCTCAAAGCAGAACCAGAGTGGTTAACAGAATTTAGGCTAAAAGCATTTGATCATTTACAAGGTATAAAAGAACCTGAATGGTCAGCAGTCAATTATGACAAAATAGATTATCAATCACTTAGATATTACTCAGCACCTAAAATTAGAAGCCAAGAAGATATACCCCAAGAAATTTTAGATACATTTGAGAAATTAGGTGTGCCACTACACGAACGTGATGCACTACTAGGATTAGAAGAAAGAGACCCAAAAGTTATTCCAACTGTGGCTATTGATGCTGTATTTGACAGTGTTAGTATTGCTACAACATTCCAAGCAGAATTAAAGAAGCATGGCATTATATTTTGTAGTATTAGTGAAGCAGTAAAGGAACACCCTGACTTAGTGAAAGAATATTTAGGCACAGTAATATCATATAGAGACAATTACTTTGCTACACTTAACTCTGCTGTATTCTCAGACGGCACATTCTGTTATATACCTAAGGGTGTTAGATGTCCTATGGAACTAAACACTTACTTTAGAATCAATGCAAGAAACACAGGACAGTTTGAACGTACACTTATTATAGCAGACGAGGATAGTTATGTGAGTTACCTAGAAGGCTGTACTGCTCCAGCATACGATGAAAATACATTGCATGCCGCTGTAGTAGAACTAGTAACACACGACAATGCAGAAATAAAATATTCAACAGTACAAAACTGGTATCCTGGAGATGAAAATGGTGTAGGTGGAGTATTAAACTTTGTAACAAAGAGAGGAGATTGCAGAGGTGACAACAGTAAAATATCTTGGGCTCAAGTTGAAACAGGTAGTGCTGTTACTTGGAAGTACCCATCCTGTATATTACGAGGTGATGGTTCCGTTGGTGAGTTTTATTCTGTTGCGGTAACAAAAAATCATCAACAAGCAGACACCGGTACTAAAATGATACATGTTGGTAAAAATACAAAAAGTACAATCATCAGTAAAGGTATTAGTAGCGGAAAGAGTTTGAACACATACAGAGGTATTGTAAGAATTGGCAAGAATGCACATAATAGTAGGAACTATACTGAGTGTGATAGTTTAATGTTAGATTCATCAAAAGCCTTGACATTACCCACCGTTCAACAGTATAATACTACTAGCACAGTTGAACATGAGGCAAGTACTACTAACCTCAATGAAGAAGCACTGTATTATTTACAATGTAAAGGATTAAGTGAAGAAGATGCAATCAATTGTTTGGTAAATGGTTTTTGTAAAGATGTATTTCAAAAATTACCATTAGAGTTTGCCGCTGAGGCAAACAAACTATTAAGTGTAACCTTAGAGGGTGCAGTAGGATGAAAAAAGTTACTATTAAAGATATTGGCGGAGAAGTTATCAAAGATAACTCTACCTACTTATTAAAAGATAATGCATTTGGTAATAACTTAGTTTTGAGCAGTACATTTTTAAGAGCAAATCAGTCTACAAATGGACATGAACACAGAGGACAAGAAGAGGTTTACTTTTTTGTAGATGGCAAAGGAGAAATGGAAATAGATGATAATAGATTTCCTGTTAAGGCAGGAGATGTTATCTGTATAGAGGACGGAGAATTTCACAGAGTACATAATACAGGACACTTAGGGTTATATTTTGTATGTGTATTCGACGGAGGCCGTAATCACTGATGTTAGTTTTACAAGATGTCTCAATAAAAGCAGAAGACAAAACAATACTAAAACAAGTCAACTTAGAATTTGGCCCTGGTGTACATTTTATTGTTGGTCCTAATGGTGCTGGCAAGAGTACACTTGCACATGCTATTATGGATCACCCAAAGTATGAAATAGCAGGCGGAATGTCTTTGAATGGCACTGAGTTCAGCGATATGCCGACACACGAAAGAGCACAACTTGGATTGTTTTTATCATTCCAGAACCCTACGCCTATAGAAGGACTAAGCAATTTTAAATTAGTTAAGGAAGCACTTGCACTCAATGATACTAGTACAATAATGGACGAGCTTAATGGCTTCAGAGGACTTGCAAAAGAATTGAACTTGCCAGAGAAGTGGGACAAAAAAGAACTTAATGTACATGCAAGTGGCGGAGAAAAAAAGAAAAACGAAATTATACAATTAATAATGATGGATTCAAAAGTTGCAATACTTGATGAGCCTGACAGTGGATTAGATGTAGATGCTATCAATGTATTAATTGATAAAATTAAATGGTTTGCAGAGAAAGAAAATAAAACAGTCATTATGATTAGCCACTATGAGAAACTGCTTAAAAGTTTTGAACCAACAACAGTTACAGTTGTTGCTAATGGTACAACAACGCAAACAACCTCAGTAGATGTAGTTGATAAAATTCTCACTGAAGGATTCAAAGACTACAATGACTCATAATTTAAACGCAGATAAAATTTATAACAATTCCATATATCGACATATGGATGTAAAAAAAGTATCTACGATTGCAGAAACAGAATATAACGAAACCGATTATGAAAGCACTGCAGGATTTACCGGCGGCGTTATTGTAACACCAAGTGGTGTCAAATTTGATGGCAGGTTACAAAACTTTATGTACAGAGATGTAATCTGTAATAGATATAATACAGAGAAGTACAGACACTATTTTGAACCAAACAATATGATTGGTGATATAGCAAGTGAAGATCATAGAATACATGCATTAACTATTACAAATAAAGCAAAAGCAAAAGACTATGTACTACATTATACAACAAGATCAGACAGCCATGTTAGGCCGCTTGTTGGTATAGATGGGCACGGTGATCCATACGACTTATCCAAGTGTTACAACACAATTTGTTTATATGTTGAAATATCTCCATATAGCAATGTAGTCCTCAACGAACATATTTGGAAAGACTCGCGTTGTAAAATATTTAGAATTGTGTATGTGTTAAGAGAAGGTGCTAATCTAACAATCAATAGAAGTTTCAAAACAGGTCCTGCTAGAGAAGAACATAGCACAGAAGTTATTGAAAGCAGAATTATTCAGCACCCAACTAGCACATTAGAAGTAAATACAAGGAACTATGGTAACATAGACTATTTGCAGGACTTATATTTTGTTACATCATATTTAGGTGCTGTAACTAATTTTCAAAATAAATACATTGTGCAGGACAAACAGAGTGTGCATTGCATAGCAGATGTTGAACATGTTGGTCCTGAAGGTATTAGTAATGTAGATGTTAAGTCTATTACTAATGATACTAGCAAGTTTACTTTCTCTGGAAACATTAAAGTAGAAAAACAAGCAGAAAAAGTAGACGCAAACTTACAGAACAAAAACTTACAAATGAGCGATACATCGGTTGTTGTCACAGAACCTAAACTGGACATTAGTACTAAAGAAATTAAATGCAGTCACGGATGTACTGTTAGTTCGGTAGACCCGGATCAAATGTACTTGCTCAACACTAGAGGCTTTGATAAAGAGAAGGCTAGTGATATGCTTATAGAGGCCTTCTTAAATGGATAACATCAAACACCAATTTCCAACACTGCATAATAACCCTGAGTTGATTTATTTTGATAGTGCGGCAAGCACACAAACACATTCGAGTGTTGTAGACAAAATGAATCATTACTATGACTTTGAACGTTGTAATATACACCGAGGCGATTATGAAATAAGCAGAAGTGTAAGTGACCAAGTTGATGTTGCACGTGAACAAGTTGCTGAATTAATTAATGCAAAACCAGAACAAATAATTTTTACACAAGGTGCCACGGAAGGCATGAATATGATTGCTGAATGGTTTAAGAATGTTCCCACAGTATTCATTACAGAATTAGAACATAGTGCTAATGTGATGCCTTGGTTAGCACAAGGGCGTAACACTGTAAACGGAAGACTGCAAGTTATACCAACACACATAGATGGTGATATAGATCTATCAGAATTTGCAAGAACATTAGAAAATCATCCAGGATCATTAGTAAGCATTATAGCAACTAGTAACGTATCTGGTTCAGATACACCATGGGCCTCTATAGCAAAGATAGCCAAAAACTGTGGTTGCTCTGTTGTTGTTGATGCATGTCAATCTGTGGGCTCACATAAATTTGATGTAGGGGCAAATCCAGAAATTGATTTTGCAGTGTTTAGTGGTCACAAAATGTATGGTCCAACAGGCATAGGCGTTCTTTATAGTAAACATGATGTAAATGAATTACGCCCAGTTAAATTCGGAGGCGGCCCAGTAAATCATTACGATGTTAAAGGTAATATTGACTTTCATCAAGGGCCAGAAAAACATGAACCCGGTACTCCAAATGTAGCAGGTATACTAGGTTTAGGTGTTGCTGCTGAGTGGATTAATTACATGGGCTATAGTAGAATCATTGATAGAATAATAACTGTCAATGAATACTTAGTAGACGCGGGACTATACGACATCAAAGGATTAAGTTGCGTTAACAAGCAATTAGAAATTGCTGCTGCAAGTTGCACAAACATTGCATCATTTGTAAGCAGAGATGTGCATCCAAGTGATATAGGAGCTCTATTAGGCTCTAAGGGCATTGCTATTAGAACTGGAAAAGTGTGTGCTCATCACATAGTAAATAAATTAAGCAACCGTGGTATTCTTAGAGTTAGTTGGAGTATATATAATACACAATACGATGCCGAAAAACTAGTGGAAGGTTTATGCAAGACAATGAAAAAACTGACATAGTATCTGAGGTTAGAGAGAACTTAGAAAAAGTAGTCGACCCTGAGATTGGGATAAACATTGTGGACTTAGGACTTATATACAATTTAGAGTACGAAGAACCAAACGTAAAAGTATTAATGACACTGACAGCACCTAACTGTCCTTATGGAGATGAAATCTTAGATGGTGTAGACTACCACTGCAAAAAACACAACAAAGTCAATGAGGTCTTTATTGACCTCACATTTGATCCACCTTGGAATCCAGAAAAGATATCAGATGCAGCCAAATATTATATGGGTATCTTATAATTTAGGTAAATACACGAATTAAAAAGGAGAAGTAAATGGCTTTTGAAATAGGCGTTCCTGTTGTAGATTTCAAAATGAGAGTTGAGATTGATGAATCACCTGGCTTCGAGTGGCAAACTAAAAGTTCTTTAGATATCTTTAAAGGCAAAAAAATTATATTGATTGGGCTACCGGGTGCATTTACACCTACATGTTCAAGCACACACCTACCTGGATTTGATGCAAACTACGAAACAATATTAGAACACGGGTTCGACGATGTTTACTGTTTGAGTGTTAACGATTCATTTGTAATGAATGCATGGTTCAAGTCATTGGGAGTTGACAAGGTAAAACCTCTACCAGATGGCAGTGGCAAGTTTACTCGCACATTAGGTATGCTAGTTGACAAAGACAATTTAGGTTTCGGTATGCGTAGTTGGAGATACAGTGCAATCGTCGAAGATGCAGTTCTCAAGCACATGTTTGTTGAACCAGGACTTTGCGATAATGCAGAGACTGATCCTTTTGAATGTTCCGATGTGTATACTATGCTAAACCATTTAGAAATGCATTATCCAAAATCATAATACTTTCTTGACATAAATATTTGCATCAGCAGTTTCAGTAACAATAAAATCACCTACAGTTGTAAATCCAAATTTTGTATAAGCAGTGAGGGCAGTTTTTCTTGGAATACTCCACATCATCTCGCACTTCTCAATTCGTGCTTGATGTTCTGTTAGCACAAACAATAATTGAGCTACTCCTCTTTTTCTATAATCAGGATCAACCCAAATACCTCTACTCCGATATTGTGTGTCTGTAGTCCTGTGCCCAGAGTTGACTCCAATAAGTTTATTGTCCATGAACACGCCATAGAATGTTGGCTGGTACTCAAATATGTTCATATCAATAGGTTCTGGATTACCCTCGTAAGGCCATGTCATAGCACTAATGCCCTCTATTGCACTTTCTCTATTTGGCCAAAGTTTGTTTTCCCATATAGGCAGGATATCTTCAAAAGATATTTTTGTTGCTTTCATACAGATATTTATTAGGGTGTTACCAGGTAAAGTTTAAAATTAGAAATAGTATTATTACTGCAAGTATGGGCCATGTTTCAGGATCTGTGATAATTTCACGCCATGTAGGCAAAGGTTCTTCTTCCTCGGGGTCAGGTTTATCAAACTCTCTATATTCCTCGTAGAGGTCCAAGTCGGTGGGTATCTTCATTTAGAATTATGTGTAACTAACTAATACTGTGGCATTGCCTTCTGTGCTAGTGCCTCTAGTAACATATAACTTGATTGTGTTATCTGCATCTAGTGCATTCACATAAACATAACTAGGCGATACTTCAAATACCATCTGTTCACTGAGGTCTACATAATTGTTATCCATTAACCTTTGTGGGTTATTATCATCACCAATAGATATGGATGTGTTACCATCAAACGGATCATGAACATTTACTACAACACTTAATGGCCTAGATGATTGACTAACATCGCCTAGTGTAACATTACCGCTATCGAATGTAAAAGTTGCACTTAAAGTTTGAGAATCAGCAGCTCCACTATCACGAGAAGCAATTTGCGTTAAATGACTTGCCTGAGTAGGATTGTCTTGTTTAGCAATGAACACTCCTACTTCGCCGTCGCCGGCGTCTGTTACTTCGATTAAATCGCCATCGCGTATACCTATATCAGCATACACTGCAGCTAAATTTACTTTGCGGTATGTTACACTAGCACCCGTTGATGCCGCATCAATGCCTAAGGCACCTGTGTATACAGCACCACTTACATGTATAACGTTACTTGTTGACGTGCCTATAGCATTAGGCAAATTGGCTCCTATGAAATGTAGTACACCTGACTGATAGTCAAAGTACCACTGGTCATCATTGCCAGAACCTGTTTCGAATAATTGTGTACCACTTGTTTGAACATTATTTGCACCACTTGCGGCTGCATATACTTTTAACTGATATGTAGCACCAAACCCTGGTGATATCCAATTGTGTTTATTTGTTTTCCATGTACGATTATTAGTAGAAGTTGCATCTTCGGCAGTTTCTAATGTACCCGATACACTGTCTATGTAAACATCTACTATAGATGAATTTGCAGTTGGCATAACACTTGGAATGTTATTTGCATTTGTCCAAATCATATTTGGCTTAATTACAAAGTCAGAAACAGTTGCTTCGTTGGGTGCTTTCTTTTGTTCGTTGGTATCTGTCTTTGCCTTACCAAAGCCTACCTTCTTCCAAAGTAAATCAACTTTTTGTGAATCTGATATTGCCATTATGCTAAGTCCGCATTCAACCCTGTTATATAATCTCCAGACTCTAATTTGAATCTGAGTAGTATTTGATTACCAAATGAGTTTGTTGCATTTTGATCACCAAGTGTAAATACAAAGTCTTCACTACTGTATGTAGTACCGTCTATGATTCTATCACCTGATGTAAATGCACAACCATTTGATCCATTACCACCGTTACTTGTATCAGCACCCGGTGTACCTGCTCCGCCATATGTTGTACTACAGTCTAACCAACCATTAAGTGTACTTGTATCATCAATGTCTGTGCCTGGCGCCGCAATAAACATTCCGCTGATCTTTCCTGTAAGTGTAAACTTAAAGTTAGCCATTGTTGTTCTTCTAAATGCATAAGTGATATATTGTGCACCACTTCTGCCTGTGTTTAAGTCTGGGCCTACTGGTAGATAACCTGTGCTGTAGTCAACAGTGTTATGTTCTACTTGCCCAAATCTAACTACTGCTTCTGCTGTACCTGCAATAGTTTCTGCCCCGCTCCACGCATGATTCAAATAATAGTTTGTAGAACTACTGAATGCAGGTGTGTCTGCGGCTGTACTGAATTCTGTAATACGTTTTGCATCGTCATTGTAAAAGAACCCCAAGTCGTTGTCGACATGGAATGTTTCTTCGTCAATGGATGGTGTAGAAGGTGTTTGCTTCCACACTTGAATTTTTGTTGGATGGTCGGAAGTATAAGCACCGTAGTCATTCATGTTTCGGGCTCTAAACTTAATTCTTTCAACTGACTTCACACTGCTGTTTGTTATAGGTATTGTTATATTACCCATTGCATAAGGTGTTGCAACACCAACATTAGCAAGAGGTATACCGTTATCTACCATATTAACGGCACCCTCCATTTGAGAATAATTGT
>MDTD01116606.1_pt1 | contig 12050 bp, 7 predicted proteins | sample 811221 | NCBI WGS metagenome assembly MDTD01 (sample SAMN05326646, study PRJNA326480) | marine metagenome | isolation source: seawater | place: Pacific Ocean: South West | collected 2011 | reverse complement strand
TCTGGTTTATAAAATTCGTGCGCGCCAATTCTGGTTTATACGGCGATTTTTCAGAAATTTTATTTTTTGCAAAAAATTTTTTTTGCTCAAAAGTGACCACGATTTTTTGTTTAATCGCGCGCTCATTTCTTTAAATTTCATTTTCCAAATTTCAGACCACTGAATTATTCGTCTGTCACATACATCTATACATATACACACACATATGCCCGCACGTACGATCTCCCGGTCGAGGTCGCGTGGGCGCACCCACGCGAGTTCTCGCGCCCACGTGCACGTGATCCCGGTGTCGGGCCGCCTGCAAACGCGCATTCGCAGAACAGCGAACGGTGGGGTGGGCGTGATTTTTCGATTCACAATGTCCAACGGCGTGCAAGCGCATTTTTGTGTGTTGTCTTCCGGCGAAGCGATGATTCTCCCAGACACACGTTCGCGAAGGCCAATGGTTTCCCGGTCAAATGCGCCGGCGCCGAGATCACTCTACAGATTCAAATGCATCGTGTGCTACGAAGAGTGCGGAAGGGACCAGCGTCACGACTCGGGGTGTCCGCATTGTACTGTGCACGACGTCCGACCTAAAAACGGCGAAGTACTCGCGCGGGGTGTTTGCAAGGGTTGTGCCGAAATTTGGAAGCAAAAAAATGACGGCGAAGAAGTGTGCGTCACCTGCAATCGTCACGTGGTGGACGAATAAAAAAAAAACCAACTTGTTCTCTTTTGTTTCTATACCGAAATATCGATTAAATCGTCGCCCGCGGACAGACGCTGCCCCGCGCGCCACTGCAACTCTCCCATAATGTCCATGGCATCCTCTTCCAGTTGTTTCTCCTCTTTTTCCTCTTCGGTGGGTGCGCTGAACGCCCACACGGACACTGGGTAAAAGAACCACCTGACGGCCAACTGAAGCACGATCCCGCACCCCGCGTATTGCGCAGATGTGCGCATCCTTGTCTCCATTCTCCCCACGACCGCTTCGGCATGGTGCTGTGCGTCTTGGTCGATCTTGCCCGCGTTCCACATTCGGTACACAAAGTTTCGCTCGTTAAAGTCTTTGGCGAGTTGGCCGCGCCGAGCGTTCGCCACGCCTCCCTTGGCGAACGCCCGTGCAGCCATGTAGGACCCGGTACTGTAGTCGAAAATAGTGCGCATGACGACGTTGAGATCAAAGCTGGAGCCCAGCTTTTTCGCCCCCCACCCCACCGCTTTTCCAAAGCTGCCGAGCACCGTGCCAAACCTCGTGTTGGAGAGAGTGTCGTGCATGTCGCCGAGGCTGCCGCCCCAGCAGCACAACCAAAACCCGGCCAACACGAGCGCGACCTTGGCGAGAAATCCGATGGCGCGCTTCGCGTTGCGCCACGTAAACATGCCCCAAATGGCCGAGGCGACGCGTTGGAGCGTGGAATCCGTGCGCTCCTCTGGTCGCTCTATCGTCTGCATTTTGTCTGCCAGATCGCGCGTTTCCTCCATTGTCATGGTGAACGGCATAGCCTTCTCGAGAAGCTCGATGACGCGGTCTCGTTTGGCGCGCACCGACTCTATTTTGAGATGCAGCGTTTCCAGCGTGAACGTGTACTCGACGGTTTTCCCGTTTGGTTTCGTGATGACGACGGGCGTGTCGAACATTTCGTCCTCTTCGAGTTTCTCGTACCCGTCCAGTTTCGTGGAGAGTTCCGCCTCCTTTTCGCGCAAAATCTGCACTCGCTGGAATCGCTCCTCACCCTTGACCGCCAGCCGCATGCAGCACATTTCGAAATCGTCTTCCTCTCCCGCCGGACGAGCGTAGGGCTCGAATCCCTTCTTGCACGGTGCGCGGCGGTTCTTTTTGCACCGCCCAGTATACCCCAGTGACTCTTCGACCGACTCGTCGGCCGACTGGTGCTTCTTGGGCTTCCTTTTTCCGCCGGCGCGCAACACGTGCGGCCGCATGTCGGGATGGTCGGCGACGATTTGCCGAATGGTACTTGCCAGAAGATGCATTGTGTTTGGTAGGAAGCGATATTTTTTTTTTCGTCGCCCAACAACAAAAAACCATGGCGACCTCCAGTGATACGCATGTCAAGGAAGCGTGGCGCATTCTGGCCAAAGCCAAGATTGAAAATGATTTTGCCCAAAAGTTCAAGGCCACCGACCATCTCGCGGCCAAGTCACACGCTCACGAGGCCATCAAGCACGTCGTGCGCGCCGCCGAGTACATGAAGGACACGTTCACGACGGACGAGCAGTTTCAGCGGGTGCTCGAGCTCGAGTCGCAGTTCTCGCCCGTGCTGTTCCGCGTGGTCAAACAGACCGCCGAGCGTTTGCAGGGGGGTGCCCCAACCAAAGATCAAAAGAAAAGGTGGAAGACATTCTTCGAAGATTGGGTTGCCGATGGCTACGACGACGCGGAGAAGAAGCTTCGCCAGTGGGTGTGGGACTATGTAAAGGACAACAGCGTGTCATGGAAAGACAGATTCAAAATGTTTGGTGGTACGGAGATCACAGAGTTGGACTTGGTGAAACTCAAAGCGTATTCCGCGAATGATCTCAGCATGAGTGATGATATGAAGACAGCATTAAGAGAAGCCGAGGCACAGTGGCAAGCGGATGCGGCGGAAGAGGCTTCGAAAGAGGCAAAGGTTGTTGTGGAGACGGAAGGAAACGTGAACGATGAAGCGGCAGCACAATCGGCAGCGGAGGAAACGGCAGCACAAGCGGCTGAACAAAAGGAAGCGGAAGACAAGGCCAAAGAAGCAGAACAAGCGGCAGCGCAAGAACCAGAGTTTGAGATCCTCGCAAAGGACTGGGAGAACATACCGTCCGCCGACTCTCCGAATTGCCACGAACAGTTGCTGCTGGTAGAGAGAAAATATTTGAACATTCCCGAATTCCGAGAAGATGATGAGAAAACGGATAATTTCATATTACAAGGTTCTAATTCGGGGACGCTAGACGATCTATACGTAAAAATGAAAGGCAAAAAAAGCGAATCCTACTTGCTCTCTGCTCACATTGTTCACAATAAAGACGTTAAAACTGCATTAAAAGATTTTAAATTGAAGAGTTCGTATAAAGAATACAAATTCTTAACTGTATTTCATTCTTTCGCAATATTGCACAAGGAAAAAGACAAGAACGAGGTCGTGTTGGTTGATGCAGATTCGGGATTGACCGGCAATGATTCGGCCCCAGTGCCAAAACAAATTCGTCAATTTAAGGACGTCGATGCCTTTCAACGTTTCGTTTCCAAGGAATGGCTGACTCGAACATTCAAATTTGTAGACAACGCGAAGTGGAGCAATAGTATTATCGTCTACAAATTTTCTGATCTCGATGCACAAGAGTTTGTTGAATGGTGGAACGAAAATCGCGATAATTGGCCTAAAACTCTCGAATATGGAGTGTACACTTTCCGAAACTTTGCCCACATATCAATCGATACTGCTCGAGACATGCGAACCACAAGGAACATTTCATATAACGAGTTAAAACAAGAAATAATGGCAGCGGCGGCGGCACAAGAAGCGGAGGAAGCGGCAGCGGCAGAGGAAGCGGCAACTCAGGCGAAGAAAGAAGTCACCCTTGGACATTGGCAACACGTTCAGAAGACGCAGCAAGAGGCCATTGCAGCGGCAAAGGAGGAAGCGGCAGCACATAAGGAGAAAATCGACACTCTCCGGCAGGAAAAAGCAGCGTTGGGTGAAACAAAGACCCATTTGAAACAGCGCCAAGCAGCGCTCAACAAAGCAATCGTAAAGTTTCAAGAAGAACGGCAGCAAGAAAAAGAGATACGGAAAGCGTTGGCAAGGCAAGATCAGGACTACGCGGATTACGGGGATATCATGACGTACGCGTACAAAGCCAAAACCAATGTGTTCACGCCCTATGCGGACAAACACAACAAACCAGATGGAGAGACATCTGGCCAATTCAAGGCACGCTTGTCTGCTCTAATGAGCAACTTTGACGGAACTCAACTCGACAATTCACTGACATCGACGTGGACCAATTACAGCGAAGCAATTCAGGAAGATTTCAAGAGCTTGTGTCGTATTGGGGCAGGGTTGGAAGAGGAGTTCCAGCAGATGACCGAATCGGTTCTCATGAAACAAAAACTTGACGCAGAGATTGAGAGACGAAAGGATCGGCGGCGTCTATTTGTCCAAAAATTACTGGAATCAGAGGACTCTTACGAAACTGCGGGGGCACTGGAAAACGCCGCGACCAATCTAACCTCTGTTTTCGATAGCATCAAACAGTTGAATCTGGACGACGCTCGTAAAAAGCAATTTCGTGAGCACGCGCGACAGGTCGTGGAGGATTTGAGCGGAGCAATTCGAATCGTGGTGCGCGTGCTCAACAGAGATATTGTTGATCGCATGAAGAAACAAGAAGGAAACACCATCCCGAAAGCACAGGCGCAAAATTTCCGCCCGTCCCTGCAAGTCTGCACGCAACGTCCTAACGCCGACATGCTGCGCTGGATCAACGACGACGAGCACGAGGATGACAAGGCGGTGGACGCTTCCATGTTCACGTTTGACGGAGTACCCACCATTGACAAAGGAAATCGTGGGGAGAGATTCTACGGTCCCTTTTTCAAATGTTTGGTGCCCACCGCCACCGAAAGTGGTGACGATCTACAAATTCAAAATCCTTCCAACGAGGAATTTTATGATCAGAGTTTGAAATTGAGTCTGAACCGCGTGCTCGACGGGGGCTCGCTGCTCACGGCGGCGTACGGGTATTCCGGGAGTGGAAAGACGTACGGGTTTTTCAACGACAACGACGAAGATTTGGGCGCGGTGTTTCGCTTTCTAGGAGACGAGAACATTCAGAGCGTGCAACTGCGCGCCCGAGAACTGTACGGAGTCGCGCCGGGGAGCTTTGGAACGACGCTGCAGCAGCTCACCGCGATGCGGGGCAAGGTGTTCGAGTACACGTTTACAGAGAGTGGTATCGAAGAATCGATGGTAGATATCAATTCCGCGTACAATCTGCCCCCGCATTTGCACTACCTCATGCCGAAATCATGGAAAGCGATGTACGATTTGAGCAGCCCTACGACCACAAGCACAAGACTAGGGGATCTCGAGGTCGGTGAGTGGTTTAAAATGGGCGAGTCCAGTTACTTCAAACTGTACGACGACGGAACACACATTGCGTATGCAGCAGAAGCAGCAGAAGCAGCAGAAGCAGAAGAAGCGGATAAGGCGTTGCCGAGTATTACGAATGCTCTGGAAATTATGAGACGTGACCGCAATACAACGACCCAAAAGACTCACTTGGTGCTGCAACAACGAGACCCAAAGTGGTTTGACGCGTATGTTGGAACGCGCATTGAGACCAACCCCAATTCCGGTACAAATTCCGGTACAATTACAGGGATTGATGTAGACGTATCGTTAAGTAAATGGACCGAGAAAAAACCGTCAAGGTTTCGTGCCAAACCTGTGCAAGCACGTGCAGAACAAACATGGAGTGGGTTCACTACAATTAGTGGGTTTCAGAAATTCACTGGGAAACTGCACGGGATTACGTTAGAAAACGAGAAAACTGAGTACGGACCGTACAAACTGTTCGATAGTATTTTCGATGGTAGTGGTATCGAAGATCAAGACGACAACACGGCGTACACGGTGCATGTCACTCAAACGAGAGATACTCTCGTGACCAAATACTTGCGCAAGCGAGACGCCATCATGTCCGCCGAGGGAGGTACATGGACTGAATCGTTGACTGGCGACAATATAAAACGGCAGGTACTGGACCTGTACAAGCTTATTGAGCAACATCGTGTTCGCGAGGGAAGAATCAAATGCACCATTAACAATCCCGTGTCCTCTCGCGGCCATTTGATGCTCAGTATCAAAGTGACGACGAAAAATGGAAAAACCGGGTACTGGCACGTCGCCGATTTGGCGGGAAACGAGGATCCGCTCAACATTGCGCGCGGAGAAATCCGAGGGGATGCAGACCGCTTGGAAACGTGGAACGATTGGATGCGCAAACCGAAAGAGGGAAATGTTGTCCAACAGGTCTTGGACGAATGGAAACCCAATCGTCTGGCAGGACGCATTGCCGCTGCAGAGGCGCGCTGCGAAAACGCACAGATGCAGTCAACCGAACAGGGTTTTATCCAAGACACCGGTACCATTATTAATCAGGGATTCTATATCAATGAATCTAACAATATGTTTCTCATGTTCCTCCGCAGTCGCGATTCCGACACACCAAGCGTCAATCCGCTCTACGGCGTGATGGATCGCGGCATGCGCGCGTACCGGTTAAAAACCGACAAGTTGGACGGTAGCTACGGCGCAACGAACGGGGTCGTGACGCGTGCAACACAAGGCGGTGGTGCGATGCAAATGTACTACGAGCTCGGCGACAAAGTGGACGATCGCAAGCGCGTGCTGACCACGATGTACGGCATCAAAACAACATCCGATACAATCGGAAAAGGTTTGAAAGGAGGAAATTGTTCGATTTTAACTAAAAGTGGCGACGAAGGGCAAAGTAACCCTGCGTATCTGACAAAAGCGTCTGAGCCAACGCCGGCGGCTGAGTTTGACCCGTTCGAGACATTGTACGTGAAGAAGGAGTTGCTGGAAAAGTTGACGGAAAAGAGTTGGTCGCGGTATGAATTTAAATGGGGAAGCGATGCACCGACTGGGGTGAAGTATGAATTTAATGGTACTAAAATAAGAAAAATGGGTGACGAAAAAGAACCTCTCGCATTGGGCAGCAATAACAACGACATTGATTATATCAATGGAAAATACGACGCGTGGTTCAAAATGTACTACGAGGAGTGCGCGCGTACAGAGTTGAATAACACGTGGGAAATTACGGCAACCATTCAGAATGGGGCTGCGACGGAACAAAAATTAGAAGACGAACCGATAACAAATGCAGACGGTAATAATATCGGCAATGTAGCAGAGTGGAAAAATGACAGCAGCTCGATGTACGGATCAGACTGGAGTTACAAAGGCACTGTTTTCTTCCGATCCCACGACGAAAGAAACTCGGATAAAGTTAAGAGCATGCTTGAAAAGCTGTTGCCCGACGGGGTACAGTTCAAAACGTTTCAGGCCGAACCAAAGTTCAAGTACTGGGACTCCAAGGGGAAGCTTGTTCCATACGCACCCACGCATGGATTACTTAAAGTCGTGACGGTCTTTCTTCTCGCTGTTCGAGGTAACACCAGTCTCTTGCTGGAACCCAAAAAGGATTTTTACGCATGGATCGGAAACAAGAGCAAAAATCGCCCCATGACTTGGAAAACGATTGGTGATGATGATGATGATGAGGTTAATCGCTTGGTGGTGTATTTTCGGCCGGGACTCTCGGAGCAGACCAATGAGGTGTTGCGGGACGCGAGCACCAAACTGTTTGTCGTGGGACAATGTGAGCGAGACAAGGATGTATTCATAAAGGACAGGAGCGATGGTAAATACTTTGCTGTGCGAGATCGCATCATCGGTCCCAACACGACACCGAGCAATCTGGGAGAACCCATCAATCAAAGACAACCGCTTCGATTCAACCAAGAATGTACGGATCAGGACCGCTTGGAATTCCTGCCGTCCAATCCTCTGATAGTAGGACCCGAGCTTGCAGTAGGAAGGGAGAATAAGAACAAAATGCTTCCGTACACGCGCTACGACAACTCCAAACTGTACGGGCACCCGAACGCCGGGCTCTACCGTTCGATTTGTGAGAAACCTTTGGACCCGTCGCTGCGCGAAGTGTACGATTTGAACATGGAACGACCGTTTTCTTATAGTATGGGACAGGTCAATCGGGAATTTTCAAATACATTCGTTTCAAACGTGTTGAAAGCGACGCAAACGTATTGTGTCCAGCGATGGAACGATTGGGAAAAGAGTGATTCTCGCAAACTTCACGAGGAGCCGCTCGCCGGGTACAATGGCATGATTTCGTTCATGCGCGGGTGCGTCACACCACGCGTCGGTGCGCCTCCGCCTAAAGTAGTGGTGTGCCTGACGGCGAGGTCCGAGCGCATGCACGGCGACGACAAACGAAGAGCGCAAGCCGAGGGGGTCAAAAAGACCATGGTGTACGCCGATCTGCTCAACCCGTACTCGCTGCGATCCATTTTGCAGATCCAAAAGGGCAAGGAAAAAACCGACTGGACGCAATCGTGGGATGTGTTTACGCGAGGCATGTTGAGAGGGACAAACGCAACAGAAGAAATGTTTCAGCTGCCGAGCCTGCTGTTGGGAGGCGGCAGATCGTTGCGCACGATCACGACCGCGGGAGGCACCACGGGGCGCACCTTTGGCGGGGATCTGCTGCACCTCTCCGACCTCGCGCCCTCCTCTTCCGAGGACGAGATGGAGGAGAGTGTGGTGATGGAGTTTGACCTCCACTCAGACGGCAGCGGCGACGGCGCGCTGTGGTAATACTTTAACAAAAAAAAAAGACATCTCATTTTCATCACGCCATACTTGTACGCGTACGCTCGGCGAGCGCGTGCAGCTCCTGAACACGTCCTTCCAGCCCACCCGCATTAAAATCTTTGACTTTCCGAATCAAATCCATCAGCAGCTCGTGATTGGTAACGTACTGTTCTTTCAGCTCGGTGTGTTCGGCCTGCAGGCGGGCCAATTCTTGCCGGACCGACTCGCTCGCCGCGGCGGCGGAAGCTTCTTCTTTTTCTTCTCCCGCCGAAGAAGAGCACTGACGTATCAACTGGAGGTTTTGCACAGCCTCTTGGTCGATGCCGGTGGGACTGCTGCGCTTGCGGTGGTAGTACAAGATCGGGCACAGCAATTTCACGGGCAGCGTCGCGAGATCAATGTTCCGCAACTCTGCTTCAAAACGTGCTCTGTCCTCTTCGTTATGTAAAACTTCCCTCGGGAGTTTGTTGGGACAGGTCGAGAGCACCGCGGCGTGCCCCGGCTTGAGTTCAAATCCTTCGGGAAGCTTGTCTCGGAACATGTTTTGCATGATGCTTTGGCGGTCGCCGCCTTGCAAAATGGCACGGTTCAGTGCACGTCGTTCTAAGGAAAGCCGCTGGCCCACATTTTTTTCCTTGTGACGGATCGCAGATTTCCACTTGGCCAGCATGTGTTTGTCTAGTTCTCAGAAAAAAAAAAATTCGGTGCGTTGCGCAAAGTTGATTTTTTTTCCCAATCAAACCCACAAACAAACACGTCCAGTACATCATGCCCGTGTGGATCGGTGGCCAAAAGTACGATGGTGTGAAGATTAACGGGATATGTTACCCCGTGTCAAACACGTCGGTGACGACCCAAGTGTTGTTTCGCGTGCAAGGCAGCCAAGGTCAAAAATTCTTTGGCTCGCCCGAGCTATATTACGACACGGTCAACCGCCGGCCGCGCGGCGAGGATGGAGAATCCCAGCGCGCAATGGAGTGGCAAACCAAACGCCAAGCCTTTCTCGATGGACAACAGGCGTGGTACGACCGACTCGAGAATATCAAGCGCGACGTTGCCGGGTGGATCGAGCGTACACGTTCCAAGATCGACCCGCGCGGATATACATTACAGGGAGAGATGTACACGGTGTAAAAACCTTTAAATGTTCCTATTTTTTTTTCCACCACCGGCTCCCGCGGCCACGCACGCGCCGACCACGGCGAGCAGCGGCAGAAGAAGAAGGCCGGCGGTAGCGAGGGGTGCGAATAATAATAAAGTGGTCCGATGCCTCCGCGGCTGTCTGAATATCCGTCGCTGGAATCTCCGTTTCGGCCGTGATCTCGTTAAAGGTAACGGTCGTCAACCCTTCTGGAAAGGTCACAGAGGCGAGGCCGGTGCACCCCATGAATGCCCGCTCTCCGATGGTCGTCAACCCTGCTGGGAAGGTCACCGAGGTGAGGCCGGTGCACTCGTAGAATGCCCGCTCTTCGATGGTCGTCAACCCTTCTGGAAAGGTCAACGAGGTGAGGCCGGTGCACCATGCGAATGCCCTGTTTCCGATGGTCGTCAACCCTTCTGGAAAGGTCAACGAGGTGAGGCCGGTGCACCCGTAGAATGCACTGTTTCCGATGGTCGTCAACCCTTCTGGAAAGGTCAACGAGGTGAGGCCGGTGCACCCCATGAATGCACCCGCTCCGAAGGTCGTCAACCCTTCTGGAAAGGTCACCGAGGTGAGGCCGGTGCACCCGTGGAATGCCCGCTCTCCGATGGTCGTCAACCCTTCTGGAAAGGTCAACGAGGTGAGGCCGGTGCACCATGCGAATGCATCATATCCGATGGTCGTCCTTCCTCCCTTAATGACCACCGAGTAGCGGCTCCCCTCACCATACACGACGACCACCTCGGGCGTCACGATGCGGAGGCCATTCCACCGATCCTCGCCGTCCAGTTGCAGACCGCGAAAGTCTCCGCCTCCAATGACACCGGGAACATTGTCCCCGAACGGCCCGAGGACGTCCCACCCGGTCGCATACGCCCCGTTGTCCGGCAGCCGAATTTCGAAGCGTCGCTGTGGGTTGGAGGCTCGAAACCGCTCGAATGCCGTCATGGCGACCTCCAACGATGGATACCCCCCGTCCCCCACAACAACCCATGCGGGCACCCGAGTCGCGAGGCCACGGGCCAAGAGCTTGCACTCGTACTGGAGAGCGTCACATTGCCGTTCCGATAGGTAATCGGCAATGGTGCGCCAGAACTTGATGAGATGGTGCGGTTCGTGCTCGGGTGGAAAATGGGTTATGATGATCCCGTCGCCCGACTTGCCAACTGACGTTGGTGCGGTGACGGGAGAAACCTTGGACTCGCCCCCGGCAGAATCTTTGCGCTCCGTACACCCCGTGATGCTCGGCTTGTCACCTTCAAGCTGCAGTGGCTTGCGTAGGTGAGCGTCTGCATGAACAATTTCGACGCCGGGAAGATGGATGGGCTGCATGGTGGTTAATACAAATATATATGTTGGATGATTACACCTTTTGTGTGAAGGTTCTGTAGAATAGTAGAATAGTGAAGGTACTTTTCTGTAGAATAGTGGTTTGCGTAAAAAAAATGAGCGCGCGATTAATAACTCATGTTTTCTTTTTTTGTGTTTGTCATGTCTTTGAATTTTACGGAAAACGCAACCACCACCCTCGCATCACCCGACAATGCTTTCCACAGCCCTCCCACCAACACACTGGTCATTGCCATTGTCTCCATACTCATATGTATCGTCTGTGCGTACGCGTGCGCTTACGTGTGTCTCCATACGTGCTGCCGAAAGAAAAAGTAGGAGGCCACACGCTGGAAGAGACTTTGAAAATGAGCGCGCGATTATTTAAACCACAAACCAAAAAGTGTAGGAGTTTGCTTTCTGCGCTTTTTGCTGCACAACTTTTACGGTGAGATACAGACTGGGATCAAAAGTCACACGCAGAGCGGCGACGTACAATTCGCTTTTTGCACTTTTCGCTGTTTGCGATTTTAGAGTGAGATATATACTGGGCTCAAAAGTCACACGCAGACAAAAGTGCGGCGTACAATTTGCTTTCTGCGCTTTTTGCTGCACAACTTTTCCGGTGAGATACAGACTGGGCTCAAAAGTCACACGCGGCGCGCTACAAGCGCGGCGCGCCAATTCTTGTTGCGGCGTACAATTCGCTTTCTGCGCTTTTCGCTGTTGCGATTTTAGAGTGAGATACAGACTGGGCTCAAAAGTCACACGCGGCGCGCTACAAGCGCGGCGCGCCAATTCTTGTTGAACACAGCAATGTTTTGCACAACTATTTCGGTGAGATACAGACTGGGCTTAAAAGTCACACGCAAACAAAAAGTGCGGCGGCGTACAAAAAGTGCGACGGCGTACAATTTGCTTTTTGCGCTTTTCGCTGTTTGCGATTTTAGAGTGAGATACAGACTGGGTTCAAAAGTCACACGCAAAAGTGCGGGGGCGTACAATTCGCTTTCTGCGCTTTTTGAGCTAGAGTGAGATACAGACTGGGTTCAAAAGTCACACGCAAAAGTGCGACGTACAATTCGCTTTTTGCACTTTTCGCTGTTTGCGATTTTAGAGTGAGATACAGACTGGGTTCAAAAGTCACACGCAAAAGTGCGGGGGACAAAAAGTGC
>MDTD01174618.1_pt1 | contig 12051 bp, 20 predicted proteins | sample 811221 | NCBI WGS metagenome assembly MDTD01 (sample SAMN05326646, study PRJNA326480) | marine metagenome | isolation source: seawater | place: Pacific Ocean: South West | collected 2011 | reverse complement strand
ACATCAAAGGTACTATTCATTACATAGAAAGTTGCGTCATGTAAAGTTGTTGCACCTGAGTTAGCAGTTATTGTGTTACCTGCACTATTGATCTCTCCGTAATCGTGTCTGTAATAATCATATGTTGTACCAGTAGTCCAGTTTCTTCTTGGTATTACTGCTGATACATTTGAACTTGTAATCTTTTTAGCAGACAATAGGTCATCATACACATAATAATCTACACTACCCACACTATCAACTGGCGTAGGTGGTGATGTATCAGTACCATCATTGAATGCTTGATTGTCTGCAAACGCTTGAGGTCTACCTATTGCTAGATAGTAAGTGTCTGCGCTCTCGCTGAAACTCTCGCTAAACTGGTTAGCGTTTTGTATTCTAAAATCTTTTGTTATTATTGCTGGCATTTTTTCTCCGTCATAAACTATTTATACACACACCCTAACTGAATGTGGTTTTTATTTGAGCAGGTATAGTAAAGTTGGTTTTAAGACCTGTACTAAAATCATCTATTCTATTTGCCTCACCGTCAAATGATGTGCTACCTGTTCCTGTTAATTTTATACTATTTAGTGTGGATAAAGTGATACCACTATCCATATCTCGTAAACCTAATTCTTGTTTTATATCACCACCGTCTTCTAACAATAGTCCGTCATTCTCGTCAGCAGATGTATTTAATAATATTCTATCAGGCGTATGGTCAAAAGCACCAGACGCTAAATTACCTATAGTTTTCATACGAGGACCTGCATAGACTAAACCTTGATTGATATTTGTAGACCTAAACTGTAACTCTCTATCTGATTTAAGTTTGAGTGTAATCTCCTGATTTAGTGTAACATCTCTACTATCTGTAGTAAAGGCAACACCTGCTTCTATACCTAGTTGTGGTGAACTTGTCTTACTTGTACCGTCAGTAGGAGTACCAAGTCGTCTACCAATCTTCTCAGCAAACACAACTCTAAGTATTTCAATAACTTCGTCTGTCTCAGATATACCAGACAATCTAGTGTATCCAGTTTTCATCTTAGCATTGATCTGAGATTTGATAGATACTTCTCCTTGGAAATAGAAACCTGCTGGGTGTATAGCAGATTTTAAATAGTCTCGCCATTCTGTAATACTCTCACCTACTTTGATAATGTATGAGTAATCTTGGTAGTATAAACTATCTTGTATCTTCTTCGTACTTTCAGAAATTTGTCCTTTGACACCCACATTACTACCGTCAGTTTCTATTGCCGTGCCTACTGTAGAAGACATAATCGCTTGAGGTGTTTCTGTATTAAAGTTTCTTACTCTTGCCGTTTCTGTAGATGTTTGACCTGTCATTGTAACTTTGTCCTCAAAGTTATTGACTACACTTGATAGTGTAAGTATATTTGTATTAGCGTCAAAACTATCTACGACACCTGTAGCAGTTGTAGTATCGTCTCTTTGTATTTTACCACCTGCGTTTGTACTTGCACCTGCCGTACTATTCAACAATAGATAATCTGTGCCGTCTCTTTGTACATATTCATCAAATACAATTCTGTCATTATCTGTTTCGTCTCGTAAGAAATCTGGTGCTTTACTTTCTGGTACTGCTTCAGATACAAATTCTTCTAATGCAAATTGTTCGCCTGATTCCGTAACTAGATCACCTACTTCGCTATCTTCTAATCTAATAACAGGTTGTCTAAAGTCTTCTAGTAATATTGAAAATGTTTCAGGTATAAAATCTTCCATTGCAATAAAGTCCTCAGTAGTTGCACTAACTGTTTCACCTGTTGTAAACGCACTTGATATATTATCAATCTGTAAATGAACTTTTGGCGACACTTCTGGTGCCGTCTCATATCTGAAACCATGGTCAATAACTTTACTTGATAATGCATTACCCACACTTGAAGATACTGCATATAATAAAACACTTGAACCAGTTGATGATGTTACACTTACAGTTGGTAGTGAAAGATAACCACCACCCTTATTTGTTATTCTAATTTTAGTTACATCATTTGTACTACTATTCGTGGCAGGTTCCATGACGAGTTGAAAATCTGTACCGTCTTCTAATAAAATTACACCCTCGTCTAGTGTATCTTGTTCTAATGTGAAACCACCATTTACTACGGCAACTTTACCTGCAAGACCATCACCGCCAGCACTTGGGTTTGTAACATTCAATACATCACCTACTGCATAACCTGAACCACCACTCTCTACTTGTACACTATCAATCACACCATAAGTAACTTGATCTATTTGGGCAACTGCACCTGTACCACCTCTCTCTTTTGTAAATGTAATACTTTCGCCTGGTGAGTAATATTGACCACCACTTGATACGATTACATCATCTAATACACTCTCAACATTTACCTCAACTGTTACATCACCATTCTTGTTATCTACGCCTGAGAAAGTTGCTTTAGTATTCTGTATTAATCTATCGCCTGCATTTGAACTTGAACTATCTGTACCGTCTAATATAATATCATCGCCAGCGTCTGTACTTGAACCATCTGTACCGTCAAGTAACATTGCGTCACCACCACTACTAGAAAATGTACCAGTTGTACTTGCTTTGTTTAATACAAATGTGGCAACTTCATGTGTTACATTGTTTAATGATACATTAGCAATACTTGAACTCTCAACAACTGAACTTGCTAAATCTACTGTAGCGTTACCTACAACATCTGCTTGAGTAATTGTTTGACCTACAAGGTTGTTCATATTACCATCACTTGGTGATGATAATGTTCCTTTAATTATTTGTTCGTTAGTAAAATCTCCGTCAGATACACGAAGCATGTCAACTGTTGGAAAATATATCTCAGGTGTTTCATTGAACAATGCACGGAAAAATATTTCATTTGCCTTCTTAGTACCTTTTCTTTTGTATAGAGATAAAATATTTTTTGTAAGTTGTCTCTTATCTAAACCATCTGTAAGTGTGTTTGGTATAGTTTGAAGAAAAGTATTTCTAAACTGTAAAAAGAAATCATCTATAGTATCATTGACATCAGCATATTCTAATAGTTGACTTAGATGTGCATTTGGGTTTGGTCTATATTTTGATATAACACCCTGAGCGCCTGAGGTTGAACCTGTGATAGTTTCACCTGTAATGAATAAACTATTTTCTGTTACATATAAATGTAAGTTGTCTGTATCTTCAGCAAGTATAGTTGCCGTCTGACCTGAAGTTTGACCTGTAACTGTTTCACCTTTTGTGAACTCACCTACACTTGTTTGTTCATTTAAGATATAATCGTTTTCATCTTTTTTAAATTCGTTAGTGGCGTTTAAGGCAACAAACCCACCAGTTGCTGCTTCAAGTAATATTTGATCTGAAGCAGTTACACTTGATAAAGTGATCTGCGCTGAGTCCATGAAAACATAATATTGTTTTACGAACTCTACTAATAAAGGGTGGTTTGCTTGTATGTGTTGAGGTAACTGCCTCGATACAATGTTACTTATCTTCTTTGTAAATTTTGCCATTTACTAACTCGCATAGTTTGTCGCTGTTGTATATCCTATACCTGATGTAGTGTCGTAGTCATCAGCAGTTACAGTAACAGTTGTGTTTGTTTCATCTATTTCTAAAACTTGGTTACGAACTGGAACTACATCAACTGAATTAGGTATGACTGTTAGTCTTACGGCAGTTGAAGTTGCACCGTCAACATTACCAACTGAGGTAATATTTAAACTGTTTAGTACAATCTTACCGTTTGTGTAATCTATTGTACCTAGTGTGTTGTTAGTATAAACATTTACACCCGCTGCTACATAATATAATCTTACATTACCTTTACCATCATCATTTATAAAATAATCATTTGTAGTATCGCCAGATATTTTAAATGAAGAAGAAGATAATATACCACCTGAGTCCATGTTGTGACCAGAATGAGGATTATAAAATGCGTTATTAAATCCTATTGTATATGTCGTTGAAGCTGCCAATGTGGCAGTAAAAGATTTATGTAATTTAATTGTAGTAATGTTTGATAAGATAGATGTATCTGATCTGTTTACTGTTTCTATAAATTTAGAATGTCTGAATACTTGGTCAAACTCCTGTAAATTATCTGTATTGAAATTTGTTATCGCCGTTTGTATTAATGACTTAATACTGTCTGGTGATTTTGTTGTTGCTTTCTGATCGTACCTTACAGTTACGTTTGGTTGTATAAATGTAGTTTCTGGATCTTCAATTACAGGTGTTACTGAGGCAACATTGAAGTCTTTTAGTTGTGTTATAATATCAGACTTAGTTGCTTCTGTAAGTGTAGCGCCAGCAACAGGATTGATAGAGATATATACTCTACCATAAACTGGTGTTGCGTTATCTTCGCCACCCCAAACTTGAACTGATTTAGCATTTGAAAAAATTGATTTAACTCTACTCTCATAGTCTTTTGCCGTTACTGCCCTATTCTGTGTTGCAAACTGTCTTGGTGCATTGAAACGAATACTTGCAGGACTTTCTGGATCAGAACCGTTAGCACTCTTACTATTTACTGTAAGACTAACATCGCTAAACCCACCTACAGTACCAGATAATGTAAATGAATTAGCACCGTTACTATCTGCTCCACTTGTTACTATATATGTTAATGTTACTATGTTACCTGTTGATAATGCTTTACCTAAAACACCATCACCAAATTTTACTTCATACTGACTATCTTCAGCACCCTCTAAGTAATAAACTGTAGATGATGATGTAACATCTGCTAAGTCAGTTGACTTAGTATAAGTTGTTGTTGTAGTATCAGTAGAACTGTTTTGTACTTTTACTTGTAATGTAGTTGTATCAGCGAAATCATTTTTAATTAAGAAACGCTGATTAGCATTTGAAGTGTCAACTGTATATTTGTTATTGACTAAAGTACCCTCATAAATTTTTAAATTAAAAAAAGTATATACGCCATCTACAGGTGTTGTAGTTGTATCTTCTTTTACAATATAGTTATAAGATACACCGTCAACTGTAGTTGTGAATGTTGTACCCTGAGCGGCAGTTAATGATGAACCAGTTGCATTGTTCACTACTAAGTTTACGTCTGCAAAAGGTGATGTTGCACTTCTTGGTGTGTAACCTACATGTTTAGCATGTGAGACAATACTGTTTCTTAAATCAGCACTATCTAAAAACATTTCATTAGCAAGAACATTAGCATACACGGCATTGTAATGTGTGTTGTATGCCAAAACATCTAGTAAAGAGTTGATAGTAGATCCTTCAAAATCATAATCTGTAAATTGATCTTGTTGTCTTAAAAATTTTTTTAGATTAGTTTTGATCTCATCAAAATCTAAATCTGTAACTTCTAGTTTTTTATTCGTTGCCATTATCTACTTCTTTCTAGTAACGTTTGGAGTTGTACTAACTCGCCTGGTATATTTCTTACATAAAAACTGATAGTAACTTCATAAGCATTTCTATCTAAATTAGGTTTAGCGTCAACTGACACTAGTCTTGCTCTTGGCTCAAAGTTGACAATTACTTCTTCTATAATTCTTGTTAGTGAATTAGCTGTGATTGGGTTCATTGGTTCAAATAAGATTGATGTTACATTTGAACCTATCTCAGGATGAAAAGGTCTCTCATAATGATTAGTCAATATGAGATTTCTTACTGATTGTTTGACTGCCTCAATATCTCTTTTGATAATAACATCTTTAGTATTAGAGTTTTTTTCAAAAGATAATGCAATATCTTTATATAATTTAACACTTCTACTACTTGCGTTAGTGCTCTGAGCGTCTGAATATCCTGTTTGAACTATTGCCATACAGACTATTTATATAGTTTATCCAGCGTTTACGTTAGAACTTCCTCCAACTCTTGCATGTCCACAAGTATCACTATCGCCTGTACGATTGACTGGCGTACCATTAGCGTTGACAGTAGAACTACCATTCGCCGTTGTCTGTGAATTATGACTTACTGGATGAGCAGACACACTATCACCGTTGACACTAATAGGTCTGCCATTGACATTGACATTACGACTAGATGATACTAAGCCGCCTGCACTATTAGCGTCACCGTTTCTTTGTACAGCAGGCATTATGGTCTGCCTTGCCCTCTATAAGCTTTGAACTGTCTCTTCCTAGATTTGTTCATAGTAGAAAAAGAAACACCCTTACGTTTACCTTGTGATGTTTTTTTAGGGTGTGATAAATGTGCTACATATGATTTTGCTAACTTCGCCATATTACCTCAATTTCTTTTCCCTACCTAGTGGTAGTACCTGACGCATACCCTCTAAGTTTCCTTTTTTAGATATCCATTCTACATTTACTATGTTGCCGTCATCTTTTAAATTTGCACTTGTCTGATAAGACTTTACGGCTTTCTTATAAGACATTGCTTCCACTTTTTTAGTTTCTTTACCATTATCAAAGGTAAACTCTCTCATTCTTGGCATAATTATTCAGAGCAATCATCACATCTACAATGCCTGCATACCTCATATTGATATTCTTCACCAGTATCATCTACTTTAGAAGTTTCATATAAAGGCACACCACAATGAGAATTGTGACCACAGTTGTTACAACTCATGCTCGTATCCTTTTCTTTATAGTTGATTTCTTTTTTTTCTTCTTAGTTGTTTTCTTTTTAGTTTTAACTTCCATATCTTTCGTTAACACTAAAGGTTTCTTAGGATTCCAAAGACTATCAGTCCAGGTCCATAACTTACTTAAATAACCCATAATATTCTCCTTTCAAAAGAACAAATAGTGAACAAAAGGTGTACATAATGTCGCACCTCTTAAAAAAAGTCAAAATAACGCTTGACTTCCTAGTATTTATATGTTATCCTGAACGCATAATAACAAAGAAAGGTATATACATTATGACAAATAAATCAAATGCTGACTTAATTGCTGAGTTGCACAATGCTTGTGATAGTCTTCTTGCTGAGACTAATAAGAAAATGACTAAGTTGATTGAAGACTTTAACGAAAAGAATGAAGACAGAAATATAGAATGTGATACTGTTGATTTAGATAGTAAGTTTGATGTTCTATCAGATTATGTTGAAGACTATACTAACGAGTTTGAAGAAGTTGAAATTAATTAATTAGAAAGATTTAAATTATGATTATTAAAGTAAATGATAAAGTTGAAGTTAGACCTGTTGGTGGTGGTATCACCAGAGACGGAGTTATTACAAACATTTCTATAGGACTTACCAAGTCAGACCCAGCAGGTGAGTTGGGCATATCTCTCAAAGAATATGATACTGATATGAATTACTATGGTTCTATTTCTTACAAAGATGTGACCTTTGATGGCGACCACGGTGAGAAGTGGGCATACTTTGACCAGATTGTGGCGCCCAAGTAAACTTGGACGCCGTTTTTATTTAATACTATCCTCGTATTTCATCAGACGCAACTTCAGGCGTCTTTATTTCTATTTCATCAGAAGCATTAGGCATTTCAATTGTAACTTTTGGTAAAGGTACATCATCAATTAGATTTGCTGCCTGTTCACCGTAATGATGACCCAGCACAAAAGCTGCGATCACTATAAGGATGTATATTAACTTTCTGAACATAAAATTTCCTTTTTAATTATGCTTTCCATCTCTGCCATAAGTTAGCAGCGATCCAAGCAATTAGACCCCATTTCACAATTGTTAGGGGTGCCATAATACCTGTGAATAAAACTACCGCTAATAAAATTAGACCGTAATCTTTCCAAGCAGATATATCTTTTAACCATTTTTCCATATGATTTCTCCTATGTTTTATATTTACTATTTAGAATACAAACTTTGTTCCAAATGAGTAGTGTTGTAAATCAGTACCAGTATCTAAATCGTCTTGTTGCATTTCTGCATAGACACTTAGGTTCTTAGTCATGTTATGGTTGACACCATAAGTCATGTATGTACCAGTACCTTCTTTGTCTCCATATCCTACAGTAAGTGCCTTCCAACCTACAGTCGCTTCCATGCCAGTTAAATCTGTAGCAGCGTCATAGATTGAATATGTTGAGGCGATTGTAATATCACCTACACTTGTTGAAGCACCACCTGCCCAATATGAAATATCGTTTACTCTATCGTCAGCGTAACCTGCTGATAGACTTATATCGTTCCACGAATGTGATAATCCCCATTCGTACATATCAATACCACTCTTACCACTTTGACCATCTACTATCGCCATGGCACTAAATGTACCGTTATCAAGTTTGATAGAATTAGATGAACGATCTGCATATTTAAATACAGCATTGTTACCATAAACTTCAAAGTTGTTTGTCTGTGATACTGAAGCATGAGCTTGTCGACCTACTGTGATTGCTACACCATTATTTTCTAAACCAACAAACGCTAGTCTACTATCAAAAGTATCTGAACCACTATCGTCAACATCAAGTCCAACTTCTAGTGTTGCAATACCTGAGAGTGAACTCGCTTCATCAAAGTCTTCTATAATTCTTACACCTAAGATTGAACCATTGTTCTCTAGTTTGTCATAAGCAACACCGTTGGCGTTCTCGTCATGTGAATACTTGTAGTTAAAAGTACCATACGGCGAAACCTCAGCGGCGTTTACAGTATACGCTAGTAAAACGGCACCAACCACCGTAGCAGTAATTAATTTTAACATTTATTTCTCCTTTGTAATATGATTATAAACCTATAATCAATCCCAGAACGGGATTTAATGTGTACCTCGTATTAATCATTGGTTATATTATTTATAACTTTCATCATACTGAGCGGCATATATTTCATCAACTTGTTCTTGCGTTGATAAAACATAAGCACCTATGTGTGTATAATTATTTATTTTTGCCCATATAATTCTACGACCACCTGCCTGCCATTTACGATAACCAAAGTTTTGTTTTCGCACCATAACAGGATGTTTCATGCCATCATTTTCTAAACTCTCAAATAATTTTTGATAATTAATACCTTGACTATCTGCAAATTTAGTCCAGTCGCCCTTTACATTGTCCCATTTAAATGTTACTTCGCTAAGGTCTAAGATTTGGTATAAATCCGGATGAGTAATCTCTTTTGCTTCTAAAATTTTTTTAGTCATTATAACAAAATGCAATATGATTATATTCTAAGTTATTTAATTCAGGTTTGTATTGTTCAACAACCCTATTGTATAAAGTATTTAGTTGTGCCATATAACTATGATATGTGTCCTTGTTTACTAAACTATTATATACAATAATCTTTCCTTGTTTCTTCAACCAACGATCATCTAAAAAAACTTGACCACTCTCATTATACACATCAACAAAAACAATATCGTAGTTGTGCCTCTCTTTGATAAACTCTTTGACATCTTCGATAAAGATACGAAGACGTTTTGTATTTGGTAGATCAAATTCTTTTTTTGCAATCTCTACAATCTCAGGATTTATTTCTACAGTATCAATATGTAAACCAGGAAATTTTTTAAGTAAGTAACTATGCATGTTACCTGCACCAAGACCAAGTATACAGATATGTTTTGGGTCTTCTATATTAAATATCTTTACCATTTCTTTCATATACAGTAGAGAAAGATTACCAGATACATGAGAACGACCTTGAATATAACCCTCGCTATACATCAAAGTTTTATAATCTTTAGATTGTTTTATACTAATCATCACCAACCTATTGCATAGATCATCACGCCGAAAATTAAAACATATATTGCGATTACTTTTAATATATTAATCATAGTCTTTTTTTCCAGTAGTGATCTGATTGTGTGTAATTGAAAACTTTTTGCCAAGCATCCTGATCAGGTATGTGATAACAGTCAATGTGTGTGTACCCTCTTTGTCTTGCATACCATACACGCTGATGACCAACTGAGACATCATAACGATTATACGATACAATGATAGGGTGTTGCATGCCGTGATTGTCAAGTTCTTGCATTAGACTTTCGAGGCGAAACTTACTATCGTTGTCAAACTGTTTGCTATCGTAGTCTATGAAGTTGCCAAGTTGTGAGATATGATAGACTTTGTGATATTCTGGAAACTGTATGTGTTGTGCTTTGAGCAGTTTCATAGGTTTGGTTTCTGAAAGAGCAGCATGCTATATATAAGGAAAAAATGAGGATTTGTACACTTGTATGTAAATAAATTTTGCATACATCATCTAGTCTTTCATCATTACATTAGAACGCACACGCTGTAGAGGAAAAGGACCACAGTTGATAGAATGAAAGAAAGTTATCAATGTAAGTCTCTCGTCTGTACCAGTATCAAAGTTCTCAACGCCATGCCATAGACTACTATCAAAACCTATACAACGATTATAGCGATTAGCAAATGTCGTGTCAAGTGTAAACTGTTCGTTTGATTTCTTTCGCCAATCTTTCCCTTCGCTTGCAGGTATCTCATTGAGATATACCTGTTTCTTTATCTTACTAAAATTAGCGCTTGACAGAATATTCTTTTTTCTGTATAGTGAAGTACCCGCTTGACCATTTGCACCAGGCGTGAGATAGATTATAAATGTGTGTACATCTGGAAAGTCTGTGTGTATCCAACCCTCTCGCCAATCTTCCTCTTTCTGTACTGGTATTCGTTGAAAGACACTTGTACTACGCCAAGATATATTATTGTTTCTCTTTTCTTCTTCGCTAAAGAATGTTGATAGATACTTGTTCATCACCCACATGTAGACATGTTGATCTATTAGATGTAAAGGTTGTGAACGAACACCAGGCCAGCTACCATTCTCAGCAGGCGCCCAAGTTGCTTTCTTACTGAGTTCTATGACCTGTTCTGGTTCTTCAAAGAAGTTATCTATGCATGTAGTTGGAAAATAATTCATCTTAATAATATATTGCCTGCTGCCGTAATGCGTTCACTCTCAGTTGTTGTAGGGTAGACATAATGTGTTACCCAACTAGGAAAGATGATGAGATCACCTCTCTCTGGTACAACTCTATATAGTGTTTTATTAAATGCTTGTTTTTCGCCATAAGAGAAATACAAAGTACCACTCTCGCCGAGACCCTCTGGTTGTTGAACGATTAGATTATACGATAGATCACCAGAATGATTATGATGAGGTTGATACTCACCCTTTCTCATATAGTTGACCCATAGACTTTCAATATCATACGAAGACTTTTCGCCTGCCTCGTTCAAGTAAAAGTCTATGTATTCGTTCAATCGTTTCTCAATGGGTATACGCCACCTCAACGCTACTAAGTCTGCAGGTCGCTCATCAAGGAACTCGCCCTCTATTCTACGATTTTTTGGATTCCGTTTCCGTTCTATATCGCCTATATCCTGTATAGACTGTACGATATGTTCAGGACATTTAAATTTCAATATCAAAGGTCCAAAGTATGGACTGTATGCTTCAATCATAATGTAAGTCTAATTATTCTTCGTGTGTGTGTATCTTCTTCTCTAGTTCTTCAACTCTCGCTTTGAGTTTCTCTATTTCTTCCATAAGTTCTTTTATTGACATATTATTCTCCTCTGCTGTATCACATTCGCCACAACAATCCGGCGTGCCACAGTTATCATGTTCCATTTTATTATTTAGTAGGGTACCTTCCAGTCTCCCTTAGGTACCCTATATGTACTTATATGCCCTTTAGACGTGGGTCTTTAGATGTAATGTTCGCTTTCGCTCTAGGTCGTGCAATACTATCCTTCGCTCGCTTTCTTAAAACTGCAAGTGCTGAATCCTTGTATTTGCGTTCCTTAATTACTTTGAGTAAATCAAACTTAAAGTTCATACCACCCTCCTTGTAAGTAGAGTGCGTTCCTTCCCATACGGTACTTCCGGACTTCCGTCTGAACGAGTTTAAGTATTTATAGTATCTACGCTCCAGTTATGACGGCGTGGGCTCCTGATAGATATACTTGATAGAACAATACCCACATATCACAAAGTCTTCCTTGCCTATAGTATAATAGACGAGAGGATGATCCTCTAGTTCACCTGAGCATTTAATCTGTCTTTCGTTTACTATTACTTCCTGTGTCATCTAGTATCTTTATTACATTTATAGATTACAGCTTGCTACGGAGTT
>MDTD01101301.1_pt1 | contig 12051 bp, 12 predicted proteins | sample 811221 | NCBI WGS metagenome assembly MDTD01 (sample SAMN05326646, study PRJNA326480) | marine metagenome | isolation source: seawater | place: Pacific Ocean: South West | collected 2011 | reverse complement strand
GTATTCTGGATGTATCTCTTTTTTCATAACTTATAAATGAGTGTGAAATAATATCAAATAAATTTTCTATTACAATAAATTGATGAATTTTGTTGATGTTGCAGTATCTTCACCTTTACGCTCTACTTTTACATATAAAAATAATACTGGTGAATTGCTTATTGGAAAAAGAGTATTAGTAGAGTTTGGAAGGCGAAAGCTAGTGGGAGTTGTAACTGAAGATAAATCCTACTATGAAGGCCAACACAAGATAAAAGATGTGTTGCAAGTCCTAGATGAAAAACCAACTTTTGATAATGCTCAGCTAAGAACAATAGAAAAAATATCAAAGCATTATATGTATCCTATTGGTATTGTTTTTGAAGCATTTTTGCCAACCATACTAAGAAAAGCTAAAACTCAATTAGATTTAAATAAATACTCCTTAGATGTATGTGATCTAGATATTAATAAAGATAACTTTCATGAACTTACTCTAGATCAAAAATCATGCCTAGATAAAATCAGAAAGAATCAAGATGAAGCGCTTCTATTTGGAGTTACTTCATCTGGCAAGACAGAAATTTATAAACACCACATAGAATCTCTTTTATTGGCTGGAAAAAGTGCTTTAGTTTTAGTGCCTGAAATATTTTTAACTCCACAAATATATGATCAGTTTAAAAGGAATTTTAATGACTCTGTCTTGATTTATCATTCAGGCCTGACTGAATTACAAAGATATAAGGTGTGGTTAGCAGCACAAGATAAAAAACCTAAAATAATTATTGGAACTAGATCAGCTATTTTCCTTCCAATTAAAAATCTTGGGACAATTATATTTGATGAAGAACATGATCAGTCATATAAACAACAAGATGGATTCAGATATGATGCTAGAAATTTAGCAAAAATTATTTTTGGCAATATTGCTAAAATTATATATTCTTCAGCAACCCCTTCTTTGAAAATATTACAGAATGTAAATGAAAATTTAATTCAGAGCCTATCGCTTAAAAAAAGAATCTCTAAGAGTCCTATGCCGCAAATTGAAGTTCATGCGATAAACAAAAAGAAGTTAATAGGAGGAATCTCTTTTGAATTGATAGACGAAATTAAGAAGAATAATGAAAAAGGGAATCAAACATTAATTTTGCTCAATAGAAGAGGTTATGCACCAGTTTTTTTGTGTAATTCTTGTGGTTGGATTGCTAAAAGTAATTGTTGTGAAACATCATTAGTCCTACACCAAAGTATTAGGAGATTGAAATGTCATAGATGTGAAAGTGCATGGGCAATTCCAGATGTATGTCCAAGCTGTGGAGCTGATGATTTCAGCTACAAAGGCATTGGTACTCAGCAAGTTGAAGAAGCAATAAAAAATATTTTTCCAAATACTGAAGTCTTAAGAATTGATAGAGATTCAGTTTCAGGTAAAGCTAGAAGGGAAAAGAGTATAAAAACTTTAACAAATCTTGACCCAAGGATTCTTGTTGGTACTCAACTTCTAGCAAAAGGCCATGATTTTAAAAAAATAGCTTTAATTATTGTTCTGAATCTGGACTTTGGATTATTTGGTGCTGATACGCATCTTCAAGAGCAAACAGCTCAATTACTAATTCAAGTTGCAGGAAGAGCAGGAAGAACAGGCATGGAGAATAAAGTCTACTTACAGTCACGTGTTGCTGATCATCCAATGTTGAGTTTAATTAAAACAGGAGATTATGAATTAGTAGCAAATGAAATACTTAAAGAACGTAAAAAACTTGGTTTAGCCCCTTATATTGATGTTGTATATCTAAAAGCAGAAGATGCAAATCAATCTAGATTAAGAAAGTTCTTAGTTGATGCAAAAAAATGTCTTTCAAGAGAACATCTTGAAGTTTATGGACCATTTGAATCTCCAATAACAAAAGTTGGATACAAACATAAAATGTTTTGCATTATTCAGAGTTCAAAGAAAAAAATTATGTTTAAAACTATTGAAGAATTTGTAACTCACTTAGACAAGCAAAAGAAAGAAGTTTCAAATTGGGTTATTGACGTTGATCCTATCAATACATCTTAGAAAATTTTTGCATTTAGTTTTTATTTCAAGAATCCGCTCCTTTTTATCTACAATCAAATGAAGAAAAATTTCATTCCCCAATTCAAAATTAGAAATTTTGTCTGGCCACTCTATAAATAATGCTGCTTTTTTATCTTCATTTATTTCTAGGCCTAACATATCAAAATCATTCTCTCCCTCCAGTCTATACAAATCAGCATGGAATATATCTTGATTATCTATCTTATATTCCTCCAAAATACTAAAGGTTGGACTTTTAACAGAACCGCTCCAACCCATATGTCTTAGGACTTGACGGACTAATGTAGTTTTGCCTGCACCTAAATTTCCAGCTAAATATACAATATTTAATTCATCAGAAGATTTGATATAGTCAGCTAGTATTTTTGCAAAAAAATCTGTCTGATCTAATTTTGTAATATCTATTTTCACTAAAAGAAGCTTGGGGATAAGTTAACAAATTCTTTACCTACAATATCTCTCAGTAGACAATCTCTGACTTTTTCATAATCTACTTGGCTAGTTACAAAATCGACATCATCAACATTAAGGACTAACAATGGAGACTCTGAGTAATTAAAAAAGAATTCAGAATATTTTTCGCATATTTTCTCTAAATAATCCATAGATATTTGATCTTCATATGCACGACCACGTTTTTTTACTCTTTCATAGACTCTTGCTGGTGAAGCCTGTAAGTAAATTAAAAGATCTGGTTTAGGAAAAGAATCATAAAATTTGGCTTTAACTTCTTTAAAGATTTTAAGTTCATCATGACTTAGATTTAATTCTGCAAATAAGTCTTCTTTCTGAAAAATAAAATCAGAAACAATGCTTTTTTCAATTAAATCCTCCGAAAAATAATTATTTATTTGCTGAGATCTTTGCATTACAAAATGAATTTGTGTTGCAAATGCATATTTTTGACTATTTTCATAAAAAGATTGAAGGAATGGGTTATCATCAGGATCCTCAAGACAAAGATCATGCCCAAATTCTAAAGCAATTTTTCTAGCTAAGGATGTTTTCCCAACTCCTATCGGTCCCTCAATAGCAATATACTTTGGTAATTTATCTCCTTCCATTTACTCTTTTTTTATAATCATTTAAAAGCCTCACCTTTTTATCATAGTTTGCTGTTTTGAATTCTGTCCACCAATTAATAGGGGCATCCAAATTTGTTTCTACAGACTTTCTAAGTAAAAGAAAATCATATGAGGCTCGAAATCTAATACTATTTGAAAAGTTTATAGATTTTTTGCCAACTTTATTAAATCTTATTTGATTCATCCAAACATCCCTTATAAAACTGGTATACCTTCTTGGAACAGCAGTAATATTTTGTTGTTTTTGCATAACAGTTGCTATTGCTCTATAGAAATTCTTGTAATTTATTCGATTAGAAATACCGGATTTCAGATAAACTTTTGGCCATAAAAGTACTGCAAAAAGAAAACCTACATTTAGTTTTTTGTTTTCTAGGACTCTTTGATCTGTTTCTTTAAAAGCATTTTCATAAAAATCGTTAAAATTATCTTTGCTATTCAAAATATGAGGAAAAAGTAGATCAAATAAATGATTTTTTTGTAATAACTGGTAAGCCTTAAGAGCATGGCCAGATAAGAACATCTTAATAATTTCTTCATAAATTCTTGCTGAAGACATATCAAGTAATTGATTTTTATGTTTTGTAATAGCTTTTTTTATACTTGGCTCTATCTCAAAATTAAGTTTTGCAGCAAATCTTATTACTCTTAAAATTCTAACTGGATCTTCAATTATTCTTTTTTCTGCATCACCAATGAATCTTATTTTTTTTATCTTTAGATCTTTTACTCCGCCAGTATAGTCAACTATTTCATCTGATATCGGGTCATAATAAATTGAATTTATTGTTAAGTCCCTTCTAACTACATCCTCTTCCTGAGTTCCCCATTTATTATCTCGAATTATACGGCCTTTATCGTTGATTTGGATTGAGTCTGAATCAGTATCTTGTCCAGATCTAAATGTAGTAACCTCAACAATTTCATTTGGAAAAACTATATGCACAAGCTTAAAACGACGACCAATTATTCTGGAATTTTTGAATATTTTTCTTATTTCTCTAGGTTCACAATCAGTGACAATATCAAAATCCTTTGGTTTGCGACCTTCAATTAAATCTCTTATTCCTCCACCAACGATATAGGCTTTAAATTTTTTGCTTTTAAGTTTAGAAATTATAGATAGAGCATTTTTAGATAATGTACTTCCTTTTAATTTGAGCTGTTTAGCATTAAAAATTTCTGGTTTCACAAAGAACTTCTGTAATTATGTATAAGATTTTTATAACCATTTTTGGTTAATCTGGGACTTTTCTCTTGAACGATTACTGATGAGGCAAAGTTACCAAACTTACAAGCTTCTAAAAAACTCTCATGTTTTATAACTTTAAATAAAGTTGCTCCTGCAAATATATCACCTGCACCATTTGAATCTATTGCCTCAACTTTATAGGCATCTAACTCATAAAATCTATTGTTTTCAAAAATATTTGAATTTTCTGACCCATTTGTAACAACGAAATTTTGAGCAATTTTCCTTAATTCCTCTTTAAAATTTTGGCCAGCTAATGCAATAGCCTCCTCTTGATTGCAAAAAAGATAATCGATGTTTCTAATGCCGATTACCTCTTTGAATCTATCTCTAAATGCATCAACGACACCAGGATCAGATAAACTTAAGGCAAACTTAACTTCTGGATTGCAGCCTTTCAAGATATTCAAAAATGCAAAATAATTTTCATCGGAGGTAAATTGATAGCCCTCAGAAAAAATTATTTTTGCATTATTAGCTTGAGAAATGAATTCAGAATTATCAACTAATCTTTCAGAAGCACCTAAGTACGTACCCATAGTTCTTTCACTATTAGGAGTAATAAAAACTAAACATCTGCCTGTTTTTAGGCTTTGATGATGAAATTTATTTAGGGGCTCAATTCCATTATCTTTTAAGTTATTTACATATAAAGATCCTCTTTCATCATTTCCCAACTGACAGATTAATCCACATTTTGAGCCGAGATTTGATGCTGCAGTTAAACTATTGGTTGTTGAACCTCCACACATTATTTCTGGCATTGGATTACCAGGTATAGTGGAAATTAATTCTTCTTGTTCTTCAAAAGAAAATGGCTTGAAAGAATTAAAATTTAATCCGGAAGAATCTACAAATTCCCTATTAACGTAAAATGTTTCGTCAACAAGTGCATTACCCACACCTAAAATATCAAATTTCATTTTTGATCTTATTTAAAACTTTAATAGCTATTTTAGCTGCTTTTAATAGCTTATCTTCATCGTGCTCAGTAGAAATAAAACAACTTTCATAAGCTGAAGGTGGTAGGTAAATATTCTCCTCAAGCATTCCTCGAAAAAACTTGTTAAAAAGTTCTATATTTGAATTCTCAACTTCGTGAAAATTTTTAGGAAGTTGCTTACTAAAAAAGAATCCAAACATACCGCCTCTAACATTAAATGAGAACGGTATTTTTTTATCATCACAAAAATTTTTAATTGTTTGTAAAAAAATTTCAGAATTTTTTTCTAGTTTTTCATATATTTTTTTATTTTTAAGCTGCTTAAGCAAAGCAGTTCCTGCACTTACTGCTATGGGATTTCCTGATAAAGTTCCTGCTTGATAAACAGGCCCATCTGGAGCTATGTTATCCATAATCTCTTTTTTCCCTCCGTAGACTCCTACTGGCAAGCCGCCACCTACAATTTTACCTAATGCTGTTAAATCAGGTTTGATATCGAATAATTCTTGAGCTCCACCTCTTGAAACACGAAAGCCTGTCATAACTTCATCAAAGATCAATATTGAATTATTCTTAGTACAGACTTTCCTAAGCTCATGTAAGAATTCTTCAGCAGGTTCAATGAAACCCATATTTCCTGCAATTGGTTCAACAATAACAGCAGCAATATCATTGGAATATATTTTAAAGGCTTCTTTAAGAGCATCTATATCATTGTAAGGAATGGTTATTGTAAGTTTAGATAAATCTTCAGGTATCCCAGGTGAATCAGGCACCCCGAGAGTTGCTAATCCTGAACCTGCTTTAACGAGAAGAGAGTCTACATGTCCATGATAACAACCAATAAATTTAATAATGATGTTCCTTTTTGTTGTTCCTCTTGCCAGTCTTATACAACTCATAGTTGCTTCAGTACCAGAATTAACCATTCTTAACTTTTCTATACTTGGAATATATGACTTTATAAGTTTTGCTATCTCTAATTCTTTTTTTGTTGGAGCTCCAAAACTTATACCTTTGCTTGATTGTTTCTTTATAGCATCTGCAATTTTTTTATTAGAGTGTCCTAATATCATCGGCCCCCATGAACCAACAAAATCAAGATATTTATTTCCATCCTCATCATATAGATAACAACCTCTAGATTTTCGAAAGAATATTGGAGAACCTCCAACATTTTTGAATGCTCTAACAGGAGAATTTACACCACCGGCAATATGTTTTTTAGATTTTTCGAAAAGTGTTATCGAGTTCTTATTTTTCATTCCAGATTTCTAAAAGTTTTTGACAGTTCACTTCAATTTTTGTGAGATCATTATAGATGCCATTACAAATAGCTGCCATATTAAATTTACTCTGTTTTACTAATCTTAGGTTTATTTCATTTATTCCACCAATCGCAAAATTTAATTTCTTTTTATTCATTTTGTTTGAAACACCAAAAATATCTATCAGGCCAGTAAGATTTTCCTTTGTTTTTGACTCAAATAAAGGACCAAAAGAATAATACGAAAATATATTTGCATCTTTCCTCTCTTGAATTTCAGGCTTATTTTTACAACTTAAACCAATAAAACTGATATTTTTAAATTCATTTAAAAAACTTGTATTCGTAATATCTTGACCAATATGAAGACCACAACCAATCAAGTCGGCAATTCTATGGTCATTATTTATTACAAGCGTTGCACTATTTTCATTGCATATGGATTGCATTTTCATAGCAGTTTCATATCTTTCTTCAAAGCTAACAGCATTTTCAAATCGATATTGTATTAATTTAATTTTTGACTGTATCGTTCTTTCAACAGCTTCTAGAAGCTCATTCTTATAAATATATGTTGGTGTAATTGCATATATGCCACATTCAAGATTTTTTAACATGTATTTTAGTTAATGAATTAAACAAACCTCTCTATGAATCTATCTACTTTGCTCCAATCTGTAAATTCATAAGTTTTTGAGAGATTAGTTGGCCCTTTTGTTATCCACATTATTAATCTGATCATGTGCTTATCAAAAAAATTATATTTTGGATAATCTATTTTTCCGGCAAAGACAGCTGTCTTGTTTGGATTCCAGCTAGTACGCTTTAGAAATTTTTTTATGTAGGGATTAGTTTCGGGCTGATTTTTCTCTGGCTTTCTCGCAACTGCATTTACACTAAAAAAAGCATTTTCTTTACTTTCAATTATTTCTTTATGTTTTTTTACAAAATTATAAAGCTCCTTACTGTGGTCTCCATATCTTATACTTGCTCCAATTATGATAATTTCAGCTCCATCCAAGTCAGATTGTTGTATTTTTTTAAGATCTTCCAATTCAGGATGATGGATAGTTTTTAGGTTTTTATAAATGTACTTGCAAATGTTAATGGTATGACCATCTGTACTTGAATAAAGAATTAAAATTTTTTTTGCCATTACTTAAAATTATAAGGCATTAATTATTTTTGTTAGAATTAAGGCCATATATTTAATTTATGGAACTAAAAACAAATAAAGCAACCCCATTCCAGGTCACTAAAGATGCTCTGAGCAAGCTGTCTATGCTTAAGGAAACTGAAAAAGGAAAATATTTTAGAGTCTATGTAACGGGCGGAGGTTGTTCTGGCTTTCAATATGGATTTAAATTTGATGAGTTTGATAAAGATGAAGACTCTCTTCTTAATTTTGATAATGGAGTTTCAATTATTTTAGACCAGTTATCCTATCCTTATTTGTTAGGTTCAAAAATTGATTTTAAGGAAGATTTAATGGGCGCTAAGTTTACAGTTGAGAATCCAAATGCATCAAGTACTTGCGGTTGCGGCGCTTCATTTTCTATTTGAATAGAATGCCTTTGTCAGCATATGCAAGATATGCAAATGCTGAAGACTCCACATATTTAGACGGTATAAGATAATCAGTAGTTCGTAAATTATTTGTTGTTTTTTCAGCAATGCAATTCATTAAAGACTTATTAAGTGTTCCTCCTCCATGAAAAATTATTTCATTTGGATGTTCGCAGTATTCATAGAATTCTTTAATTTTTTCTGCCGTTATTTCTACAAGAGTTCTCAGAATTTCGTTAACAGGTATTTTCTTATAGTCTTTGAATCTTTGCATAAAAGGATTTGTGTAGGCAGTTATATCATCTGCCCTTGGGTAAGGCATGTTGCTAAAAACAGATATTAAATCTTCTTTAATAGTTTGGTTAACTGTGCCACTTGATGCTAGTTCTCCATCTTTATCATAGTTACCAAGCTGCGAACTTGTCATTACAAGGTCTAATAGACAGTTACCTGGACCTATATCTGAAGCAGCAATTATTCTATTGCCATTGAGATATGTTCCGTTAGAAATACCACCTATATTAACAATTAATTTTCGTTTCCCAGTTTCTGAAAAAATATATTGATGGAAATCTGGAATTAATGGTGCTCCACGACCACCCTCAGCAATATTTTTGTTTCTAAAATCAGAAAAGACATTAATCCTTGTTGATTGAGCAATTTTTTTTGGATCTCCAGCCTGCACACTATGATTATCATTATGAGAAATGGTTTGTCCTGAAAAACCAATACCTACAACATCACTTCTTTTCATAGAACTTTTCTCAATTAAATTTTTAACAATTTCTATGCTTTTATTCGTTATTTCATTGCTAATAAGAGATGTATCAGTCCAAGTTTTATAGTTGGAATCAAAGTCTAGAGTTTCTGAAGCTAATATTTTGAAATGATTTGTAAAATCAATTAAACATGCATCTAAGGAATCTCTACTTGTTCCCGACATTATCCCTATGAAAAGGTTATTCATTATATGCTTGTAATATTAGCTATTATTTCTGTTCTTTCTTTAACTAACATATCAAATAATTTTCTATTATAGGCATTTATTGATTGCGCATTTGGTGGTTCAACTTTTACAGGATCTGTATGTTTTCCATTTATATGAAACTCATAATGTAAATGTGGTCCTGTGGCTAAACCAGTAGATCCTACGTAACCAATAGTTTGGCCTTGAATTACTTTTGAACCTTTCTTAATATTCTTTGCGAATCCTTGTAGATGGGCATATCTTGTAAGATATTTGTTGTAGTGTTCTATATCAATGTAGTTTCCATAGGAGCGTGAGTATTTTGCCTCTTTAACAATACCATCGCCAGTAGCAACCACCTCAGTGCCTGCTCTTGCTGCATAATCTGTTCCTTTATGTGCTCTAATTGTATTTAAAATTGGATGTTTCCTATTCGGATTATAATGAGAACTAATCCTAGCAAATTCTATTGGTGTTCTTAAAAATGCCTTTCTGACATTAGTGCTATCCGTGCTGTAATAATCTTTCCTGCCTCTTTGACTAAATCTAATTACAGATATTTTCTCTCCTCTATTTACAAATTCTGCAGCCAATATGTCTCCTGTGGCTATTAATTTACCATTAGATTTCGAATAAATGTCCTCATAAAGAATTCTGACTTTATCTCCATTTCTAATATCATATGCATAATCTATATCCCATCCGAATATATAGATTAAATCCCCCAGAACAGAGTCAGGAACACCAGATTTTATTCCTGAAGCATAAAGCGAATCAGTAATTACAAACTCTCTATATTGAGTAAGTTTTTCTAATTCATCTCTTTTTCTTGTAAATTTATAATTATTGTCAAAGATAGTTAGAACATCTATAAAATAGTCTTCTCCACTGAATCTTTTCATTTCAATTTTCTCATCAGTAACTTTCATATAAATTCGATCATTAACTTTAAAACGTATAAAGTCTTTGAGTTTTTTATCATCAGCTATCTTGTTAATTAACAAAGAATTAATGCCATAATTTATTAAGGTTGAGTAGAAAGTATCACCAGATTTAATAACTAAAACACTTTCTTCAGGTAAGGAAAGTTCAGAACTATTTTCATCTAAAGCAAATTCTTCGATTGTAAGCTCAACTTCATTTTCAAAATCTTTAGTTTCAGCATCTGTAGCTATGAGAAGAATAAAAATAATAGGAACTATTATGATGGTAAGAATTAATTTTAAATGCGAGCCTGTGTACATGTTCTGATATTATATTAAAAAGCTTATGAATGACTTTAAAAAACAATTAGAAATTATAAAACAAGGTATTGACGAAATCATAGGTGAAGATGATTTAATTGAGAAGCTTAAATCTGGTAAGAAATTAACAATCAAAGTTGGCTTTGATCCAACAGCGCCTGATTTACATGTTGGCCATACTGTAATTTTAAGAAAAATGAGGCAGTTCCAAGACCTTGGCCATAAAGTAATTTTCTTAATCGGTGATTTTACTGGCAAAATCGGAGATCCAAGTGGTAAAAATAAGACAAGACCACCTCTAACTAATGACGAAATCAAAGCTAATGCTAAAACCTATGAGGACCAAGTGCTAAAAGTTCTTGATCCAAGCAAAACCATAATTGATTTTAATTCTCGCTGGGGAGATAAGATGTCAGCTACAGACATGATTAAGCTTGCTGCTCAATCAACTGTTGCACGTATGATTGAAAGAGATGATTTTTCAAAAAGATATAAAAATAATCAACCAATATCTATTCATGAGTTTCTATACCCTTTAATGCAAGGTTACGACTCAGTTGAATTAGCTGTTGATGTTGAGCTTGGCGGCACTGATCAAAAATTTAATCTTCTAGTAGGCAGAGATTTGCAAAAGAATGTAGGCCAATCACCACAGACAATAATCACGCTACCTCTATTAGAAGGTTTAGATGGAGTAAAGAAGATGTCTAAGACAGAAGAAAACTATATAGGCATAACCGAAAAGGCTGATGATATTTTTGGCAAAACAATGTCCATTCCAGATGAAATAATGATGAAATGGTTTGATCTTTTAAGTTTAAGGCCTTTAGAGGAAATAAAAAAAGTTGACGAGGATATAGAGGGAGGGGCTAACCCTCGTGATGCAAAGATTGATTTAGCTATGGAGCTAACAACTAGATTTACTTCTGAAAAAGAAGCAGAGAAAGCAAAAGAAAATTTCTTTAAAAAATTCTCAAGCAATGAACTGCCTAGTGATATTGAAGAAAAAGAAATTAGCTACACTGTTATGCCTGCTTTACCAAATTTATTAAAAGATTTAGGTATGGTTAGTAGTACTTCGGAAGCAATAAGACTAATAGAACAGGGCGCAGTAAAAATAGATCAAGAAAAGGTGACTTCAAAAGATCAAGAAGTTAGCTTTGAAACAAAAAAATTAATGCAGATAGGAAAGAAAAAGTTTCTTTACGTATCTGCAAAATAAAAAAGGATTTTTGATATGACTGATGATAAAAAATTTGACCTCATTCTTTTTGGTGCTTCGGGGTTCACAGGAAAACTCGTAGCAGAATATTTAGTTGGTTCTTACAGCGAACTTAATTGGGCCATGGCAGGCAGAAATGAAGATAAATTAATGTCTGTTAATAATGATTTAGGCGCTGATATTCCAATTGTCGTGCTTGATTCAAGTAAACCAGATGATATTGATAGCGCTTTAAGTCAAACCAGATTGGTTTTAACTACAGTTGGCCCATATCAGCTCTATGGCAGTGAAATTTTAGGCAAATGTGCGCAAATGGGAGTGCATTATGTAGATCTTTCTGGAGAGCCTGGTTGGATGCATGCAATGCAAAAACATATAGACGAAGCAAAACAAAGTGGAGCAAGAATTGTGCATAGTTGTGGTTTTGATTCTGTGCC
>MDTD01091524.1_pt1 | contig 12051 bp, 13 predicted proteins | sample 811221 | NCBI WGS metagenome assembly MDTD01 (sample SAMN05326646, study PRJNA326480) | marine metagenome | isolation source: seawater | place: Pacific Ocean: South West | collected 2011 | reverse complement strand
TTTGACCCGAACCCGCCCAAAGAGCGTGTCGAGATCGCGCGTGCGATAGTCATGAATGGCACGAACCGAGGCGCAATCCGGGCATACGCGGCTTTCTCGGATGATTTCCTCAACCTGATCGCAAAGAATTGCCCGCTGAATCTGTTCGACAACCCTCTTCCCATCCTCAAGGCGCAACCCGATCCCGTCTGGACAGGTCACCCGGTAGGGTCGTGAAATGCCGTCAAGCTGATGAGTGCGCTTCTCCCCGTTGTCGAAGGTAGTTTCGATTGTAATCCGTACGTCCATGGCAGCCCCACACGCAAAGAACTCACCTTAGCACGGGCCGCAACGACGAAGATGACCCCCATGTTTTGTCCACTCCCAATGCGGCCACGAGCACGTTGCGTACAACTCGTGCCGCAATCGGCATTGCCCGAAATGCCAGGGCGTCGCGGCGCGGGATTGGATGGCCGCCCGGATGGAAGACCTACTGCCCGTCGAGTATTTCCACGTGGTCTTCACCCTGCCAGCTCCGATCGCGGACATCGCCTATCAGAACAAGTCAGCGGTCTATGGCCTTCTGTTCAAGGCGTCGGCTCAGACCCTGCTGACCATCGCCGCCGATCCCAGGCATCTGGGAGCGCGGATCGGTATGACCAGCGTGCTGCACACATGGGGCTCGGCGATGACCCATCATCCCCATGTCCACGTCATCGTCGCGGGTGGCGGGCTGTCGCCAGACGGCACCCGGTGGGCCGCCTGTCGTCCCGGGTTCTTCCTGCCGGTGAAGGTCCTGTCGAGGCTGTTCCGACGCCTGTTCCTCGAAGGGCTATTGGTGCTGCACCAAGCTGGCAAGCTGGCGTTCTTTGGCAATCTGTCGGAACTGGCCGACCCCGACACATTCGCGGCTCATCTCGTGCCGCTGCGCAAGGCCAACTGGGTCGTCTACGCAAAGCCCCCCTTCGGCGGCCCGGCGGCGGTACTGGCTTATCTGAGCCGATACACCCACCGCGTCGCGATCTCAAATCATCGCCTTGTCAGCGCGGACGCCGGCACCGTGGCCTTCCGGTGGAAAGACTACCGCATCAAGCGCGGTGACAGAATGAAGCTCATGCGCCTGCCCGTGGCAGAGTTCATTCGCCGGTTCCTCAACCATGTCCTGCCATCCGGCTTCCACCGTATCCGCCACTCAGGCTTCCTCGCCAACGGCATACGCCGCGACAGGATCGAGAAGATCAGGCGTCTGATCGATACGGGTCGAGAGCCAGATCAGACGACCGGGGAGGACGGCCGTACCGACCCGGATGAGCACGACCTGTGCCGGGCATGCCCCAGATGCGGTGGCGTGATGCGCATCATCGAAACCTTCGCCCGCGGCCAGCCCCCGAAGTCCCGCGCGCCGCCGTGGGAGGATGCCGCATGATCCAACCGTCACAACCGGCCCTGCAATCCAGAGACGTCGGCCTCGTCAGCATGCCCAATCGCCGAAAATCTGCATCACGACAGGCCGATGACCGCAAAGCCAGACATCAATCCCCGACCTCGAAGCGTGAAAATCGACAGGCCCGCGCTCCTCAACGTCAATGGGGCCGCAGTTCAGGGCATCCACGGCCCGGACCTGAGCCACAATCCCCATAGCACCGAAATCTGCCCGCGCTTTCCTCCTTGTCAGATTTATCGCCGCTGGATGGCAAGCATCCAGCAGCCACAAACCTTAGACGAAGGGGCCGTTCAGAGGTCTGAATTCAACGGCCTCTTCAGATACCGACCTTTCGCTGATTTCTTAAGAATCTAGACAGTAAGTATGGCTCGGGTCTGCGAAGCCGCGGCCAAGCCTCCCCCATCGTTCGGCATTGTGATCGGCGACGGTTTGCTTCATATCAGCGGTTGCTGATACCTTATTCCTTCCAAGCATTGATGGCAGGCTATGAGTTCGAAGGATAACCAAGAACAGCGGCGCCGGAGCGGACGGCCGCTCATGATTTTGCCTATTCTTCTGTTTGGGTTGCTGGGCGTAGTCTTCTACTGGGGCCTCTGGAACAACGACGACCGGTTGCCCTCGACGCTGATCGGAAGACCAATCCCGGAATTCGCGCTCCCGCCCATCGAAGGGCGGCAGGACGGCCTAGCCTCGGCGAACCTGCTAGACCAGGTTTCTCTCGTCAACGTCTGGGCGTCGTGGTGCGTCCCCTGCCGCACGGAGAACCCGCTTCTCGTCGATCTTGCCGAAGCGGGCACCGTTCCGATCTACGGTATCAACTACAAGGACAATGCCGAGGAGGCGCTGGGTTTCCTCGAAGAGCTCGGCGATCCCTTCACCCGCATCGGCGCGGACCGATCAGGCCGCGTTGCGATAGACTGGGGCGTCTATGGAGTGCCGGAAACATACATAATCGACGCCGAGGGGCGCATTGCATACAAGCATGTCGGCCCCTTTGATCAGGCCTCGCTTGAGGAGGACATTCTGCCGGTCGTGCGCCGGTTGCAGGCTGAGAGCGACCCGTGAGGCGACGTGACGTCCTTGCCGGAGTCTTGGCGCTTGCGGCAAGCCCTGCCTCCGCCCGACCACCGATCCCTAATCACGGGACTCCGCGTGATCTCCTGTCGCCGCCTTTCGTGGATGGAGATGGACGGAATCTGACGCTGGCGGACTTCGAGGGACGTGTCGTGCTTCTGAACATTTGGGCGACCTGGTGCCCGCCTTGTCGCGAGGAGATGCCGACGCTCGACGCGCTGCAAGCGCGCCTCGGCGGATCGGATTTTCATGTTCTGCCGCTGTCGATCGATCGGGCCGGTCTCGAACCTGTGCGCCGCTTCTACCGAGAGACCGGCATTCGCAACCTCGATCTCTATATCGCGGAGGATACGCGCGCGATGCTGGCCTTGGCCGTGGTGGGCCTGCCGACAACGATTCTGATCGACCGCATTGGGCGCGAGCGCGGGCGCCTCGCAGGCCCGGCCGAATGGAACAGCCCCGAAGCCGTTGCGCAGATAAGCGCTCTTATTGACGAACGTAAGCAATAGGACATGGAAAAGCACGACGACCGCGCCAGCCGTTCCGCTCCGTGCGCACACGTGGTGGCGGTCTACCGATCAGTTTGGAGATGTGGATTTGATTGAACTTTCCGCTCTTGGACTAATGGCGGCATTGCTGGCCGGTGCCGTTTCCTTTCTGTCGCCCTGCGTGCTGCCGCTCGTGCCCGGCTACGTATCCTACGTTGCCGGACGTACGGTCACCGGCAGTGCAGCGCCTTCGAAGGGGCGGGCCGTCTGGCTCAGCTTCTGTTTCGTCCTTGGCTTCTCCACGATATTTATCGCGCTTGGGGCCTCTGCCACCGCGCTCGGTCAGGCGCTGCTGCAGTGGCGCTACGAACTCAACCTCGTCGGCGGCGCGATCGTGATCCTGTTCGGTCTGTTCATGATCGGGGCAGCGCGCCTGTCGGCCATGGAGCGCGACCTGCGTTTTCATCTCGACCTGCCGGGCGGGCAACCGGTCGCCTCCTACGTGCTCGGACTCGCCTTCGGTTTCGGCTGGACACCGTGCATCGGGCCGATCCTCGGCGCCATCCTAACCGCCAGCGCGACAAGCGCGACGATTGGCGAGGGCGTCGCATTGCTTGCCTTCTACTCGGCCGGCCTTGGGATCCCGTTTCTGGTCGTCGCGGGGTTCACCGACAGTATTGCCGGCAGGCTGCGCGGCATCGGTCGTTGGGGTCGCCGCCTGCATCAGGCTGCGGGCGGCGTCATGATCCTGATGGGTTTGGCGATGATGACCGGGCGGTTGAGCGCACTGGCCTACTGGCTGCTGGACACCTTCCCTGTCCTTGCGCGGATCGGGTGAACAGATGCGACTGTACGAGAAACATATCCTCCCTCGGCTGACGCATCTGGCGATGGGCCAGGATCAACTTCTTCCCTACCGGCGCCGCGCCGCCTCCGGGCTGCATGGACGTGTGCTGGAGATCGGGATCGGCTCGGGCCTGAACCTTGCGCTCTACCCCGAGGCCGTGCGTCAGATCATCGGTGTTGACCCGTCGCCCGAACTCCTCTCTCGGGCCGCGCAAACCTCCCATGGCCTGATGCCCGCGGCCGAGATGATCGAGGGCGTGGCCGAAGCATTGCCGCTGGAGGATCGCAGCGTCGACTGCGTCGTCGCCACCTGGGCGCTCTGCAGCGTGTCGGAGCCGGAGAAGGCGCTCGCCGAGATCCGGCGCGTTCTCAAGCCGGACGGCATCTTCCGCTTCGTCGAGCATGGTTTGGCGCCGGAAGCCCGTGTCCGGCGCTGGCAGCGCTGGCTCACGCCTGCCTGGAAGCGTTGCGCCGGGAACTGTCACCTTGACCGCCCGACGAACGCCCTTGTCGAGAAGAGCGGGTTTCGGATCGAGCGGCTCGACACCGGCTTCCGAGGCCATTCGTATTCATGTATGAGGGGCAAGCTCGCCTCTACTAAGGAAGCTTGGAAAAAGAACAACATCGGCTTTCGATTCGTGGCGCAACACTAATGGCAAGGCAATCAATTCCCGCCTCGAACTTTTGCTGCAGGCTCCGCATTATGAGGTATTATGAGTAGTCAGAAAGATAACCGGCAGGCCAATCTGACGCGCGGCATCCGCGTCGAGATCGCCAGCCTCGTCTACAACATCATCGAGGTCGTCGTATCCGTCACCGTGGGACTTCTGACCGGCAGCGCGGCACTGGTAAGCTGGGGTCTCGACAGCACGGTCGAAGCCACCTCAGCCGCGACGCTGATCTGGCGCTTGAAGGGGGAGAAGGACGGTGCCGGCAAGCGCACGGTCCTGCACCGCAAGAAGGTCGCGCTCTACGTGGTTGCCTGTGCCTTCTGGATCGTCGTCGCGGCGATCCTCTACGAGGCGGTCTCCGCCTTCATTTCGCAGAAGGCGCCGGGCTTCAACTGGTGGGGGATCGCGATTCTGGGTGCTTCGCTCGTGGTCAACCCGTTCCTCGCCTGGGGCAAGTATCGCTATGGCAAACGGCTCGATGCGCCCGCCCTGAAGTACGATGCCAAGGACACCATGATCTGCCAGTATCAGACAATCGTGGTGTTGGCCGGGATCGGTCTGACGCAATGGATGGGCTGGTGGTGGGCCGACCCGGTCGCGGCGCTTCTGATCGTGCCCTACGTTGCGTGGGAAGCGTTTGAGGCCACCAAGGATGCGCGGTCGGTCGAGCCGGAGGAGGCCGACGCTACTGCCGACGCCTGACGTTGCGCATGATGAACCGGGATTTAGGCATGGGCGGCAGTTCTTCGGTTTCCAGATCCAGATCCTGATCTGGCACTTCGTAGTCGATGGCGTTCACGAAGAAACTGCAAAACGCCTTCATCTGGCTGATCGCGATCCACTCGCCCGGACAACGGTGGTTCCTGTGGTGATCACCACCGCCCTGCGGAATGAAGTCGTAGGGGGTGACCTCCCGATCGTGAAACCGCTCGGGCCGGAACTCTTGCGGCGCGTCCCACGAGCGAGCGTCGGTATTTGTGCCGTAGAGGTCGAGCAGAACCCTGTACCCTTTGGAAAAGCGATATCCGCGCCACTCGAAATCACTCTTCACCCGTGCCGCGACCGCGGGAAAGAACGGATACAGACGGCGGACCTCTTGCACGAAAGGTTCGAGCTGTCCCTCGTCGTCCTTCAGCTTTTGCCGCCACTCGGGATGCCGATGCAGGGCATGCGCCGCCTGGGCGATGAACGCAGAGACGGCGACGATCGGGCGTACTACGTTCAGAAGCTCCACGGCGGCAACCTTGGAGGTCAGCAGCTCCCCATTCAGATCGCGCCACGTCGCGACGACATGGGCGGCGCTTTCCTGTCCTGTCTGAAGGCTTCCGTCGCGCAGCCGTTCAATAATCCCGGCTGTCCAACGCTCTGCGCGATGCCGCGCCAGACGCGCACCCCAGTGCTTCCAGCCGACCGCCCCGGCGTCTTGGAAGAGCGCCGTCATCTGCGCCGTCCGCGTCTCGACCTCCGCTTCGGGAAGCGGCACGCCCGACCAGGCACAGGCGGCTCTGGTGAGGATTTCGCGCACTTCGTCGTAGAGAACGACCTTCTCCGCCGCTTGCCAGTCCCGTGCGTAGCGGTCCAACAGGTCCCGCGTCGTGTTTTCGAGAGCTTCGATCCGCTCCGACGCCATGAGTGACATAAACATCCGCTTCCGATGACGGTGGGCCTCGCCATCGAGCCCCTGGATGCCCTTTTCGCCGAGCAGGGTTCTCTGGATACGCTTCGGCATCGAGCCTGCGCGCACGAGCCCATCCTCGGAATAGAAGACCTCCGCAGCTGCGGCACCAGTCATGCAGATCGTCTTTTGAAAGAGGATGCGGGTCTCGAACAGGTCGCCCTCAAGATCGCGGCATGTGTCCGGAATGAACTCATATGGGTTGCGCAGCAGGGCAAGCGTGCTGTCGATGCCCTTTGCGGATGGAATGCTGGACATCGATTATTTCCCCGTAACGTTTTCTTCTCGGTGGTTACGTTCGGGCTTGTTCTGCGCCGAGCGGAAGCTGTCCCAGAACAGCAGGGCCGCACCGCAGAAAATCGCCACATCCGCAAGATTGAAGGACGGCCAGTGGTATGTTCCGTAATGGAAATCCAGAAAATCCGGGACGGCCTGATAACGCAGCCGGTCGAGGACATTGCCGAGCGCGCCGCCGATGATCAGACCGAGAGCGGCAGCCGTCAGCCTGTCCGGCGCGCGCCACAACCAGATCAGCAGCCATGCCACGATCACGCCAGCAAGCGCGATGAGACCCCACCAAGGCACGATCCCGCCCAGCATACCGAAGCTGACTCCATCGTTCAGAACCCGCACGAGATTGAGAAAGGGTAGAACCTCGACGCCGCGCTCAAGCGCCGGTGTGTTCAGCGCAAGCGCCTTGGTACCCTGATCGAGGCCGAACGCCGCGATCGCGCAGAGCCCGCCCAGAACGCGGCTGTTCATGCCGCTACCTTCAGATCGGCCCGCGCGTCGCGGATGATCGCCCATGACGAGTGCAGGAACAGCCCGGCGATACCGAAAGCGACGATGAGGTCTGGCCATGCGCTGCCCAGCCACGCCACAAGACCGGCGGCAACGACGACCGCCGCATTACCGATGGCGTCGTTGCGCGAGAAGAGCCAGACGGCCCGCATGTTCGCGTCGCCCTTGCGGAACCGCAGCAGTGGCAGAACGGAGATGGCGTTGACGACAAGGGCGATCATGCCAAGCAGGCCCATGAGACCTGCATCCGGCGTCGTCTGTTCGAAGACCCGGACGATGGTCGTGCCGAGGACGCCAAGACCGAGGAGCCCGAGGAAGATGCCTTGGATCAGAGCCGACCGTGCCCGCCAAGCGAGGCTCCAGCCGATGGCCAGCAGGCCAAGGAAGGTGATCGCGCCATCGCCGATGAAATCGAGCGCATCGGCCTTCACGGCCTGCGATCCGGAAATGAAACCGCCGATCATTTCGAGGACCCCGTATCCCACGTTCAGGATCACGACGATCCAGAGGGCGCGGCGGTAGGCCGGGTCCTGATGGGCAGGATTCGGCGGAATGTCTTCATCGCCATCGATCCGGTCGAAGCCATAGCCTGTCACCGCGACTGCCTTTTCGATGTCCGGCAGGCGCGCTTCGGGGGCATTCAGTGTCATGATGTGAGTTGCGGCCGACACCTTCACATCGCCGGGCGCGACTCCGGCCGACTGTGCCGCCCGCTCGATCTGTGCGGCATCCTTGGCGCAGTCCATACCGGAAACCCGGTAACGGACGGGCGGGGCATCTGCCGTCAATCCGGCACTTTCGGTGTTGGCCATGGTCGCGCTATTCCTGCTAGGATGAATCAAAGAACAACATATCAGCGAGGAGTGATATGGCGCAATTCGTCGATGACCGCAAGAGCGCAACCATCGAGCGACGGGCGAAGCTGTTTCGCGGCTTCGCGGACCCGAGCCGCCTGGCCATCCTCGGTGCACTTTGTAACGAGCCATTGGCCGTTCACGAGCTCGTCGAGCGGACGAAACTATCGCAACCCAACGTCTCCAACCATCTGAGGTGCCTGCTGGAGTGCGGGCTTGTCGCCAGCGATCGCCATGGGCGTTTCATCCGCTACCGTATCAGCAGCCCGCGCATCACGGTTCTTCTGAGCGATGTGGACGCACTTCTCGACGTGGTCGCAGAGGGCGTTGAGGCGTGTGACAATTATCGTGAGGCGTGAGTCAGAACGGACGGCCGGTCGACTCGGCGCAGATCGGTTGGAAAGATGTTGTCCGTGTGCAGGGTCCGACCGGAATCCTGCTGAGGTTCGACAAGCTGGCTTCGGAAGAGACACCATTCATGTATCACTGCCACATCCTCGAACACGAGGATGCGGGCATGATGGGGCAGTTTACGGTCACATAACAGGACCCCACCCGCTCGACACCGGGCGTCGTCAAGAGCTTACGTCTTCTTGCGGCGTTCTATCAGGTGCCGGTGTCGCCTTGTTGAAACGCATTACGGAGTATGTCTAGACCCGAACGGAGAACACCTCGCTAAGCTGCGGGTCCGCCGAAGCGGCCGTCCAGTCGCTCGGCAGCATTCGTCAAAAAGGGCTCAAGGACTAAGCCGCTCTCGCGGCAGGGCGCCAGGTGCGCGCGTTTGACACTGATCTGAACGCGGCGCTTCACCGAATGGGCTCTCCGGCCTGACGATTGGGACCTTCTCAAGCGCCAGATCGGAGGTTTCCATGACACAGGAGAAGATGAGCCCGCTGCGTGCGCGGATGATCGAGGACATGCGCATCCGCGGGATGGGCGACAAATCCCAGCAAGCCCACATCCGGGCAATCAAGGATTTCGCCGGGTTTCTGGGGCGCTCGCCGGACACGGCGACGCCGGAGGAGCTTCGCGCCTACCAGCTTCACATGACGGACACCGAGGTCACGCCCTCGGTCTACAACACGCGCATCACCGCCTTGCGCTTCTTCTTCGGGATGACCTGCGGTCGCGAGGAGATGAAGCGGTACATGCAGTTCCGCACCGAGCCGCGCAAATTGCCCGCGGTGCTGAGCGCCGAGGAAGTCTCCGAACTTCTGGCCGTCGCACCTGGTCCGGGCCTCAAGTATCGCGCCGCCCTCAGCATATCCTATGGCGCGGGTCTTCGGGCCTCCGAGGTCTGTAATCTCACGGTCGGCGATATCGACAGCGACCGGATGCTGATCCACGTCGTGCAGGGCAAGGGGCGGAAGGACCGCAAGGTGATGCTGTCGCCCGGGCTGCTCGATCTTTTGCGCGCGTATTGGCGCGAAGCACGCCCCGAGGGATGGCTCTTCCCCGGCAAGCCGAAGATCAACCCGATTTCCCCACGCCAGTTGAACCGAGCTTTCACCTCGGCCAAGCGCATGGCCGGGATCAACAGACCCGCGACGCTGCACACGCTGCGGCACAGCTTTGCGACCCATCTGCTGGAAGGGGGAACGGATGTGCGGGTGATCCAGGTGCTGCTCGGCCACGCCAAGCTGACGACGACAGCCAGATACACGCAGGTCGCCACCAAGATGATCCGGGACACCACCAGCCCGTTCGAGGCCTTGAAGCAATTGAAGTTGCCGACCCGCGAGGACCGAACGGGGTAAGGCGCGGGCCTTGCCCCGCGCAGAGCTGGAGATCGCTGACATCTTCCGTGCCCATGGCCCCGAATGGCGGCAGGCCAATGCCGGGCATGTCAGCCTGAACCAGCTCAAGACGATGTCGGCGATAGAAGCATGCCGGACGGAAGCGCTCGGCGGGCATGTCGCATCTTGCACAAAGTGCGGACACCAGCACATCGCCTATAACTCATGCAAGAACCGGCACTGCCCGAGGTGTCAGGGGCCCGCGGCGCGTGACTGGATGGCGGCGCGCGCCGAAGACCTGCTGCCGGTGGAGTACTTCCACGTCGTCTTCACCCTGCCGGCCGAGATCGCGCAGATCGCCTTCTGGAACAAGCGGGCGGTCTACGGCCTGCTGTTCCGCGCTTCGGCCAAGACAGTCATGACCCTCGCCGCCGATCCCAAGCGGCTCGGTGCGCGTGTCGGCATGAGAAGCGTGCTCCACACATGGGGATCGGCGATGACCCATCATCCCCACATCCACATGATCGTGCCCGGCGGCGGCCTGTCGCCCGACGGCAAGAGGTGGGTCGCCTGCCGCCCGGGGTTCTTCTTGCACGTGCGGGTTCTGTCGCGGTTGTTCCGGCGCCTGTTCCTCGAGGGGCTGATGGCGCTGCACCACGCCGGGCAGCTTGCCTATTTCGGCGAACTGAAGGACCTGGCAGATACGCAGGTCTTCGCCGGATATCTCGCGCCGCTCCGCAAAACCGAATGGGTGGTCTACGCCAAGCCTCCGTTCGGCGGACCCGAGGCCGTGCTCGCCTATCTCGGCCGCTACACCCACCGCGTGGCAATTTCGAACCACCGTCTCGTCAGCGCCGATACCGAGACCGTCGCGTTCCGCTGGAAGGATTACAGGATCAAACGGGGGGATCGGATGAAGGTCATGCGGCTGGCCACGGGCGAGTTCATCCGCCGCTTCCTGATCCATGTCCTCCCGTCCGGCTTCCACCGCATCCGCCACTACGGCCTGCTCGCCAGTGGCGCCTGCAAGCGCAATGTCGAGGCGATCCGCCGTCTTCTCGGCGCCGAGGCGCCGGCTGCGGCCAAAGCGACGACTGCCGATCAGGCCCCACCGCTCACTCTCAGGGAGCCCTGCCCTGAGTGTGGCGGGGCAATGCGGATCGTCGAGACCTTCCGGCGTGGCGAACGCCCCGTGACCCGCGCTCCGCCCCGAAAGGCTGCTGCATGATGACAGGGCCATCCTTCCCGCCGACCCCGGTCCGGATCACTCCCTCGTTCCGGAGGCAAGGGCGCCGTGCGCCGGTCGTTCTTCAAACCAGAAACGGTGACACCGCAGCGTCGCCGCACACCCTCCGCCGACTACGAACACCGCTCATAGAACACAGGAAAGCTGTCCGAAACTGGATTGAAACCCGGCGCTCAGCCACCACCGCCAGCAACGCCGTGCCGCTTTCCCCATAGGGCACTGCCAGACCCCCGCAGCTTCCTCCCTGAGAGATTTTCCAACGCGGGCCGCCGTCAGTCCGGCCATCAACCTCGCACTCCGGCCCGCATCGGAAAATCTTCATCCCTCAAGCCGTTCGCTGCGATCTGCGCGAACGGCTGCTTCGACGCTGCGGCCGTTCACTGAACCGTCTGTGACAGGCTGCTGAACTTATTTGTGAAAAACGACATGTGGTTCCTTCCAAGATCAAAGCGGCTGTCCGTAAGAGGTCCTTCACCGGACATGTATTGCAAAGGTTGGCAGGGTCAGAGAAACCACACCTCAGAATATCTCGTATAGGTGGTACGATTTGATTCGCATATGCCGCCCCTTAATCGTACTTTAAAGCTATGACTGTGACCAAAATTGGCTATGCCCGCTGCTCGACTGACAAACAGGACCTGACCGCACAACGGCAGGCCCTATGCGCCTTGGGCGTATCAGAGGATCTCATTTATACTGACCACGGGCTGACGGGCACCAACCGCGCCCGCCCCGGTCTCGACCAAGCACTAGCTGCCGTCCGGGAAGGTGACGTGCTGGTCGTGCCAAAATTGGATCGCCTTGCCCGGTCCGTCCCCGATGCACGTGCGATCGCAGATCAGTTAGAGAAAAAAGGCGTCAAGCTCGCGTTGGGGATTTCCATCTACGACCCAACGGACCCAATGGGTAAAATGTTCTTCAACATTCTGGCCACATTTGCTGAGTTTGAAGCCGACCTCATCCGGTTGCGGACCAAGGAGGGCATGGCTATCGCACGGGCAAAGGGCAAACTCCGGGGGAAACAGCCGAAACTCTCTGAAAAGCAACAAAAAGAACTCGCACGCATGCATGCCACCGGTGACTATTCCATCAGTGACCTGGCAGAGGTCTTTGCGGTCTCAAGGCCAACGATCTACAGAACTTGGGAGTGGACAAAACATGGGGGTCATGCGGCGCGTTTTCTGTTTGCGACGGTCAGCCGACCATCGAGAACTGCGGCCCTTGTGACGGCTACTCG
>MDTD01057090.1_pt1 | contig 12051 bp, 8 predicted proteins | sample 811221 | NCBI WGS metagenome assembly MDTD01 (sample SAMN05326646, study PRJNA326480) | marine metagenome | isolation source: seawater | place: Pacific Ocean: South West | collected 2011 | reverse complement strand
TGCCCACGACATGTCGATGATCGCCTGAACCGTAACACCTACCGTATGAGCCGTTCGGTCGCGTCATTGCACCAGGCCGGTCCCCGACACGCCAGCGATCTCACGCGCCGTGCGGCTTCGGGTCGGATGTGCCGGCAGGAACGCGAGCACCGCCACCGCGCCGACCAGGCAGACACCGGCCGCGGTCAGGCATCCGGCGTGCAGCCCCGACATGAATGCATCGCTGACGACCTCGCGCAGCGTGTCGGCGACCGCGGGCGGAGATTGCGCCGCGACGGCGAGCCCCTGTGCCAGACCCTCCCGGGCGGCCTCCTGAGCCGGCGCGGGCGCGGCGGCGAGCACCTGATCGGCGGACAGGTCGCGGGTGTAGAGCGTGGAGAAGATGCTGCCCACGACCGCCACCCCGAGCGTGCCGCCCACCTGCCGGGTCGCGTCGTTGACCGCCGAGCCCGCGCCGGCCTGCTCCGGCCGCACCACCCCCATGATGGAGTCGGTCGCCGGGGCAGTGGTCAGGCCGAGTCCTCCGCCGAGCAGCACCATCTGAGCCGCCACCACCGGATAGGACACGTCGACGTCGATGGTGGCCACCCAGGCGAACGCCGCGGTGAGCATCACCAGCCCCACGAAGACGACCGCCTTGGTGCCGATGCGTGTCACCGCCAGGCGGGTGCCGAGCACCGACCCGGCCGCGATCGACAGCGCCACCGGCAGGATCCGCACCCCGGTCTCCAGCGGGCCATAGCCCTGCAACAACTGGAAGAACTGCGTGATGAGGAAGATGAACCCGAACAACGCGAAGAACGCGACGGTCACCGCACCGCTGGCGGCACTGAACCTCAGGTTGGCGAACAGCCCGACGTCGATCAGCGGATCGCCGGCACGGCGTTCCCACCAGACGAACGCCACTGCTGACACCAAGGCCACGGCGAATCCTGTCAGGGTCTGCGCGGAGGTCCACCCGTGCTCGGGCGCTTCGATGATCGTGTAGACGAGGGCACCGAGCATGACCACCGAGAGCACCAGCCCGCCGCGGTCCAGGGCGGTGTCTGCTTCCGCCGCCGACCGCGGGACGAACAACACCGCTCCCAGAGCGGCGACCAGCGCGATCGGTACCAGCGCCAGGAAAAGGCTTCCCCACCAGAATGTTTCGAGGAGTGCACCGCCGAGTATCGGTCCGACTGCTACGCCGAGCCCGGTCACCGCACCCCACACGCCGATCGCGGCGGCGCGTTGCCGGGGATCCCGGAAGGTGTCGGTGATCAACGCCAGTGTCGTCGGATAGATCAGGGCCGCCGAGATTCCCATGATCAACCGCATGGCGATCAGCTGACCGGTCGAGGTACACAGGGCCGCGGCGACGCTGCTGACCGCGAAGAGCAGCAAGCCGGCGATCAGCGTGCCGCGCCGCCCGAACTTGTCACCGACGGTGCCACCGGCCAGAACCAGGGCCGCGAAGGCGAGGTTGTAGGCGTCGACGATCCATTGCAGCCCGCGCGTCGATGCACCCAGCTCCGAGTTCAACGTCGGCAGAGCGACATTGACGATCGTCGTTTCGACGTTGATCGCCAGTGCCGCGATGAGGACGACGGCCAGAACGAGTCCGGGGCGGTGTCGCACCCGACTGTGCCCGACGGGGCGGCTAGGGCTGATGGTCACGGGTCTTACCGCCTCGTTCTCGATGTTGACGACGCTAACATTTGGATACGATGTCAGACGATGTTAGTGCTGTCAACATTTGCGCGGCGGTTACTGCAGGCCGTCGGCGATCACGTCGAGCAGCCGGTCGATGATCAACTGTCTGCGCGCGTCGTCGAGGCCGCTGAGTGGGCCGTCGAGAAGCAGGGTGGACAGACCGTGCACCGCGGCCCAGGCCGCCTCGTCGAGACCGTCGCGCCGGTCGGCAGCCAGCACGCCGGTGGCGATAAGCTCATCGATGCAGCGGATGAGGATCTGGAACGGATGGTGTTCCGGCACTCGCACCGGCTCATCGGCTGTCCCGCTGTCCCCGGAGACGTTGTGGGCGAACGCCGTTCGGAACAGCCCCGGCTCGGCCAGCGCGAAGTCCAGATAGCCCTGCCCGGTGGCACGAAACCGCGCGAGTGCCCGTTTGGCCTTCGACCCCCTCGAGGCGACGGCGTCGAGCCGAGCTGCCATCGCGTCGGCGAGAAGCGTCTGGGCATGTTCGGTCACCGCGGCCAGGAGTTCCCCGCGGTCGGCGTAATGGCGGTAGGCCGCCGAGTTGCTGACTCCGGCCAGTCGCTGCACGTCGCGCATCACGACGGCGTCCGGGCCACCTGTGCGGGCCAGGTCGACGGCATGGTCGAGAAGGACCTGACGCAGGTTTCCGTGGTGATAGGTATCGGAGCGTCGGGAGGTCAGCGCGACTCCTTCCCACAGCTGATGTTGACGACACTAACATCTGCAACCGAGCGCAGTCAGCCGCCGTACCGGCCCACCTTCTCGGCGAGGTCGTCGAGGATGCGCAGCGACGCATCGCGGGGCTTGGTCGGCAGCAACAAGCCCACATGGTCGAATCCCACGTCCTCGGCGGCGCGCCAGTATTCCGGATCGGGCGGCGCGGCGAAGATCGTCAACGGCACGTCGTAATCGGCGTTCTCGCGGATCTGCGCCACCCGCCGAGCCAGCCGGTCCGCGGGAAGCGGGTTGGAGATCCACCCCGCCCGGTGACGGATGATGCGCCGGACCGTGGCGTCGGAGTCACCGCCGATGTAGACGGGCGGATGCGGTTCACGCACCGGTTTCGGCCGCTGATACGACGAGTCGAAGTCGACGTAGCGGCCGTGGTACTCGGCAGGCTCCGCGGTCCAGAGCTCTTTGATCGCCTCGATCCGCTCGTCCAGCAGCGCTCCGCGCGTTCCCGGGTCGGTGCCGTGGTCGCGCATCTCCTCGAGATTCCATCCGGCACCGACGCCGAAGACGAAGCGGCCCCCGGAGATCACGTCCACGCTCGCGGCTTCTTTGGCCGTGGTGATGGGGTCGCGCTGAATCAACAGCGCGATGCCGGTGATCAGGTCGATGCGTGACGTCACCGCGGCGGCTGCAGCGAGCGTCACGAAGGGATCCAGCGTGCGGTAGTAGATCGACGGCAGGTCGCCGCCGAGTGGATAGGCCGACTCCCGGCTGGCCGGGATGTGGCTGTGCTCGGCGACGGCCAGCGACTCGAAGCCCCGCTCCTCGATGGCGCGGGCCAAGGTCACCGGGTCGATGGTGTCGTCGTTGACGAAGGTGGCGATCCCGAACTTCATACCTGAAGGTTGTACACCCCCCACGTGGCTCGCCGTTTCAGCCGCGTAGGCAGCGGGAAGAACCCCATCACGGTTCGATGGTCGACAGCGACAGGGAGGAAGGCCCTGTGATCCGTGGTCTTGCGGCTCGGCTCGCCCGACGGGTGGGCGCGGTGTTCCCCGGTGTGGCGATGAGCGCCGACAACGCGTTGATGTTGATCAAGGCCGTGATCGCCGGAACGATCGCGTGGGCGTTGGCCACCGATGTGTTCCACGCCAGCAACGCGTCGTTCGCCGCGTTCGCCGCAATGCTGCTGATGCAGCAGACCATCGCCGAGTCGGTGCAGAAGGCAGTTCACTACACCGCAGCGGTGCTCGTCGGGATCGGACTGGTCAGCGCCGTCGCGCTGCCGTGGGGTCCCGGCCTGTGGCTCTTCCCGCTCATCCTCCTGGCGAGCATGCTGATCGGTCGCTGGTATCGACTCGGCAGTCAGGGCTTCAACGTCACGGTCGCCGCTGTCTTCGCCTACGGCGTGGTGGCGATGCCCGACGCGGGCACGTCGCCGCTGATGCTGATCGGTGACCTCGCGGCCATGGTCCTGCTGGGCGCGGGCATCGCGGTCGGCACCAACCTGCTGATCGCCCCGCCGTTGCGCTATCGCAGCGCCGAAGACGCAGTCGGCGCGTACTGCCAGTCGGTGGTCGCGCTGCTCGACGACATGGTCGCCGGGTTGGGCGACGGGGCGCCCGACGACGATCAGGCCAGGGACTGGCGCAGGCGCAGCGACGAACTGCCGGGCCTGTCCGCTCAGCCCCGCAGCACCATCGACCACGCCCTCCAGACGTCGAAGTTCAATCCGCGAAGGCTGGTGACTCGCGCCAGCCCCACGTTCGACGGACACCGGGTCACCGTGCACGTCGTCGAACGGATCTCCCAGCAACTGGTGTTCGTGTGTGCCGGGCTGCTGCGCTTCACCGGGTCCGACGAGGAGGAGTCGGCCGGTCGCCGCGCCCGCACGGAGTTCTTCGGCCAGTACGCGGCGGTGCTGTCCGCGGTACGGGACGCGATCGCCGAGAGCGCGTCCCTGCACTCCATGTCGGACCTGCAGGCCGGGACCGCATTGATCACGGCGAACGATCAGTGCCGGTCGGCGCTGCACACGCTCGGCAGCGCTGCCGCTGTCGACGGTGAGCACGACATTCCACGGCAGTGGGCGTTCTTCGGCGCCCTGTATGCCGACGCGCAGCGCATCTGCGAAGAGATCGAATGGGCCGACGACCAGTTCCAGCAGCTGGCCCGGTCCTCGGCCGGCCGCTCCTGAGAAAGGTATGACGGCGCGAGTCCTCAGTCGTCGAGGAGCTCGACGTTCTGCGCGAGCGGATTGCGCGGAACGGCCAGGTGATTGGCGGCAAAGTTCGGGTCGGCGTAGCCGATGCACACTCCGCACAGGACGCGCAGTTCATCCGGTATGCACAGATGTTCCCGGACGATGTCGGGATACAGCGCGGTCGACACTTGTACGCAGCTGTCGATGCCGCGTTCGGTGAGTGCCAACAGCAGCGTCTGCAGGAACATCCCCACCCCGACCGCGTCGGCCATGCCGAGGTCGCGGTGCATGCACACGATGCCCGCCACCGGGGCGCGGAAGAACTCGAAGTTGCGCAGCTGCGCCGTCCACCTGCCGTCGGCATCATCGCGCGCCACCCCCATCGATCCGTACACCAGCGCGCCGAGTTCGCGTCGACGCGCGCTGAACGATTCGGGCAGTCCCATCGCCTTCGGCGGCTCGGCGCGCGCCGCGGCCACCATGGCGGCCGCCAGTCGGTCTCGGCGCTCCCCCACGGCGAGAAAGACCCGCCACGGCTGCACATTGGAGTTCGACGGTGCGCGCATGGCCAGAGTCAGCGCCTCGTTCAACGCTTCGGCGGGAACTGCTTTGTCCGGCAGGAACATCCGGGACGAACGCCGCCGGTTGATGATGTCGTCGAGCTCGGCCATTTCAAGGTCTCCCGTCAGATCGCCGTGCCGCCGCCGTCGACGTGCACCGTGGTTGCGGTGATGACGCCGGCCTGCGTGAACCTGTCGTCCGTCATCGTGTTTCCTCTCGCGGCACGCGTGCTGCGTCGTCCCGACCTGACAGTGACACGGTCGGTCCGCCGGGGGAATCACGGAAAGTCCGTAGTTTTGCGCCGGGCAGCCGGACTACGGGGTGAGGGCAGCCGGCCAGCTCAGCGGGTTCAGCTGCCGGAACGGGTCAGTGGACCTGATCTGTTGCAGGTCCTCGAGCTCGGCCTCCAACTGTCGCTGCACCCGCCCCTTGACCGCGGCAGCCCACGTGTCGTCGGCCTCCCCCTCGGTGGGGGTCGTGGCGATCGGCGGACCGAATGACAGGTACATCCGCTGCGGTCTGGGCACCAGGGTCGGGCCGATGCCCCGCACCAATGGCATCCCCATGTCGGAGCGGCCGCTGAGACGGTGGCTGAGCCACCTGCTGGCACGGCCGAGACGGCTGTCGCGACTCACCATACTGGTGTACACGTCGTCGCCGCCGACGAGCGCCGCGGTGACGATGGGATAACCGTGCTCGATCGCGATCCGCGCGAAGCCATCTCGGTTCTGCCAGCTCAGCGTGTACTCCTCGCCCTTGTACTTGGCGATCTCCCGGGCTCCGCCGGGGAAGACGAGGATCGTCTCGTCGTCGTCCATCAACCGGTGGGCGGCGTCGGGGGTGCCGACCACAGCTCCGTAGGCGGTGACGAGGTCGGCTTGGAGGCCGCGCATCCGTCCGAACTGCCGGTCCGCCAGCGGACGGACCCGTGTTCCGAGGGCGCTGCGCACGTAGTACGGGATCAGGAGCACCTCGGACGAGTTCTGGGTGTGGTTGCCCACCAGCAGGAATCGGCCATCGGCCGGCAGATTCTGCAGGCCACGGACATAAGGGCGATACAGCCGCATCAGCGGCGACAACGCGTCCGTCGCGGTCTCCAGCAGGGTCTCCAACGCCCGCACGCTCGGCGAGGTGGCAGGCTCGGTCATCGGGCGGCGGTCGTGTCGTCTCGGGTCACTCCCGCCATTGTCCACGCCGTGAGCGTCTGCCTCGCTGATCGCCTTCGGCGGCGCAGCCACCGGATTAGGCTCCACCGCATGCAGCCTGGACCGTCCGCACCACCTGAGCTGACCGACGTGGCCTCGGCAGAAGGCCCCCTACCCGGGCCGGAACTCCTGGCCGGGCGTCCCTACGCACTTCCGATCGACCTGCTCGGAGAACTGCACGGGCCCCTGTTCTACGCCGACTTCAACGGCGAACGGAAGCTCTACGCATGCTCGGCTCCACTGGTCGAGGAACTCTGCGACGAGACCCGCTTCGCCAAGAACCTCACCGCGTCGCTGGCCAGGATCCGTCCCCTGGCCGGCGACGGGCTGTTCACCGCGTTCTACGGCGAATCCAACTGGCAGAAGGCCCATGATGTCCTGCTGCCGGGCTTCAGCTATGCGGGGTTGCGCAACTATCACTCCGCGATGCTCGACATCAACGCTCAGCTGATCGGCCGGTGGGACGCCGCCGCGGGGCATGACGCGGTCGACGTGTCCACCGATCTGCAGAAACTGGCGATGGACACCGTTGCGCTGGCCGGTTTCGGTGCCCGGTTCGAGTCGTTCGATGTCGCCGGTATGGCGCCCATCCCGGCAAGCTTCACCGCAGCGCTGGGCGAAGTCTTCCAGAACGGGGTGACGCCGGCATTCACCGACGAGTTGACGACCCTGCACACGTTCTTCGACGAGTTGGTCGCCGGCCACCGGTCCGGCCGTAGCGACGATGTCGACGACCTGCTCTCGGTGATGCTCGGCCACGACGCCAACGGCGCTCCGTTGCTCGACCCGGACAACGTCAAGAACCAGATCATGACGTTTCTGATCGCGGGCCAGCTCACCACCTCCGAGCTGATGCCCAACACGCTCTACAACATCGTGCGACACCCCGCCGTGCTGGAACGCGTCCGGGCCGAGGTGGACCAGGTGTTCGGCCGCGACGACGACTACCTGCCCAGTTACGACGACATCGGCAAGTTCGAGTATCTGCGCCAGGTCATCAGCGAGACGCTGCGACTGTCTCCCCCGGTGTTGCAGTTCGACCGGATGGCGTTGGCCGACACGGTGATCGGCGACCGGTACCCGATCAAGAAAGGTGAGGCGGTCAGTGTTCTCACCGGTGCGCTGCACCGCCAGCCCGGCTGGGGGGACAACGTCGAACTGTTCGACCCCGAGCGATTCTCCCCCCAGCGCAGCCAGTCCCGGCCGGCAAGCCTGTTCAAACCGTTCGGCACCGGCGCGCGCTCGTGCATCGGTCGCCAGTTCGCGCTGCACGAGGCCACCATGGCGATCGCCCGTATCGTCCACCGCTACCGCATGATCGACTCGCGTCACTACGTGCTGCAGTGGGACGGTCCCGGCAGCCGGCGCCCCGTGGGCTTTCACCTCGATCTCGTCCGGCGCACCGCGGACGAACGAACGGCCCACCCGGTCCCCGACGCCGCACCGGACTCGGGGGCCGCCACGACTCCCGGGACCGCCGTCAAGGCGGGGACGACGCTGGCCGTGCTGCACGGCTCGAATCTGGGCACCTGCCGGGCGTTGGCCGCGCAGCTCGCCGAGGAAGGCACCGACCACGGGTGTCTGGCCACGGTGGCGCCCCTCGACAGCGCGGCCGGAGCGCTGCCGGCGGCCGACGTCACCCTCATCGTGGCCGCGTCCTACAACGGACAGCCCACCGACGACGCCCGGGTGTTCATGTCCTGGCTGAACGACCTCGACACCTCGCTGACCGGCAGCCCGCTGTTCGCGGTGTTGGGGGTCGGCGACCACAACTGGGCCGACACGTACCAGGCCATCCCCCAACAGATCGAGGAACGCCTCACCGAGCTGGGCGCCACCGCCCTGGTTGGGCGAGCTTCAGCCGATACCTCCGGTGACCTCACCGGAACGGTCGAGGAGTTCTCCGCAGCGTTCTGGACGGCAGTGGCACAGCGCTTCGGTGACCCGGATGCCGCGCCCGTCAGCGACGCCGACGAACCGCTCTACGAGCTGCGCACCATCGTCGGTCCTGTCACCAGCGCCATCGACGCCCGCTTCGACGTGACCCCGATGACGGTTCTGGAGAACACCGAGCTGGTCAGCGACACCGCTTTCGGACAGGCCAAACGCTATGTGCGGATTGCGCTTCCGGAGGGCATCGAGTACCACACCGGCGATCACCTCACCGTGCTCGCCGACAATCCACCCGAATTGGTCGACACGGTGATCCAGTTGTTGGAGATCGAGCCGGACCTGCGGCTGTCGATCAACCCCCGACGCAACTCGCGGCGGCTGATCGCCCTCGACCGGGAGGTCAGCGTGCGCGAGCTGCTCACCCATTTCGTCGAATTGCGCAAGCCCGCCACCCGCAGTCAGTTGACGCGGCTGGCGGCGACCAATCCGTGCGCACCCGAACGACAGCGTCTCGAAGACCTCGCCGCGTCAGCGGAGCCGGCCGTGCTCAGTCCGCTGGAATGTCTGCTGGAGTTCCCCGCCTGCGAGATCACCGGCGCCCAGCTGCTGGAGCTACTCGAACCCATGACGCCGCGGCACTATTCGATCGGCTCGTCGTCACGACTGTCGCCACAGGTGGTCGGCCTGGTGGTCAGCGTGCTCGACGCACCGGCGCGCTCCGGCCGCGGACTGTTCCAGGGCGTGGCCTCCAATCACCTCGCGGCGGCCAAGCCCGGTCAGGTCGTGCGGGCCCGGGTGGACGCCGCGCGCCAGGCATTCCGGGCGGGCGCCGAACCCACCCGAAACGTGATCCTGGTCAGCGCCGGCACCGGGGTCGCCCCGTTCTGCGGCTTCCTGCTCGACCGCCTGGCCGCCCAACAGGCCGGTGAGCCCTTCGCCCCGGCGCTGTGCTTCTTCGGCGTCCGCGATCCCGCGGTCGACTACATCTTCCGCGAGCAGTTCGAAGAAGGTGAGGCGCTCGGCGTCGTGCGCATGCGGCCGGCGTTCTCGAGGGCGCCGCAGGACGGGGTGCGGTACGTGCAGGACCGCATCGCCGCGGACGCCGACGATGTCTGGGACATGCTGGGTGACCCCGCCAAGGACACTTACGTCTATGTGTGCGGGGACGGCGCGCGCATGGCACCCGCGGTCCGCGAGGCGTTCATGGACATCTACCGGTCCCGCACCGGCACAGACTCGGACGCCGCACAGCGGTGGCTCACCGGGCTGGTCGAATCCGATCGCTACGTCGAGGACGTCTGGGCCGGCTGACCGTCGCGGTCACCTGTCCGGCAGCCACGTGGTGCGGCGCTGCCACTGCCATTCACTCCCCGCGGGAACGGGCGCCGCGGGTCGACGCCGGAACGCCCGGATTCCGAGGACACCGGCGAACGGCAGCAGTACCAGCGCGGGAAGCTGGTAGCGCCAGGAGAATTCGAACGCGGCCGAGAGAACGAGCATGGTGAGCGCCATCCCCAGGGCCAGCGCGATGGCCGACCGCACGCCACTGGTGCGGGCCCGGCCCACGCCCAGCAGGGCGGCCAGGGCAATGAGCCCGAACACCGCCAGCAGCGGCCCCGGCGTGTAGCCGACGCTGAGCTGGTAGCCGCGCAGGAACGCGGCCAGGCCCGGCACCGTGGTCGGATCGCGCCCGCTGAACTCCTGGGCGACGTCCTTGGTCAGTTCCCGGTCGGCGTTGGGGAACTCGCGCTGGAACTGCCACCGGCTCACCGGCACGTCTCCGGGCGCGTCGACGCGGGTGGGGCGGAAGCCTTTGCCGAAGTCCACCGCGACCGCTGCGGCGAAATCCAGGGGTTGCTGGCCGATCACGGTCCAGCCGAACTCCCGCTGGACCTGGTAGAGATCCGTGCCCGGCGGGAAGCGGTCGCGGAACCCCTTCTCGCGCTGGATGTGGGCGTAGTCGTCGAGACGCCGGCGGTCGTCTAACGGCTCGGTGGGACAGGCCCGTTCGAGCAGCGCATCCAACTCGAGGGTGTCGCAGTCGGCGATCACCGCGGCACGCCCGTAGAGCACCTGGCTGGTGGTGCGGGTCAGACCCCACTTGCCGGTCTCGGCGTGGAAATAGGTCGCGTAGCCGCCGAGCACCGCGCCGCAGGCCAACACGAAGGCCACGGTGCGCAGGCCGACCGTCCGCCAGCCGGGGGCGGTGCGCAGCAACCGCCATGCGCCGCCGGCGATGAGCAGATAGCCGAGGATCGGAACCACCAGGGCCAGCGCCACCAGGCGCAGCATGACCGCCATCCCGACCAGCAGCCCGGCCAGCGCCGCCCGGCGGGGGCTGGGGGCCCCGGTACCCAACAGCACCCACAGCAGGGCCACCAGCAGCACCTGTTGCCAGGTGTCGGACATGATCAGCTGCTCGATCTGGATCTGATAGCCGTCGAGCAGCAGCGGCGCTGCGGCCGCCGCGGCCCACCAGCGGTTCACGCCGTAGCGCAGCGCCAGAGCCGACAGCGCGACGGCGGAGACGACCCCGGCGAGGTGTTGCACGGCGGTGACGAGCTCCAGTCCGCCGACCGCGAGCAGCGGGGTCAGGACGAACAGTTCGTATCCGATGGGGTTCAGACCGCTCGGATTGAACTCCCCGAGGTTGCCCAGGTAGCGGAACGAGTCGACGAACAGCAGCGCAGGCTGATACGCGAACCAGGACAGTGTGCGCAACACCACCCCGGCGATCACCAGCAGGCTCAGCAGCCAGTGCCGCCGGATCAGCCTGCCGGCGCTGCCCAGGACGGCGACCACGCCGCTCAGCTGTTACCGGAGCTCGTCCACTGCACCGTCGGATACAGCTTCTCGGTGTCGACGCGGTGCTTGTTCTGCTCGACGATGGGGAACATCGACTCGATCAACACATCGGAGAGCAGGTGCGGGTCCAGACCGAGCTCGACCAGCCCGGTGTGTTTGACGTTGTAGTAGTGCTCCTGCAGCTCGATGCGCGGGTTGGTCAGGTGCTCGATCTGTACCGGGCCCGGGAACTGCGCCGACACGACGTCGGCGATCTGGCGCACCGACTTCGACTCGGTCATCTGGTTGAACACCCGGAACTCGCCGCGCTCGGCGGGGTTCTCCACGGCCAGCCGGATGCACTCGACGGTGTCGCGGATGTCGATCAGGCCCCTGATCTGGTTGCCGGTGCCGTAGACGGTCAGCGGCTCGCCGAGCACCGCCTGGATGACGAAGCGGTTGAGAACCGTGCCGAACACGCTGTCGTAGTCGAAGCGGGTGGCCAGCCGCGGATCGAGCGCGGTCTGCGGCGTCGTCTGCCCGTAGACCACACCCTGGTTGAGGTCGGTGGCCCGCAGACCCCAGGCCCGGCAGGTGAACTCCATGTTGTGCGAGTCGTGCACCTTGCTCAGGTGATAGAACGACCCCGGCCGTTTCGGGAACAGCACACGGTCCCTGCGCCCGTTGTGTTCCAGTTCCAGCCAGCCCTCTTCGATGTCGACGTTGGGCGTGCCGTACTCGCCCATCGTGCCGAGCTTGACCAGGTGGATGTCGCGGTCCAGCTCACCGATCGCATACAGCAGGTTCAGCGTGCCGATGACGTTGTTGTGCTGGGTGTAGACGGCGTGGGCGCGGTCGATCATCGAGTACGGCGCGGCACGCTGCTCGGCGAAGTGCACGACCGCGTCGGGCGCGAACTCCCGCAGCGTCGCGTACACGAAATCGGCGTCGAGCAGATCACCGACGTAGGTGGGGAGCCGCTTTCCGGAGTGCTCCTCCCACGCCGCCACCCGGGTGGACAGGTCTTCGATCGGC
>MDTD01014129.1_pt1 | contig 12052 bp, 12 predicted proteins | sample 811221 | NCBI WGS metagenome assembly MDTD01 (sample SAMN05326646, study PRJNA326480) | marine metagenome | isolation source: seawater | place: Pacific Ocean: South West | collected 2011 | reverse complement strand
TAAAAATAACTTTGATTTGGCAACCCTTATTGGGGGGTAATTATTGGAAAGAATGCTGAGCGTATGCTTTGCAACTGGGTGAACAAATGTCCGGACTAGAATCGGTACCTAGCGCATACCTTTCAATAGGCTTTTTGACGCTTGTAGGTATATTGATGCCGTTAACAAATTTCATCATCACATGGGTTGTTAGACCACGTGTAGATCCTGCTAGGCCACATATAACGAAATCATACTTGTTGGAAGGATATGAAAGAGATCACAGCCTATATCCTCGAAGGCTGACTACATTCGAATGTGGTAGTGAACCGGTCGGGGAAGCAATGATTCAATTCCACTTTCAATATTATTGGTATGCAATTATTTTCTTGGTATTCGATGTCGCATTTATGTTCTTAGTTTTAGGCGGTCTTGTTGCTTCTGATGCGACTGCACAAGACCTTGCAGACAGCGCCAGAGATAGTGCGGTCTCCAAGGCCAAAAATGCTTTATTGGTCCTTAGTGGATTTTTTGCAACAATGTCACTTGGCGTTTGGTATGTTTTTAGAAAGCGAGGGCGAATTTACATTTGAGGTGAGATAATGGCTGACACAGGAGAAAATTTTGCAGCATTCAACAGCAGGGCTTTGGTTGAAATGGTCGGCGGAGTTACTGACGAAGCGCTCAAAGTAACAAAAATTAAGCAATTCTTAAGCGTGCTCGCTGGCCGATTTTTCAATTGGGCGGGAAGGAAATCGTTGTTCACCCTCCACCTTGGGATTAAGTGTTGCGCTATTGAGATGGCAGCAGCAGCAACTCCAAGATTCGATGGTGACAGATTCGGAGTTCTATTCCGTTCATCACCCCGACAATCTGATGTATTGCTGGTTAACGGCCCAGTTTCAAAGAAATTTGCCGATAAAATCGTCCGTCTTTGGGAGCAAATGCCTGAGCCTAAATACTGTATTGCAATGGGTGAATGTGCTATTTCTGGTGGGCCATACTTCCAATCCTACAATATCTTGGAAGGCGTAGATACTGTAATTCCAGTTGATGTTTACATTCCCGGATGCCCGCCTAGACCTGAGGCACTCATCGATGGGTTTGGGCTTCTCCGAGAAAAAATTATCAAAATCGGCGGAGCTCCAAGTTCCCAAAGAGAGAGTGAAAAGCCAATCATAGTTGGAGATGAGTAAGATGGGAACAAGTATTACTGCGTCTCAAAACATTGATGCCGCTAATGAGTGCTTAGAAGCCATCAATGCTAGATTTTCCGGCACGGGAATAGTTGCTTCGATTGAACATCATTCAAATGCTAAGAAATTTGCATTTATCCGAATTACTACGCCTCCACAACACTGGCAAGCACTGGCCAAGTGGATGCGTTTTGACTTAGAAGTGAACTATTGTTCGATGATAACAGGTACTCATTTTCCGGACGGACCAAGCGACAGAGGATGGGAAGTAGCCTATCACTTTCTCAGGCAACCAATCACTGATCAACTCCCTGATACAAACACCGTCTATGTTGCAGAAAAGTTAGACGGAAAACTGGTTCCAATGGAATTTGAAGTCTTGATTCCTCTAGAGAATAATGATTCACCTTCGGTTCCAACCGTTCAACATGTCTGGATTGGCGCTGATTGGAATGAAAAAGAAACATGGGATTTGGTTGGTATCAAATTTGAAGGCCACAAGAATATGCACAGAGTTCTAAATCCACACGACAGTCCAGAAGGATTCCATCCATTGCAAAAACAACATAAAATTCGATATCAAGACCACAACGAAATGTATGATGATGCACAAGGCTTTGGCCGAAAACCAGCGGATGAGGGCCGCGTTAAGTGAGGTGAAACCATGGCACAAATGTGGATTACAATGGGCCCGCAGCATCCTATGACGCACGGGTTGTGGACGCTTAGAGTCAAAGTCGATGGAGAGACAGTTGTTGATACGGAAGCTGAACTAGGATACATTCACCGTGGTGTAGAGAAAATTTGCGAGTCTAGAGACTTCACTCAAGTTACGCCTTATTGCGACAGGCTTTGTTATGTCAGTGCGATGACTTGGGCAAATTCATATATTTATGCAGCTGAAGATTTACTGGAAGCAGAAGTTCCTGAAAGAGCCGAATATATTCGCTTAATCGCTGCCGAATTACAGCGATTAGCCTCTCACCTAATGTGGTTAGGTGCATTTGGACCAGATATCGGAAATTTGACTTTGATGACTTGGTGTATGCGAGACCGAGAGATGTTCCTTGATTTATTGCAAGAACTTGGTGGTTCCAGAATGCATTACAACTATCCTAGAATTGGCGGTGTTAAGAGAGACATTCCAATTGGTTTTGCTGACAGAATGATTGCTAAAGTAAAACTATTCGAGCGTAGAATTGAAGAATATGAAATGATGCTTGATGAGTCAACAATATGGCTAGTTCGTTTACAAGGTGTTGGCTATGCCAATGCCGAAGAGATGGTTGCAGCGGGAGTCTCTGGACCAAATGTCAGGGCAGCGGGGGTCAACTACGATGTTAGATGGGCTCACCCATATTCTGTCTATGATGAAATTGATTGGGAACCTGCTGTAGAAAAGCCTACCTCTGTCAAGGGTGCTGATTGTTATGACCGTTATCGAGTTAGGATGGAAGAGATGCGACAATCTTGTAGAATGGTTCTTGATGCTATCGAAAAAATCCCAGGTGGCAAGAATACAAATTATGCTAATCGAGATGAAATGATTTACAAAAAAGCGCCAACAAGAGCCCCAGAAGGTGCGACTGGGTTTAGTAATTATGAATGTACCAGAGGGGCGTCACAGTTCTACATCTTAGGCGGTGGCGAGGGACGTGGTAAGAATCCTTACAGAGTGTCCATTCGCTCCCCTATGTTCATCACAATTCCATTTGTCGCCAAGACAATGATTGGATACAAAGTTGCTGACATACCGGCAATTATGGGTAGTTTTGATCCATGTATTGGGGAGACAGATCGTTGAGGTGATACTATGGATGATGCTTACGACTTAAGGGGGCTAATTTTCAGTCTTGTTGACAAGACGATTCCTCCTTTGTTAGAAGGCACTCCACTGGAAGATAGTTCCGGGCAAGTCGCATTTGGATTGGCCACCTTTGCTGTCGCCAATATCGTATTTTTGATGCTTTTCTTCTCCCAATTTGCCATACTTTGGATTGAGAGAAAGGCAGTTGCTAGAATGAATGACAGAAGAGGCGCTACTACAGCATTACGTTCACTGTGGGTCGGAGAAAATGGCGTTACTGCAGGTGATTGGTGGAACATGTTACCGTTCGGTCTTGGAAAACCAATTGGTGCAGTGAATAAATTCCTTAACAAGAAATTCGGTAACAAAGACGAGAAATTTGCTACAGTTGACCGAGTTAATAACAGGTCGTGGATGGGGTACTCAATATTCCCCGGTTTCTTCCAGAATGTGGCTGATGGAATGAAATTTCTACTTAAAGAGCACATGGTGCCTCAACGGGCAGATAAATTAATTTTTGAGGTATCACCGTTCTTGATTGTCTCTTCAACTCTCTTAATTCTAGGAATTATTCCTCTATCAAGTGGTATTTACGCGACTAATCCGGAACTTTCCATCTTATACGCAATCGCTATTTTTGGAATTGCCCCAATCGGAGTATTCTTCGCAGGGTGGTCATCCAATAACAAGTACACATTGATTGGCGGTATTCGTTCTGCAGCCCAGTTAACCGCTTATGAGATACCCCTGCTATTGACCTTACTCTCAGTCGCAGTGTTATCTGGGACCTTCAACATTATAGAAAGCGTCCATTTCCAACATTCAGCAGGTGCTTGGAATTTATTCCTAATGCCTCTAGGCGCCGGTTTATTCTTACTCACCATGATTGCTGAAGTTGAACGTGTTCCGTTTGACATGCCAGAAGCTGAGGCTGAACTTGTTGAAGGTTGGTGGACTGAGTACGGCGGGATGAGATTTGGAATGTTGTTCATGGCTGAATATATTCGGACTTATGCGGCTTGTTTCCTATTCACGCATTTCTTCTTAGGTGGATGGCACTTGCCGTTCCAAGGATTGATTAGTACTATTCCAATCCTCGGTGACCTTTATGTTTTAATCCCCGGAGCCGTTGTTGTATTGATTAAATCTTGGTTAGTATTCCTCTTAGTGTTCGTCTGGGCAAGATTTTCACTCGCCAGAATCAGAACCGACCAAATCCTAGAATTCGGTTGGAGGATTTTACTCCCGCTAGCGGTCTTCCAACTCATTCTTTCCGCTGTTTACAGATTATACTTCTTTGAACCTACTGCACTCAGTGATAGTGCATATGGAGGTACATCTTGGGATGCATTTGGTATTCCATTCTTAATCCCCGCTATTACGACTGCCATTTGGCTTGGAATTTTTGTCCTTATGCTGAATGATGAAGATAAGAGCGGAAATACGGAACGTATGTTCCATGTCTATACAGATACGCCTGCGGGAACTTATGTCCCGGGGCAGGAGTGAGGTGAAAGATATGCCAATGCATCCACATGCAAAACCGAATTTTAGAAACCTATTTTGGTACCCGTTTAAGATAACACTGATTACAGCGCTACGAACATTCCCAATCTTTGGTAAGATTTTTGGAAAGCGTCTTTCAGGTGGCTATCACAATACTTCGCACCCAGAATTCCTCGACGATGGCTCTGCTTCTAGGGCTTCGAAGAATTCCCAGTTTAACGACATATCACAACAAGAATTCGCACCTGACAGAGTAACCTCTGATTTGTTCCCGACTCTGTGGAAGCCTCAAACGGTACAGTACCCTTACGAGAGGTTAGAAGATATGGAGCCGTGGCTTTTTGTCCCTGGAAACTACAATGGTAGAATTGGAGTAATTTGGGAAACTTGTACTGCATGTAAATTATGTGTTACTGCCTGTCCCAATGATTGTCTTCACATGACAACCGAACTTCGTGTTGACGTTCTGGATGGAGCAGATGGAGAGCACGGTGGAATGGGTTCAGAATTGCAAGTAGGCGGTTATGCTGCTCAACAAATCGTAGAAGTTGCGGATTCTCTTGATGACTTCAATCACGTCACTGCGCACTCCGACACTCCTGACCAATGGCGTTTTGCTGAAGTTTTAGATCTCTCAGGAACTACCGCAACAGTTCGGTGGAATGACTCGGGCGTTGAACAAGAAGTTGAGGCTGACGAACTGTTTGTCGCCGATGATCAAATTGTTTCAGGGCGTATCGATATGGGAAGATGCATGTTTTGTGGGCTTTGTATGGAAGCCTGTGGATTTACCTCTTTCTTCATGACAAATGAGTATGACGGTATGTCTGGTTTCACTCGTCAAGACCTTTGGTTTGACGCTAGCAGAACTCGGGTTTTACCGTCAGTTCATCAAGAAGCAGTTGACTCTGAACTCGCAAAGCGTGCTAACAAAGAGCGCGACAAGAGAGCAAAGAAAGCAGCGAGAGCTGCTAAGGAGAGTGCCTGATTTGGATGTCGGAGCAATTGTTGAAGCAGGTGTATTTTTCCTGTTTGCAACCATCACAATTGGTGGTGCTTTGGGACTTATCCTCGCTCAAAGAGTTGCTCACTCCATGCTTTCACTAATATTTTGCTTCATGGCGGTATCTGGAATTTTCATCCTACTTGGCGCCGAATTTCTTGCTGCGATTCAGATTTTGGTTTACCTTGCCAGCGTTGGGTTAGTTGTTTTATTCGGTATTATGCTAACACGAAGACAGATACTTGAGGAGGATTTTGAATGAAATTTCTCTCCCTTGTCACTCGTATTGGTTTACTCGGATTAGGAATGATTCTCGTATCGGTATTAAGCGCCGATGAGGTTTGGGATAACTCTAGCGACAGTGAGCCAACAACAAATGCTCTTGCAGATCTCATGCTCAACGAGTGGGCTTTGCCACTTCTAACTCTTGGAATTTTGATGTCTATTGCGATGATAGGTGCCGCTTACTTGGTACGTGACGAGAGAAGAGAAAATCTTCTCTGGGAATTTGGGGGTGAAGAGGAATGATTGATCCATCATGGGTTTCAGCGCTCTCTGCACTTTTATTTATCATCGGACTTGGTGGAGCATTTACTCGTAAGAATGCAATTATTGTGTTGATGTGTATTGAACTAATGCTCAATGCAGCAAATATGCAATTCGCGGCGGCGGCTGTTCACCATGGCGACGCTACCGGTTGGATTTACACTATTTTTGCTATTGCGATTGCTGCGAGTGAAGTGGCTATAGGTCTAGCGATTTTCCTTGCAATGTACGGTAAGCATGAATCGATATCATTGGACGACGTAGATGTCCTGAGCAACTGAGGTGAGATGATGGCAGGTTCAAGTTCTAACGTAATTTTGGACAGCGGCATGGTTCAATACGCTCCACTAATTATTCTCTTACCAATGCTGGCATTTCCAGTAATTTTATTCTTAGGTTATGTGTTCAATAGAAACCCATTTTGGAAAGATAATTTGAAAGAAGGTGGGTTAATTGCCCTACCGGTAATGGCTGCAAGCTTAATTGTCTCACTGTTACTGATTAAAGATCACATTGGCGGCTTTTCAGGAATTAAGGATTCATTCAATCTTTTGTGGATAAATACCAGTGTTTGGGATGGAGGCGTTCTTGAACCTGTTACCTTTGGATTTGGAATTTACGTTGACCACATAACTGTTATGTTACTGTTCGTCGCCTCTTTCCTCTGTTTACTGATTAATATTTTCAGTATTGGTTACATGAATACGGATCCAATTAACGATAATAAAAATCACCGATTCTACGCAGAGTTCGTACTTTTCTGTTCGGGTATGCTTGGAATGGTTCTTGCCGATTCTTTCCTTTGGTTATTCATTTTCTGGGAAATTATGGGTCTTTGCTCATACCTACTAATCGGCTTTTATTACGAAAAGCCAAGCGCTGCTTATGCTGCAAAGAAAGCATTCCTTACAACCCGTATTGGGGATGTATTCCTAATGATTGGTCTAGTGATGATGTGGGACTTATTTGGTTCTCTCGATTACTCAGTGGTATTCGACGAGTCAAACATTGCAGCAGTGGCTGCTGAGTCTTCTAGCACCTTGCAGTGGGCCTTAGGTATGATGTTTATTGGAGCAGTTGGAAAATCCGCACAATTCCCACTCCACGTCTGGTTGCCAGATGCTATGGAAGGTCCAACGCCAGTTTCTGCTTTGATTCACGCTGCTACCATGGTCAATGCTGGTCTTTACTTAGTCGCAAGAATGTTCCCATTCTTCGGGGATGTATCCTTGAGTGGCGAACTCGTAGATTTAGCATTCATCATTGCTCTGATTGGCGGTATTACCGCTGTAATGGCTGCGTCTATTGCCTTCGTTCAGAATGACTTGAAGAAGGTTTTAGCGTACTCTACTATGAGTCAGTTAGCTTATATCTTTACAGGCTTAGGTTGTGCAATGTATCTCGCTAACACATTGGATTGGCATGAAGCATCAAGTGCGGAACACGGCATTGTCATTGTCGCATTTGGTGCAGCCTTATTCCACTTATTCAACCACGCCATGGCCAAAGGTATGCTCTTCATGGCCAGTGGTTCTGTGATACATGAAGTACATCATGCTCACCACCATTTACACCATCATGACCACCATGATGATGACCATCATGATGACCACCACGACGACCACGGAGATGACCACCATGATGATGAGTTCGATGCTCAGTCGATGGAAAACATGGGTGGTTTGGCATCCAAGATGCCACTTACAGCCACTGCAATGCTGGTCGGTTCAGCCTCAATAATGGGGCTCCCCTTAATCGGAGGGTTCTGGTCTAAAGAAGGTATTATTGGAAATGCCTGGAGGGTTGCTCAAGACGATCCAAGATTTCTGATTCCTGCAATGTGTGTCCTAATTGGTGCCGGAATGACTGGTTTCTATATGTCGAGAATGTGGTTGAAGACGTTTGCAGGTAAACCGAACAATGAGGTTGCTGCCCATGTTGGACCGACCAATACTTGGATTAAGATTCCGTTATTCACCTTGACTTTTGTGTCACTATCAGCAATCATATTTGCTGGAATGGGCTTTACTCACTGGGCGCCAGATAGCGGCTATAGTCTCCTGTCCGAGAAGAATTTACTCGAGGGTATCGCCTATGAATTAGATCACGCATTCGCCAACAGTGACGCATTCTTATTCATTATTACCTACATTGCAATTGCAATCGGTGCTGTGTTGGGTCCCGGTCTCGCTATGGCGTTGTATGGTGGTAATTTAGCAGAAGGGGAGCAGACCAAGCCTTGGATGAAACCAGTAATTAGATTGAATGCTTGGGTATACAATCGCTTTAACTTCAATAATAGTTCAATTGCTAATTCTAGCCTTACCCGAGCGCTTGAACAGAGATTGTACTTTGACCATTACTATGACATGGCGATGCTAAAAATCGTAGCCGGTTTCTCAAATAAGTCTGCTGAAGTAGACTCCTCGGTAATCGATGGAACCGTCAAGAATATTGAATCTGGTTCACAGAGTCTTTCCAGTATCGTTCGTTCTTTGACAACTGGTTCAGCAAGAGATTACATACTGATGATTTCGGTTGGAACTTTGGCTATTTTCTTCTTACTGTGGGGGGTGGCTTGAATGAATGACTGGATTTCTATTCCATTAGTTGCTTTTCCGTTAGTTTCTAGCATGATTCTGTTAGGTTTCGTTTCCAATGCTTCTCCGCGCGTTAGAAAAGGGCTTGTCAATCCAATAAGGATGGCATGCCTTGTCTTTTCTCTATTAATGTTGGCACTGACAACTGGGATGTTTTTCCGATACTTTGGCGATGTTTCATGGATGGATATTCAATTCAATGATTACGAATTCTTCGTTACTTATTCATGGATTGAGTCTTTAGGAATTAACTGGACAGTTGGATTGGATGCTTTGTCCTTCCCGATGGTCTGGCTGACGACCTTCTTGTTACCTGTAACAATTATCGCAACTTGGAATGAAAAATACGGAGCCACTTATTTCCCGCTAATTCTAATGATGGGAGGCGCTCTAATTGGTGTATTTGTTTCACTAGACTTGTTCATGTTCTATATTTTCTGGGAATTAACTCTTATTCCGATGTTCTTCCTCATTTTGAAGTGGGGTGGCAAAGACCGAAAATATGCTGCTCAGAAATTCTTCATTTACACCTTCACTGCCTCTGTTATCATGTTACTCGGTCTAATCACTCTATACTTCTTGCAAGAGCCTTACACTCTCGCTTCCGCAGGCTCTTTAACAGGTCGAAGTTTCTCAATCCCTGAATTGATTGATTCAGCGAGGACTGCAAATGTTGGAGACAATTGGTTCCTTGGTCAAACAATGCAAAATATTCTGTTTGTTATGCTGATGATTGGATTTTTGGTCAAGTTACCTGCGGTCCCATTCCACACTTGGCTGCCGGATGCTCACGTTCAAGCTCCAACAGGTGGTTCGATGCTTTTAGCGGGTGTCATGCTGAAGATGGGGGCATATGGAATGTTCAGACTGCCTATGAGTTTATTCCCACACGCTCTTTATCACTTCCAATTAGCATTGATGATTATCGGTATAATCTCTTTGGTGTGGGGAGCAATTGTCTGTTTAGGTCAAACCAATCTTAAGAAAATGGTCGCTTATTCATCGGTTTCCCACATGGGTGTTATTTTGATCGGTATTGCTACCATGCAACCTATGGGGTGGGCTGCTGCACTATTCATGATGTTCGCTCACGGAATTATCAGTCCAATGCTTTTCGCAGTTTGTGGTGCGTTCAAGCACCATTACCACAGTATGGAAATAGGCGCAATGCGAGGTATGGCGAAGCATTCACCATGGCTCGCAACTTCGATGATGTTTGCTTGGATGGCCTCCCTAGGTCTGCCATTACTTGCTGGATTTGTAGCAGAAATAATGATGCTAATCGCTCTCTGGCACCTAATTTCATTAGATGGATGGAGTATTTGGTGGATGGTTGGTCCAGCACTTGTGTTAGCGCTTACAGCGGCTTACTATTTGTGGTCCATGCAGAGAACTATTTTCGAAGGCGGGGCTGAAACACAACCACCAGAGACAATGCGTGGGAAAGCCATTCCAGATATTTCCAGCCAGGAGAAATTTGCTATGATTATCCTTGCAGTCTTTACCATACTGTTTGGAATCATGCCTTGGATTGCCTTGGATATGATGGATGATTGGACAAAGCAAATTTTCAATGGTCTGATTCTATTTGTCGGAAAGGGAGGCGCCTGATATGTCCGCACTAAAAACAGTGGAACCATTTGGTGAAGGATTCATTTCCGCCTTATGTCCTGAATTAATCTTATTCGCAGGTCTGATTCTGTTGATAATAGTTCCAAATCTTGGGACCGGTAAATTTAGGATTCCTGGTACTCAAACCAGAGTTTACTGGCTATTCGGTGGAAACAGGTTCAAATTGACTAGTGATCCAAGGTTGCCCTCTTGGCTTGCGTTTATCACTATTGGTGCTGCTTTCTTGATGTCAATGTTATCTTTCCAAGACGGTGTTGAAAGAACCGCAATTGTCAGTGAGGGTGGAACTGAAATATTGATGGTTAATGCTTTTAGCAGAATTTTCGAACTGATATTTTTCGGCGCTTTGACTTTAGCAGCCTTTGCGTCCATGAACAGAATGGATGTCAAGGGTATTGGCGCTAGGTTATCTTCCGAAGATTTGTACAATAATCGAAGACAAGGTGACTTTTACATATTGATGGTGACTTGTGCACTAGGTATGTCAATTGTTGCATTAGCACAAGACCTGTTTGTTCTTTTTATTGGGCTTGAATTAGCATCCTTCTCAACATATGTTCTTGTTAGTTTCTTTAAAGAAACCAAGGCTGGAACTGAAGCTGGAATGAAGTATTTCATTGTAGGTTCGGTCGCTTCAGGTGTAGGTTTGTATGGCCTGTCAATGCTTTACCTGTGGGCTGGCTCTTTACAATTAGATGTTTTAGCGACAACATTCGCCAATTCTGGCTCCGAAGCTCTTCCAATGATCGCAATTGGGTTTGTATTGGTCGGCTTTGGTTTCAAAGTTAGTGCTGCTCCGTTCCACTTTGCGGCACCTGATGCCTATTCTGGGGCCAGTAGTCCAGTTGCTGGGGTTCTCGCTACCGCAAGTAAAGCAATGGGAATTGTCGGTTTACTCAGAGTTTTGTTGATTATTGCAGCACCCGAATCGAGTGAAGACGGAACTGTTTGGCTAGCATGCCTTGGTTTACTAGCGGTTATAACGATGACTTGGGGTAATTTAGCGGCACTCGGAAGTACTAATCCCAAGAGAATGCTTGCGTATTCTTCAGTTGCCCATGCTGGATATATGCTTGCAGCAGTTACTGCAATCGGGGCCTGGAATTGGGATGATAATCTATCAGGTGATCCAGGTGAAGCAGCTGTAGTTGTTCTAGCAGCACTAATTTTCCATCTAGTTGTACTTGTTGCCTTCAAGTTAGGCGCTTTCTTGGTTCTCTCAGTACTTGAATCAGAGGGTGGTGGTTCAAGGTTGTCTTCTTTGGGAGGCTTAGCTAAGCGGGAACCCTTCCTCGCAGTCTCGATGTTTATCTTTATGATTTCCTTAGCAGGAGTTCCTCCTCTGGCCGGTTTCATGTCTAAATTACTAGTTATTATGGGAATTGTTAAAGTCGCCCTTGGCGATATGGGAGATGCCATTGCTACAGGCAGCGATCTCGGTTTAACCGATGTTCATTGGGTTTGGTGGTTAGCGTTGGCTATGGTCATCAACTCCGCAATTTCCGTGTATTACTATCTCAGAATTGGTGTTGTTATGTTCTTCGAAGATGCCGAGCCAGGCAAGGAAGGTCCTCTGCCGAATGGTTGGCAAGTTAGATTGGCAATTCTGACTTGTTTACTTGCCACTCTGTTCATCGGAGTTGCTGGAGATAAACTGATTGAAATATGCACAATTGCAGCTGAAAGTTTCAATTATAATTGGGCTTAGATTCCTTCTTAAACGGGTGATGGCTTCAATAAGGGTAGACTATCAGCCATGTATAGTGAGGCATCGTGAGTAGGC